>Ga0137376_10001046_pt1 | contig 14748 bp, 7 predicted proteins | sample SagtaG_23_FD_104814 | JGI IMG/M metagenome (GOLD analysis project Ga0137376, IMG submission 104814) | Vadose zone soil microbial communities from Sagehorn Ranch, Mendocino, California, USA - Sage2_L_20_16 metaG | ecosystem: Environmental > Terrestrial > Soil > Vadose zone | place: USA...
CAAGTGCGCGACAATGTCCATGTTGTGAATATATTGCTTCTGGTCGAGATACGTCAGCGAAGCCATCGGGAGGGGAAATTCGGGCGGGGCGTTGTACGTGTAGAGTCCCTGAACTTGCGCCCGCGCGCCGATGGCGCCGGCGAGGCCCGCGGCAGCCGCGCCAACGATCGCTCCCGCGGTGTTCTTTAGAAGCGATCTCCGTGTGAGCGCTTTACTCTCAGCCGAGGATTCCACGGCATTGCGTTTGGACGAGACGAACTTCTTGCGGACTTTCGGCATGCGCCACCTCACTCAATCGGTATTTTTTGCAGGACACCCACATGCGATACCCCGCCCAAGGGTTCCCGCATGCGGCGAATCATACTCCAACAGCATTTTTCCCGCAAAGTTGTGCCCAAGCGGGCAGCGGGCCAGTTTCCGAGCAGAGGACTTCCGGGAAGCCAGGGGGGGCAGTTGTCCGGTTACCGCGCTAGAAGTGGATTGCTTTTGAGTGGGCCGTGATCCGACAGCAACGTCTTTGGGGAGTAGGCTTCGCGATCGCACTTTCGATCATCGCCGCAGGGTGGTACCACGATCGCCCCGGAATCAGGGTGCTGTGTTTTGCCGGAACTCCCTAGCTCGCGCGGACTCTCCACGGCGCCATACGGCTGAACATCCCGTCTCGCACGACGAGCGTGTGAAACAGAACCGCTCCAAAATGCGCGATGAACGTCAGGAACAAGAGGTAGGCGAGAACCGTGTGCGTTCTCCGCAGCACTGCGTACAACATGACGCTGTGCGGAAGGATGGGAGGAAGATGCAGCGACCCAAATAGTACGATCGGATAGCGGGCCGCCGACAACATTCCCCACCCGACCAGCGGCTGCACAAACAGCAACGTATACAATAAAAGTTCGGACGCGGATGCAACGAGCCGCTCCTGGGACGACATGCTGGCAGGAAAAGGAGGCAGCGTGGAGAAGCGGCGGTTCACGAAACGAATCACGACCAGAATCAGGATGAGGATACCCAACGGGCGATGGATTGAGACCAGGCGATGGTAGCCGGCGATCGATGCGACCATGGCAACACCAATACCCAGCATGGTCAGGACCATCGCGGCCATCAGCCAGTGCAGGAACCTCATACTAGCGGTGAACTGCCGCTGCTCGGTAGTCATCCTAAGCTCACTTTCGCACGTCGGAAGGGGTGATCGCGCTCGGCTCTTTCTTCTCGCCCGCCCTTCTTGTAAACGACTGAGAGTAGACCGCCGATCGAGCGCTGAGCAGAGGATCGTCGGACGGCGTAATGCCAGCTGGCAAGACCAATGGATCGAAATTTATGTCTCGGGCGCGGCTGGTTTCCTCGCTTTCAACAGAATCGAGGGTTAGGGTTCCCACATCCACCTGCTCCCGCCCGTCAGGCCACGCGACGCTGGCGTCGTCGGTCCGATCATCGGGTTGCCCAAGAGTGATGATCAAGTGCCATTGCAACGGATGCTGGAGGATGCTCGCGATCAGCGCATAAAAAAGGTAATTCTTGTCTCCTTGGGCCGTCCCGGTCGTAGTCGCGGCTTCAAACGGCTGTACTGGCACCATCGACCAGCGCACGGGGATCGACGTGCCGCCCGCGTCGACGAAACGGAAGGCATTGAGACCGTCGTACATGCTGTTATCGAAACCAGACGACACTGCATGACTCTTGATGATTTTGATCGCTTGCACAGTTTCGGGGTGGCTCGCGAGAAACGCCGCCATTTTTTCCGGATCGGGTTTGTGTGTCTTGGGGTCAGGTTGCGTCGCAACCAATCTGTCGAAAAAGCCCTGCGGGGTGTTGACCGGAAATACCGGGAGATTGATCATCGCAGTCCGCCATTCTTCGCCATCGGGCAGCCAAAACAGAAGTCCCAAGCCACGGACCGTGTCGGGAGCGTCGGCAACATAGGGATCGCCGCCGGATAGCGAGAAGCGGCCGACGACACGCACGCGGCCAGTTCTGAAGACAGCGGCCTTCGAGAGACGAGTTCCCTGGCCGTTGCCCTCGAAAAAACCGCTGACGCACACGCCTTTGGCATGATTGCGGCGGAAACCGGAATAGATTCCGTCGACCCTCTCAAATGCGTCGGCGAACCGTGGAGGCGTCAGTGCGTTTGGAGTGAACCAACCGCCCAAATAGAGAAATGCTCCCACAACGCTCAAAAGAACAATGCCAATGCCGCCCAACCTTGCCAGTGTGCTGCCGCTGGTCAGGGGCGCTGGTTGCTCTTTCGGCGAAGAGGTCGAGTCACTTGGCAACTGCCTGCTCCACTGCCACTGGAAACCAACTTATCCGGGAGTGCATTTTGACTTCCCGGCTGACTGAAAATCTATACTCGGTTGCGTCAATCCGCAATGGTTTAATCACCATTTTGGAGCCATGAGTCTCCCGACGGCTGCTCCTTTGACAGGATGTGCCGAAGTTGCTCGGTGCGAGCCCAAGTTGAGACGGCTCCGCATTCGAGACCTCGAGGCTAAATCCTGGTAAATCGGCTGATCGAGCGTGTGGCCCCCACGGTCCAGAAACGGGGTTATCGGAAACTAGCCCACTGCCCCGAAGTGTCGCGGCAATACGTTGCAATACCTTGGGCCGATCCCTGGCACTTTGTGACCTTTCGCATCTATACGACTCTTCCCGCCGCCGCGCCTGAGGCCCAGGCCCACTGAAAGTTGAAGCCACCCAGATGGCCGGTGACGTCGACGACTTCACCGATAAAAAACAATCCGGGCACTTTCCGGCTCTCCATCGTCCTGCTCGATAGTTCATCGGTCTCGACGCCGCCCGCCGTGACCTCGGCTTTTTCGTAGCCTTCCGTGCCCGCAGGTTCGAGAACCCATTCATGCACCTGGTGCTCCAGTTGGGCCAATGCCTGGTTCGTCCACGCGCTCGGCGCGTACAAATCGAGCCAGCGCGCGGCGAATCGTTTCGGCAGGATCCCCTGAAATGTGGAACGCGCCGCGGCCAAATTTCTGACCTTCGATTCGCGAATGGCGGCTGTGATGTCGCAATCAGGCGCCAGGTCTATGCGGATCGCTTTGCCCTCGCGCCAATAGGAGGAGATTTGCAGGATCGCCGGTCCGCTGAGTCCTCGGTGAGTGATCAGCATCTTCTCTCGGAACGACTGATGATCGGCAGCAACAACGACTTCCGTTGAGACACCCGTCAAATCACAATATTGATTTCGATCTCTTTCTCCCAGCACGAGCGGCACAAGCGCCGGCCTCGGTTCGCGAATTTTTAATCCGAATTGGCGCGCCAAGTCGTAGCCAAACGCGGTGGCTCCCATTTTCGGGATGGAGAGTCCACCCGTCGCAACCACGAGCGCCGGCGTACGGAACTCGGCAGCATCGGTCCGCACGATGAACTCCGTCGTGCGCGCGACTTCCCGGACAATACTCTTGAGAAATGCTTGCACGCCTGCGGCCTGGCATTCGGCTTCGAGCATGTCCGTAACGTCGTGAGCCGAGCGATCGCAAAATAATTGTCCGAGTGTCTTTTCGTGGTAAGGAATGCGATGTTTTTCGACCAGGGCAATGAAATCCGCAGGCGTGTACCGGGCCAGCGCGGATTTGGCAAAGTGGGGGTTCGCGGAGATGAAGTTTTCCGGCTGGCAATAAAGATTCGTGAAATTGCAGCGCCCGCCGCCGGAAATCAGGATTTTCTTGCCGGCACGATCGGAACGCTCCAGAACCGCAACGTGGCGTCCGCGTTTGCCGGCCTCAATCGCGCAGAGAAGTCCCGCGGCGCCCGCGCCAAGAACCACGGCGTCAAATTTGTGGACCGCTGTATGGGGCAAGGGAGCCTCGCGTTCGTCGCCAGTGATCATCACATCACTTACTGGCCCAAAGCCAGCTCACATCGTTATCAAATCGAGCCCGCGCTTCCCCGCGTACGCCGCCGAGCGATCCAATTCCACAAAGTTTGCTATGACGCGGATAGATTTTGTCGATTGGACTTTCTGGCGGGTCCCTGCGACTTTATGGTTGCGTTTTTCGGAATTTAACACAGAGAACGCGGAGAAAGGCCACAGAGACCACTGAGATCTTCGTACTACCGGCTGCCGAAATGTTTGTGCGGCACACACGTTGTTGATTCCGGCTCCGCCGCGCCGTGAACTGAAAAACCGCACGAACTGAGGGGACCTGGATGGCGCCATCGAACGCCGGATCGCAGCGGAGCGAAGAGGAAATTCCGGCCGCGGCGCAGACCGTTCAGCCGCTCGATGCTACTTACGTCTTGACGCTGGAAGAGATCGGCAATCTTGCCGCGGAAGGCGGCAAGCCGGCGGAAACCCTCACGAATGTAGTGGCCCTGATAGGAAGGCGATTCAAGACCGATGTTTGTTCGGCGTATTTACTGGAGCCGGACCGCAGCAACTTAATTCTAGCCGCGACGCTCGGTCTGCGGCCCCAATGTGTAGGCACGCTTCGCATGGCTGTGAATGAAGGGCTGGCGGGCCTGGTGGCCGAGCAGGTGCAGCCGGTCGCCGTCGAACAGGTGAAGAACCATCCTCGCTTCAAATATTTCAGCGAAGCAGGCGAGGAGGCCTACCAATCATTCCTGGGAGTTCCGCTCATCGATAGAGGTGTTCTGCAAGGTGTTCTGGTCGTGCAAACCGTTGTGGCTCGAATTTTTCAGGAAAATGAAATCAGGATGCTGACGGAGGCGGCAGCCCAACTCGCGCCGGTGGTGAGCGAAGCGCGCACGCTCGATCGTTTCGTCGCGCCCATCCAGGAGCGGCTCTGGACGCTGGCGCGCAACCTTTGGTGGAGTTGGGATCACGAGGCAACCAGCCTGTTCCGCGAGCTCGATCCCGTACGCTGGAGGCAGCTCAACCACAATCCCATCGCGCTGCTGGCGGAGATGCCGTTGTCGATGATTGAGCGGCGAGCGCGGGACCTTGTGCTGCACGGCCGGGTGAACTACGCGTACCGCCGCCAGCGGGAGTATCTCGACGCGGATCGGACCTGGGGAGCAAGACACGCGGGCGTGCTGCGTCCTCGCCCGGTCGCGTACTTTTCCGCCGAATTTGGCCTGCATGAGTCGGTTCCGATTTATTCCGGCGGACTCGGTGTGCTTGCTGGAGATCACATCAAGAGCGCGTCCGACTTGGGTATTCCCCTGGTGGGCATCGGCTTATTTTACGGCCAGGGATATTTCCGCCAGCGGCTGGACCGCAGCGGCTGGCAGCAGGAAGAATATCTGCCGACTGACGTCAACCTGCTGCCCATGGAGCCGGCGATCGGAACCAAGGGCGAGGCAGTCACCGTGCAAATCGAGACGCGCAGCGGGGCCATTCGTGCGAAGGTCTGGCGCATGAAAGTGGGGCGCTGCGACCTGCTGCTGCTCGACTCAAACGTGGAAGGGAACGCGCCCGAGGACAGGGAACTCACTTCGCGGTTATATGGGGGCGACGGGCGCGTCCGAATTCGCCAGGAGCTGCTGCTTGGGGTCGGAGGCTTCCGCGCTCTGCGGGCCATGGGCATCACGCCCGGCGTTCTTCATCTGAACGAAGGGCACAGCGGATTTGCGGTGCTTGAGGCGATCCGCAGCCGCATGCAGGAAGAGGGCTTGAATTTCGATCAGGCGGTGCCGCGCGTCTCCCGTGAAGTATCCTTTACTACGCACACTCCGGTGCCCGCGGGCCACGACCGCTTCGATGCCGGCCTCATGGAGGAGCACCTCGGACCTCTGCGGGATTCCCTCGGCCTTTCGCACGAGAGGCTCATGGCCCTCGGGCGCGAGAATCCCCACAACCACAATGAAGAATTCTGCATGACCGTGCTGGGGTTGAAACTCTCAAGTCGCGCCAACGCCGTATCGTCGCTTCATGGCGAAGTATCGCGCGCGATGTGGACGGGATTGTATCCGGGTAAGCCGGAAGAAGCGGTTCCCATCCGGCACATCACGAATGGAGTACACGTCCCGTCGTGGCTTGCGCCACAAATGTTTCGCCTCTATGACCGCCACCTCGGAACTGGCTGGCACGAGCATGGCGGCGAGCCTCAGATTTGGGAGGGGATTGAGAACGTCGACGATGGCGAGCTATGGGAAACGCATCTCAGCTTGAAAGCGCGGCTTCTGGAATTTGTGCGTCTCCGCGCGGTGGAGCAAGCCGAGCGGCGAAGCGAGCCGGCGAAAACTTTGCAAGCGCTCGGCCGGGTGCTCAGCCCGGATGCCCTAACTGTCGGATTCGCACGGCGTTTCGCTACTTACAAGCGCGCTAACTTGATCCTGGCCGACATTGAAAAAATCGCGTTGATGGTGAACGATCCGAAGCGGCCGGTGCAATTTGTGTTCGCCGGAAAGGCCCACCCGCGCGACGACCCGGGCAAGCGAGTGCTGCAGCAGATTGCGGAGTTGATGCGCGACAAACAATTCGCCAACAAATTTGTATTTATCGAAGACTACGACATTAATGTCGGACGCCACTTCGTGCAGGGCGTCGACGTGTGGCTGAACAATCCCCGGCGGCCGCTCGAGGCATCCGGCACGAGCGGTCAAAAAGTCGTCTTGAACGGCGGCCTTAATCTTTCCGTCTTGGACGGCTGGTGGGCCGAGGCGTACGACGGACTGAATGGCTTCGCCATCGGAACCGGCAGAACTCACTCCAACATGGACGTTCACGACACGCGCGATGGCGAAGATTTATACCGCGTTCTTCGGGAAGAAGTGATCCCGCTCTTCTACCAACGCGACCGCGACGGCCTGCCGCGCGGCTGGATCAAGCGCATGAAGCGAACCATCCGCACGCTCGGCTGGCGTTTCAATGCCGACCGCATGGTGATGGACTACACGGTGAAATGCTACGTCCCGGCTGCGGGAGGTACGTCGAGCGACATGCGCGCAGCTTCATAAACGCTCCCGAACGGATGAATCTCTCCGCTGTTCGCCCTCGCACGTGTCGAAATATCCTCCAGGACCTGAGATTTGCGGGGGGAAATACTGTAGAAATCAGTAGGATTCAATGTATTTTCGCCAAATATTTACCTTATGACAATTTAAACTTGTTCTTATCAGAAAAATGCATTTTTCCTTCATTTTTCCCTACAAATTTCTTGACAGCGATATAAAACAAATGTTAATTCCTTGTCCATTGTAGGTTTTTGGCAGCGGAATTTAGGGTCCAGCTGCCGGTTCACTTTTCTCTCCATGACGAGAATAGTCTAGCTTCGACGCTTTGGAGTGGCGTTGGGCGCTTTGTGGTAATGCGCCTGGAGACAAATCCGAATTCCGAGGAGGCTTTGACATGAAACGGAACATGATTGGGCGGGGGCGTGTTGTTACTTTCGGGTTGGGTGCCAATTTGGGTCGTGGGAGGACGCCAATTCGAATCGCGATTAAGGCTTTGTTCTTGCTGTTTGCAGCGACTTTAATTGTGGCACTTACGGCACCGACTACGTTCGCTCAGAGCACCACGGGCACGCTTCGTGGGCAAGTCTTGGATCCGACGGGCGCGGTTGTGCCAAATGCCCGAGTTACGGTGACCAACAAAGATACGGGTGTTTCCCTGACGATTGAGACCACCTCGGCGGGAACGTATTATTTCCCGAGCGTCCTGCCGGGAGGGTACGCGGTCACGGTAGAGATCGCTGGTTTTAAGAAATTTGTCAAATCAGACGTGCCCGTGCTCGCAAACCAGGACAATGTGGCGGACGCCAAACTGGAGATCGGAACGACCACGGAGACGATCGAGGTAAGCGCTGCATCTGTGCCAATACAAACCTCATCCTCCACTATTAACAATGTCTTTAATGCAAGCGACTTGGCTGATGTTCCCGTAGCGGCCGGCACGCTCAACAACAGCCCATTGAATTTGGCGGTTTTGGCTCCCAACGTCGTGGCCCAGCCGGGCGGTGTAACCGGAATAGGCGGCTCGGTCGGCGGCGCTCGCCCCCGAGAGAACAACTTCGTTGTTGATGGTGTGGATGACAACAACTTGGGGGTGACCGGCAATAATTCCACGGTGATTCCAGACGCCATGGCGGAATTCAACCTACTGACCAACCAATTCAGCGCGGAATACGGTCACTCCTCCGGCGGTCAATTCATCCTCGTGACCAAGACCGGCACCAACAATTGGCATGGTTCCGGTGAGTGGTACGCCCAAAATAAGAATTTCAATTCTGTAGATCAGCTAACCAAGAGCGCCATCTCGGGCGGCACGATTCCGGGGCAGCCCGACTACGACAATAACCGTTTTGGCGGGACGGTTGGTGGCCCCGTTGTCAAAGATAAGTTGTTCATCTTTGGTGCCTACGAATACACCACGCTCCACGGACAGGGAACTCCGACGCCGCTGATAGCCCCCACGGCGAGCGGCTTGAGCTTGCTACGGGCAAGGGCTGCGAACTCCGCAGTGTCGAATATCTTGACCAATTTCCCTGTGGCGCCCCTGAACGACCTGGGGAGTATCTGCGTACATTGCCCGCGTGAGACACCAGGGGACCCCACTACCGGCACCCCCAACATTCCCATTGGCAACCTCACGGTCATTAGTCCCGTATTTCAGAGGGAGCACGATGCCCAAGTTAATGCGGACTATACTTGGGGTAAACACCAGTTCGGGGCGCGATTCTTGTTCAATCAGGAGAAGTTCATCTTCGCGGTAAATTCGACCCAGGCGGTGTTTAATCAGGACCAGCCGGTCCATAATCGCAAGATTGCCCTGACTGACGTGTGGACCATTAACAGTCATTGGGTGAACGATCTACGCTTACAGTACTCATTGTTTAACCAGGAGTACTTGAACCCTTGCAACGCATGTCCGGGGGACGTGACGATCGCCGAACTTGGGTCTAACACGATCGGTCCCGGCGATAACCAGACCCAAAAACAGAATACCTATCAGATAATCGACAATGTTTCCTGGTCCGTCGGGAAACACACGATCAAGTTCGGCGGCCAATATACTCATTTCATCTATCCGCAGTTTTTCCTGCCACGAAGCGTTGGAGATAATTGGTACAGCGCGACGGAAACACTGATTGATGACCTCGTCCCCGACAATGTTCCCCAGACCCTGCGCGGGGCCGGCTCCGGGAGCTTCCTCGGCACGCAGAGTTTGTTCGCGGGGTTCGTTCAGGATGACTTCAAGTTCAATCCGCGCCTGACCCTGAACCTCGGTCTACGGTACGAATACTGGACAAACCCTATTGGTCAGGACAACCAGGCCCTTAACGCGATTTCCAACGTTCCGGGAGTGATCACCTTCGGTAAGCCAAAGACGGATAAGAATAACATCGGTCCGCGCATCGGGTTTGCTTACGACCCGACAGGCAGGGGCAAGACGGCGGTTCGCGGCGGGTTCGGAATCTCCTACGGCTGGAAGTTTCAGAACTTTGCCTCCATCACGTTGCCGCCGCAGTTGCAGAGCGAAATGGATGAAGTCTCAGCTTGTTCGTTGTCGAATAAGCCAGCTTGGTGCACCAACGGCGGTGCCGGCTTCCTGCAGAATGGTGGTCTGCCCGCGACCTACATTGCTCCGGCCGATCAGGCAACTGCACGCTCGTTAACCACTTCCTACGTTGATGATACGGTGATGCCTAAGATCCTGAGTTGGAGCCTAGGCGTGCAGCACGAGGTATACCGCAATGCTACCATCGAAGTCCGGTACCTCGGCACACGCGGGCTGGAGCTACCGGTTCAATTCCGCCGCAACCGCCAAAGCGGGTTTGACGCCGGGCTCGCGGCCCTGCCGGAGTATTTCCGCGCACAAGACGTTCCGGCAACAATTCCGGCTAACGCGCCAACGCGTGCGCCGTGGAATGCCTTCAAGAGTAATACTTATGCCCAGTACGGATTTCAGGCTAACGTGACTTCTGATCCGCCGTTGGGCGGCAGCAGGTACCACGGCGGTTCCGTAAGCTTCGCCCAGCGGTCACGGTTTGGACTTACGCTGAATGCCGATTACACGTACTCCCACGCCGAGGACAATGCCACCAATGAGTTCTTCACCAGCTTGTTAAACCCACGCCGCGCGCAAGATACGAATCGCTTGAACGAGGATTGGGCCAGTTCGGACCTGGATGTACGTCACAAGTTTGCGCTGTCGTTCAGCTACGACGTTCCAAGGGCCAGAACGGAGAATGGCTTCCTTAAGGCCGTGCTGAACGGCTACCAGTTGGGATCGACCTACCTGGCGCAGACGGGACAGCCGGTCACACTTCAGTCGGGAAGCGATGCGAATCTCAATGGTGACTCCGTTGGAGATCGCTTGATGTTCAATCCCTTCGGAACGAATCCATTGGGCGGTGACGGTAGCATGATAAATGTTTGCGCTCCTTCAGGCGGAGGCGCTTCTCACACCGGCACTTGTAACGCAGGAGAAAACACGGTCGGATACCTCGCAGTTGATCCGCTTACGGGAGGGGATACCACTGCGAGATATGTTGTTGCTGGGCGCGGGGTACGGACGACTGTTGGCCGGAACAGTGTCACCACGCCCGGGTTCAACGTGCTGAGCTTGTCCGTTGGCAAGAAAATGTTCTTCGCCGAGAGCAAGTATTTGCTGGTAAAGGCGGACATCTTCAACGTTCTCAACCACCCCAGCTTTGCTCTCAGCAATGGGAACGTTTTCAGCAATGCTGGCGTCACAACCGCAACCACAACCCGAGGCTACGTGCTCCCCACAGATCCGAACTTCCTGAAGCCCGACGCTTTCTTCAGCGGCGGGATTCGCAGCATGACCTTGGCACTGAAACTCGTCTTCTAACTCAATACTTCCAACGTGATCCGTCCGGGAGGCGCCAAGGCGCCTCCCGTTTTTTTTGTGTGCCGAGCATGTTCGATAGCTTGGAGGTGAAAGTTCTCTTCACAATCTGATGGAGGTAAAGTGATAGCAAAGCGCAGGGGAGCCATCGCGAGGCGGGAACTGAAATAGGAAGGTCGATTTCTCTGTGGTTTTCTGTAATTCTCTGTGTTCCCTGTGTTGCGCTTTTCGGAATTTAACACAGAGACCACCGAGAAAAGCCACTGAGAGCACTGAGGACAAAATGGGGTAGAAGAGGATTGAACCTGAATGCCCGGCCTCCTAACATGCGAACCCCAGGCGCCCTCGCTACGCCTCTCCAAACTAGGAAAGTGTCTCTGATCTGCATGATTCCTAAAAAGTTCCGGTCCTGCTATGATTGCGCACATCGTTCGTCTTTTCCCAAGGGGCCAGGTAGAGGTACGGAAGTTCGATAGTTGCGGGTCCCCATTTGGAGGCGCTCCGTGAATCAAAAGCTGATCAGTGTTTTCGTCTTTGTTGTGGGGCTTCTTGTTGTTTCAATCCCCTTGCTTGCGCACCACGGCGTTGCGGGGTACGACTTGACGAAGACGGTCACCGTGCATGGAACGGTGACCAAGTTTGACTGGAGCAATCCCCATTGTGTGATTCATATGGATGCGAAGAACGCCAGCGGCGAAGTCCAGAATTGGACGATCGAACTGGCCGCTCCGAGCCTATTGAATCGCATGGGTTGGTCCAAGAGCGCGATGAAGGCAGGGGACGACATTACTGCCGACCTTCATCCCGCCCAAAACGGGGCGCCTGTTGGGATTTCCGGGACGATTACGTTTCAATTGAAAATCTTGATCAACGGGCAGCCGCTTCCGACGCGATGAAAATCCCGCGTGTAACTTCTGCAGGATATTGAAAGCTTACCGGGCTAATGCGGCCCGCGTCTTTAGTAGCGCCGGTATCTTGCCGGCGGTTTTGGAGCTATTAGTAAGAGCAAGGAGCCGGCGGGATCCTTCGGCAATACTCAGGACAAGCGCCGGCGTTCCCGGGGACATCGGTTCCATGTACTGGAGCTTCGGGGGAATTGAGTCACTATCGAGGAGTTGTAAGATGCGAAATCGCTTCGTGCGTTTGACGAATGCTCTCGTAGCCGTGCTGGTCTTCTCGTCTGTGCTGTCCGCGCAGACCGCCGCGCCGCCCGATGCGGCAAGATCCAAACAGCCCCAGACGTCTGCGCACGCACCCGATCTGTCCGGTCTTTGGGCCCCCAGACCAGACGGCATACGGATAAACACTTGGGATTCCTCCGACCCTTACGGCCAAAAGCCGGAACTGGCTCCCATGGCTCCCTGGGCAGCGGCGAAATGGAAGGACGCCAGACCTCCGTTTGGGGCCAAACAAACCTTCGAGGACACCAACGATCCGGTGCAGAGGTACTGCGACCCGCCAGGCATTACGCGCATTTGGATGTACCCGTGGGAATTTACGATGATTCAAACTCCCAATGTAGTATACATCCTCTATGAGTTCACGCGCGTTTGGCGGTCCATCGCGATGGATCGGGAACATCCCAAGGACCCGGACATTACCTGGATGGGCGACTCGATCGGCAGGTATGAGGGCGACACGCTCGTGATCGACACGATCGGTTTGAGTGACAAGACCTGGCTCGATCACACGGGCCATCCGCATAGCGAATCCTTACACGTAGTCGAGCGCTTGCGGCGCGTGGACCCGAAAACGCTGGAGCTGGCCGTCACCGTCGACGATCCCAATGCCTTTACGAAATCATTTTCCGGAAAGAAATATTTTGAGTCGACCACTTCGCCCATGGCGGAAGCCCTCTGCGCCTATTCGGAAATGGATTCGTTTCAAAAGACCGTCATCGACCCCACCACCAAGCAGTCCGGCAAGTAGCCTGACCGCTCCGATTTCAGTTCGCGGCGCCAAATGCTGTCCGAGCACAGGACGTATTGTCTTTCTGGAGCAGCGCGGCATCTCGCGTGCCGATTCGGGCTAAAATGGAAGGATGCAGCGAAAGGTCTTTTGGACCGCGTGGACAGTATTGGGTTTGCTGGCGGATATTGCTTTGCCGTTCTGGTGGGGAATCGCGGCGACCATCCCTCTGGGTGTTCTGAGCTGGTGGGTGGCGTATCGCAGCGATTGGTTTTAGGATCGTGAATCCGAACGCTTGGATCAAATAATTCGTCGGTAATCTCCGGCGCTTCAGAGTTTTTGGGGCAACCCGTCTTTGGACCCTGTAGCGCCCGCCTTCAGGCGGGCATGCGCTCGAATCTACAGTGCCCGCCTGAAGGCGGGCGCTACAAAGACGTTTGAGCCACCACTCGCAACGCTTGCGTGTTTTGCGCCGCCAACGCCCTTCAAGCTAAACTGAACTCGGGAGAAAATCGAATCATTTGCCTCCGATTATTACTGCACAGGGACTCTCGAAGAGATATGGCGCCGAGCCTCTATTCCAGGATATTTCCTTCACGGTTTCGGAAGGCGAACGGATCGGCCTGATCGGCCCGAACGGATCGGGCAAATCGACACTGCTCGAGATCCTCCACGGCCGCGTACAGCCGGACACCGGAGAGGTGGCGGTCCGCAAGCGCACGCGCCTGAGCTGCGTCACGCAGATTTCGGAGTTTGCCCCCGGCGCGACGGTGCGTTCCGTGATCGAGGGCGCTCTCGAACGGGCGAAAGTACCTGATGCGCAGCGAGCGTCGCGATTTGCCGAGACGCTTGGCCGCGCGGGCTTCGCGGAACTGGACACTCCGACGGCGGCCTTGTCGGGAGGCTGGCGCAAGCGCCTCGCGATTGCCGAAGGGCTGGTTCAAGGGCCGGACATTTTGCTGCTCGACGAGCCGACCAATCATTTGGACCTCGCCGGAATTAATTGGCTCGAAACTCTACTGCAGGATGCGCCGTTCGCTTGCGTGGTAGTCAGCCACGACCGCTATTTCCTCGAAAACATTTCCACCGAGGTGGTTGAGCTTGCGCGCATGTATGAGAACGGCTTTCTGCGCGTCAATGGAAACTACAGCACGTTCCTCGAAGCGAAAGAGGAATATCTTCACGCGCAACGCAAGAGGCAGGAATCCCTCGAGAACCGCGTCCACACGGAAATTGAGTGGCTGCGGCGAGGCCCCAAAGCGAGAACGACGAAATCGAAGGCCCGCATCGGTACCGCGAACGAAATGATTGGCGAACTGGCTGACTTGAACGCCAGGACTCGCACCTCCAGTGCGAAAATCGATTTTTCAGCGACGGACCGGCAAACCAAGCGGCTGATCCAACTGGAAGACCTTACGTATTCCATCGGCAATCGCACATTGTTTGAAGGGATTCATTTCGCCGTCACGTCGGGGATGCGAGTGGGACTTGTGGGCCCGAACGGAAGCGGCAAAACCACGCTGCTGCGCCTGTTGCGAGGCGACATTGCGCCATCGCGAGGCGAAATCCGCAAGGCGGACTCCCTGCGGATCGTTTACTTCGACCAGAATCGCGTGCTTGATCCCGACATTAGCCTGCGCCGCGCGCTGGCGCCCGACAGCGATTCCGTGATTTATCAGGATCGCGTGATTCACGTGGCTTCGTGGGCGGCACGGTTTCTCTTTGATCCCGAGCATCTGAACCAGCCCGTCGGGAAACTCTCCGGCGGCGAGCGCGCGCGCGTATTGATCGCGCAGCTCATGCTGCAGCCAGCGGACGTGTTGCTGCTCGACGAGCCGACCAACGACCTCGATATTCCCACGCTGGAAATATTGGAGGAGAGCCTGCTGGAATATCGCGGCGCGTTGGTGCTAGTCACACACGATCGCTACATGCTGGATCGCGTGTCGACCATCGTGCTTGGCCTTGACGGTTTGGGCGGCGCGGAACGTTTTGCCGATTACTCGCAGTGGGATGCCTGGCAGCGTCCCCGGCAATCGAAAGAGAATCCGAACTTGAGCAGCGGCCCCCGGCGATCCACAGCGGCGGCAAGTCCCCAGACATCCGCTGCGAAG
>Ga0137376_10001052_pt1 | contig 14702 bp, 10 predicted proteins | sample SagtaG_23_FD_104814 | JGI IMG/M metagenome (GOLD analysis project Ga0137376, IMG submission 104814) | Vadose zone soil microbial communities from Sagehorn Ranch, Mendocino, California, USA - Sage2_L_20_16 metaG | ecosystem: Environmental > Terrestrial > Soil > Vadose zone | place: USA...
CATTGTGAGGTGGACGTTCTTGACGGCTATCCATTGAAAAGAAAAGCCATCCAGATTCGAGAGCGGATTTGTGCCGGGCTCGCCCTCGGCTTTCTTGCTGCCTGCGGCCCATGCTCACATACCGCTCCGACCGGCCAATCTGCCTGACGCCCTTGCACCAATGGATAGCGGAGCACTCCTGGCACGGCGCCTGGCACCGGTCTTATACCTACAACGGGACGAATCGTTCCCGCTCGAGCGGGTGGTCGCCGTTCTGCACCCCGTCCGCCGCGTAATCGCCTACCATTTGCTGAGGGGGGACGACGTCCATGGGCCTTGGATTCCGTTCACTGTCCCCACTGACGAGGAGGTCCTATGGGTAGGCTATGACTCGACTTACGGCCTACCGACGTCTGGACTTACTGGCACGAGCAGATCCTTCATACCGCTTGGCCGCGGTCTCAGGTTGCGATCGATGTCCAGTGCGGCAAGCATGGCAGCTTCCCCAGCAACGTACGCCAAAGTGACCTTCCCAGACCACGCACCCTCAACAGCAAGTACTCGAACAAGAATCGCTGGCCCTAGGCAAAAAAGCTCCGGCGGGACAATTCCCGCCGGAGCTTTCAATTCTGTCGTTCCAGTCAGCGCCGATTTATTTACTGCCGAGCCGAGGCGGAACTTGTAGCCGCCTGCTCTCGCTGAGCGATGAGGAAGAGGTCCTTCTGAGAGGCGCTCTGTTTGAGAACCTGCAGTGCGTGCATCAACTGATTGTCGTCCGGGACACTGCGCCGCTTGGCCGTCGAATCACCGAATGCCAACCGCGCTACGGTGTTGCCAAGCAGTCGGTCGATCTCTGAACCAGCTTGCTCGTACTGTGCATGATCGATTGTGATTCCCTTTGCCTGAAGGCGGCGGTAGAACTCTTCGCGCCACACCGGCTGGACGGCGAAGTCAGGCCGAACTGTTTTCTTCAGCTCGAGCGAGTAGTCCATGAGCGTTGCTCTGACGTCGGTCGTCTTCGGAGCGAACGCATTGAACACCTTCTGTTCGGCCGTTGTCAGCGTGTCGGGACGCACGATGATGTCGGGGGTGATTGCTCCGCCACCATATACTACGCGACCGGCGTCCGATTTGAACGCGGGGCGCGAACGACGAGCCGAATCGGTCTCGAGAGAATCGGGCATCACTTCCACAAACTCGCCGCTCGGAAGAAGCTTGCGCTCCTTCTGGATGGAGCGGCCGTTCGGGGTGTACCATTTGGCCGTCGTCATCTTGAGGGCATAACCGCCTTCCAGCGGGAACACCGACTGCACGAGACCCTTTCCGAAGGAAGTTGTGCCGACAATCAGAGCGCGGTCGTGATCCTGGAGAGCACCAGCGACAATCTCTGAAGCCGAAGCGCTTCGTCCATCCGTGAGAAGGACGAGTGGAATCGTCGGTGCGATCGGATCATCGGTGGCGTTGAAAGTCTGGTTCTCACCGTTGCGGGCGCGGATGCTGGAGATCTGGAGTCCCTTCTTGAGGAAGAGATTGCTGACGCTCAGCGATTGATCCAGGATGCCACCGGGATTCCCGCGCAGATCGACGACGATTCCCTTTGCCCCGTCGCGGGACAGCTTGGTGACTGCGCTCTCGAGCTCGTCTCTCGCGCTCTCGTTGAACTGGAGAAGCGGGATATAGCCCACTCTGCCGTCCAGCATAATTGAGTAAGGAACGGCCGGAATGTTGATGACGGCACGAGTAAAAGCGATCGGTATCAGCTCCGGCACACCTGGCCGGGAGAATTTGACCAGGACCTTACTGCCGGGATTTCCCTTCAGCGCGTCGGACGTCTGTGAGACCGTCCAACCGCGAGTATTGGTCGTGTCGATGAAGTTGATGCGATCGCCCTCCTGCACGCCTGCCTGCTCCGCTGGTGTATGCGGGAAAACGCGCTGCACAGTGATGAAGCCCTGTGTCTCGGCGATCTCCATTCCGATGCCTGCGTAGCGTCCGTTCGTCTGCGCGTTGAAGGTGGAAAGCTCCTTCGGCGACAGCAGGACGCTGTAAGGATCATTCAGCTCGTGGACGAGTCCGCGGGCAGCTTTTTCGTAAAGGGTCGCGGCGTCGACTGTATCGACGAACCGGCTGGATACGATGTTGAGGACCTGGTCGAGCAAACGAGCACCTTGCTGGCTCTCGTGCTGCTGAAATACGAAACCGCCGGCCAGCAGCGGAATCAGAGCGAGGCCGAACAACAGGCTTTTTCTGGGTCGAGACATACGGCTCAAGGTAAAGAGAAGAGGGCGTTAACCTAATAGATACGCCTTCAGTAAGTCAGTTGTTCCTATTGACGCACAAAAAGCACCAGCGGAACATCTCGCTCAGGCAATGCGGGAGGCAAGTACATAATCCACCAGCCAGTCCCGGTTCAGCTGCCTGAAAGTCGCGTCGCGGAGGAGGCCGGCCGCCAGCAGCATTTCGTGAGCGGGTTGGAGCACTCGTTGCAAATGGGATGGATACCGCTGGGTCAAGGGGAGCTGCTCGGCGAGCGCGGCGAGCGGGACTCTCCAGGTTACCATTCCTTCTTCTCTTGCTACCTCGAGCAGGCGGTAGAGGCGTCTGGCCACGGGGTTTGTGAGCGACATGTAGTGCATTGCAGAGAGTGTCACGGTGTGTCCCGCCGCGATGTTCGCGCGGATTAGGGGACCGATGGTGACATGGGCGTCGCCCGGTTCCGACGCTGCCAGCACCGGAAACAGAGTGAACTGTTCGCGCTCGGCTAGTCGTCGGCGCGCGATGGAAACCGAGGAGAGAATGGTGAAGCGTCCTTCTAGCGGCTGTCCTTCTTTTGCCGCAACGTACACTCCGCTCGACTCGAGGGTAGTCCGCTCGAGTCTCGTCAGAGCGGATCGAAGCTGCTCGTAAGTTCTGCCGTCGACGCGCCGCCCGATGGAACGCAGAAAAGCGTGGAGCGTAAAGCTTATCACTCCATCTTCAGGAGCTCCTGCCTCGTGAAAGCGATGCAGGAGCTCGATGTAAACGTCCTGATCGAAGGTTCCGGGTAGGCGGTCGCCTGGGCTTGGGAGCACACGCCACCGGCCACCGCTCTCTGGGGAGAAGGAAATTGCCGTGTCCTCGGCGGAGTCGCTCAGTCGGAAGATTGGGAGCGATTCAAGAGAGCGGTCGAGAACGATAGCACGCGTCGCGATTCGCCGACGGGCCACGAAGGTCATGCAGAGAGAATATGACACTGATCAAGTACATCGCAATCTCGGCGCTCGTTCTATTCGGACTGGTTCTGGCTCTCATTGGCGTTCTGTCGGTCACGCACGACACACCGGTTACGAGCGTAATCGCGGAGGGTGACAAGGACGGGCCCCCGAGCGTCGAGGATCCACTGTTCGCCAGAAGCATCGAGCTGTTCACCGGAACCCACATCGATCCCGGGAACAACGTGCAGCTGCTGCTGAACGGCAATGGTACCTACCCACAGTTGTGGAAGGACATCGCCTCAGCCCAGCACACGGTCACGGTACAGATGTACTACTCGCAGCCCGGCGCCGTCGCCGATACAATGGCGAAGTATTTGATTGACCGCGCGCAGCACAAAGTGCGGGTACTGTTGCTGCTCGATGCGTTCGGATCCCAGCCGCTCAAGCGGGGGTGGCGTGACAGTCTCAAGCATGCCGGGGTCGAGGTCAAATGGTTAAGACCTCTTCGCTGGTACACGCTGCAGAAGGCGGCCCAGCGATCGCACGTTCGCGCCGTCGTGATCGATGGAAAAATCGGCTACACCGGCGGCTTCGGGCTCGCCGACTACTGGCTTGGAGACGGCCACCACGAGGACCAATGGCGCGAGACGAACGTTCGATTCGAGGGTCCGACTGTGGGAGCGCTGCAGGCGGCATTTGTGGCCGGCTGGGCTGAGTCGACTGGGGAGCTGCTGACGGGAGACCTGTTCTTTCCGAGGAGCTCTTTCGCCGACGTCGGGGATGTGCAGGCCGGCCTGATGCACAGCATACCAAGCACGGGAAGCACGGCGGCGGAAAGATTTCTCGCGTTATCAATCGTGGGTGCTCGAAGAACGCTCTACATCAGCAACTCATACTTCGTTCCGGGCGAAAGTTTTCTACAGCTGCTTCTCAAGGCTGCACGAAGGGGCGTGGATGTCCGGGTTCTAACCGTGAGCGACAAGACCGATGTGAAGACGACCTGGTATGCGGGGCGAACCTATTACGAGAAACTCCTCGAGGGCGGGGTGAAGATCTACGAGTATCAGCCGACGATGATGCATGCGAAGAGCATGGTTGTGGATGGCATGTGGTCCTTTGTCGGATCCATGAACTTCGACAACCGTTCGCTATCGTTCAATAACGAGTCACTATTGGTAGCGCTCGACCGCCGCATCGGAGCGCAGATGGACTCGGTTTTCATGGATGACATAAAATGGTCCAAGGAGATAAAGCTCGACGAGTTCAGAAAGCGTCCCCTCTCGGGAAAGATTCTCGAATGGGGGGCGCAGAAGCTGAGACGCGTACTCTAGCACGCAGTCGAGAATCGTCCACCAGCCCCAGCCCGTGACGTGACTAGTAGTCCCTCCATGTTGGCGCGCTTTCATCCCATCGTGCGGCGATGGTTCAAGGAGACGTTCGGCAAGCCGAGCGATCCGCAACACAAGGGCTGGCCGGCGATCGCGAGCGGATACCACACGCTCATACTCGCTCCGACCGGAACCGGGAAGACCTTGGCGGCGTTTCTGTGGGAGCTGAACGAGCTGATCGTTCGCGGAACGAAAGAACCGCTCTCGAATGCGGTCCATCTTCTCTACATCTCGCCGCTTAAAGCTCTCAACAACGACATTCAGAGAAATCTGGAGCGGCCGCTCACCGAACTTCGAGAGCGATTTGCTGCCGAAGGAAAAGAATTCCCCGAGATTCGCGTAGCCGTGCGCACGGGTGACACGCCGGCGTCGGCGCGCGCGAGAATGCTTCGAAAGTCGCCGCACATTCTGATCACCACGCCTGAATCGCTCAACATCATGCTGACGACGCTCAAGGGGCGTGGGATGTTCAGCGGAGTCCGAGCGGTGATCGTCGACGAGATTCACGCAATCGCGGGGACCAAGCGTGGTGCTCACCTGGCGTTGACGCTCGAGCGACTCGAAGCGTTGGTGGAAAAGTCGCCCCAGCGAATTGGTCTGTCGGCAACGCAACGGCCACTCGAAGAAGTCGCGCGATTCCTCGGCGGCTGCGAACCAGATACTTCTGGAACACCAGCATTTCGTCCGGTGACGATTGTCGATTGCGGTATGACCAAGGAGATGCAGATCGCCGTCGAATCTCCAGTCGCCGATCTTGGAAGCATCGGCGGCAGTATCTGGCCCGCGGTCGCCCCACTCGTTCTGCGACACATCCGGGCATCCAGCACAACGCTGGTGTTCGTCAATAATCGCGCTCAAGCGGAAAAGATAGCGGCGCGAGTCAACACTCTTGCTGAGGAAGAGATCGCCCTTCCGTATCACGGCTCGCTGGCGAGAGAACGCCGATTCGCTCTGGAGGAGCGCCTTAAGGCCGGGTCTCTTCGCGCTCTTATTACCACCAGCTCTCTCGAGCTGGGAATCGACATCGGATCGGTTGATCTCGTGATACAGCTGCAATCGCCGAAGCGCGTTGCCGCGGCGCTGCAGAGAATCGGACGCGCCGGACACACACTGGGAGTACCAAGCCGCGGAATACTCGTACCGACCTTCCGCGACGATGCGGTGGAGATTGCAGCGATAGTTGCCGCGATGCGCGCTGGAGACGTCGAACCTACTCACGTTGTGCAGAATTCACTCGATGTGCTTGCCCAGGTGGTCGTGGCCGCCGTCTCGGTCGACGACTGGCGAAGCGAAGACCTGTTCCAACTTGTGCGACGAGCCTATCCCTATCATCAGCTGACGCGTGGTGCGTTCGATGAAGTCGCGGCGATGTTGTCCGGGAAATATCCATCCGATATCGCTGCCGAACTGGAGCCGCGAATCACGTGGGATCGCGTGAACGACAGGCTGGTCGGAAGCCGGGCGGCGCGCATGACAGCGGTGATCTCCGGCGGGACGATTCCTGATCGTGGCTTATACACGGTGAATCTTCCCGATCGCACGCGACTCGGAGAGCTGGATGAAGAGTTCGTGCACGAATCGCGGACGGGTGATGTCTTTCAGCTTGGCTCGTCGACGTGGAGGATTGCGGCGATCGAGCATGACCGCGTAGTCGTGACGCCCTCCCCCGGTACCCCAGCACGGATGCCGTTCTGGCACGGCGAGTACATGGCGCGGTCCCTGATGCTGAGCCATCGCGTTGGGGCACTGCGCCGTGAGCTGGCGGAAGCCCCGAATGAGGAGAGACTAGCCACCGAGTACGGCTGTGATGCGGCGACGGCTAGCTCGCTGGTGAAATACATCGCCTCGCAGCGAGCGGCCACGGGAATCGTGCCCGATGACAGAAATATTGTTATCGAGCAATTCAGGGATGAGACCGGTGCGGTCCGCATCGTTATTCACGCCGCATTTGGGGGAAGGATCAACGCGCCCTGGGGGATGGCGCTTGCGCAACGCGTACGCGAGGCGATCAACGACACGGACCTTCAGGTGCAGACGACGGACGATGGCATCATGCTCCGTCTGCCAGATCTGGGCATGAGCGTACCGTTTCAATCGTTACTCGGTCTGTCCGGAGCGGAAGCCGAGCAATTGGTGCTGGAAGAAGTCGGCTCGACATCGCTTTTCGGCGCACGATTCAGAATGAACGCAGCGCGGGCGCTGCTTCTGCCGCGCGGAAATCCCCGGCGTCGCATGCCCCTCTGGCTCCAGCGACTAAAATCGCTCGATCTACTACAGGTCGTCCGGCAGTTCCCAAGCTTCCCAATTCTGGTCGAGACATACCGCGAAGTTCTGCAAGACGCATTCGACATGCAGGGGTTGAAGGAGACGCTGGCAGAAATCACGGCGGGCAATATTCGCGTCCACGCCGTGCAGACAGATTCGCCGTCGCCGTTCGCCGCGAGCCTGCAGTTCGGCTTCGTGATGGACTGGCTCTACGGCGACGACACTCCACGCGCAGAGCAGAGAGCGGCACTGCTATCGATCGACAGATCCCTGCTCGACGAAGTCATGGGTGGGGAGGGCAGCGACGACATTACGCGTGAGGCAATCGACCAGACTCTATCGGAGCGACGCGGAACAGCGCCGGGCAGACGGGCGCGAACGGAGGACGAACTTGCGCAGCTGATCGACCGGGCAGGCGATCTCACCGGCGACGAGGTGAGATCTCGAATCGCTACGGAAGAAGAAAACGTTCGTGGAGATCCGTTCGCCAAGCTGCTTGAGACCAAGCGCCTCATTGCGATCCAGCTCGGATCCGAAGGAGCGAAGGAGTGGCGTTTCATTCTGACGGAGACCTATCCGCGTTACGTCTCGGCGTTCGGTTCCGAGCAATTGTCGAGCGTGCGCGGTACTACCGAGTTGATCGAGCAGGACGCCGAGGCACTGGTTCCGGACATTCTACGTCAGGCGGCCATCAACGTTTCGGTGGCACGGCGGGAGATTCTTGCGCGCTTCCTGACACAATCGGGACCGGTGACCATTCAGGAAATCCACGTTCGCTATGGATGGCCACGCGAATGGATCGAATCCCGGCTCACCGAATGGGAAAGAACCGGCAAGCTCATACGTGGAAGATTCCGGCGCGAGATTCAGGATCTGGAATGGTGCTCACGACGGATAGTCGAGATTGGACGCCGGCGGGCGCTCGCAGCGCTGCGGAAGCAAATCGAAGCCGTCGAGCTTCCGCACTTCGCGGCATTCATGCAGCGCTGGCAGCATCTCGACGAGCGGGACCGGCTCGATGGACCGGCGGGAACGGCAGCGATTGTACGGCAACTATATGGTATTGCGCGTCCGCCCGTTGCGTGGGACCGCGACTACCTTCGAGCCAGAGTAAGGGCGTATGATCCGACGACGCTGTCGCAGTTCACAGCTACCGGCGAGCCGGTGTGGGCTGGCGAGGGGAACTACGACCCCGAGTCAGGAGCGATACCGCTCGCCCGTGTGCGCTTCTTCGAGCGGGGAACTGGAGCAATCTGGCTCGATGGGCAACAGGAACCGGTTTTGAGCGGGAACGCCGAAACGGTGAGAGCGACGATTGCGGAGGAGGGCGCATCGTTTATCGGTGACATTCAGGCAATCACAGGATTGACGATGCTCGCCGTGCGCGAAGCCATCCGGGAGCTGGTGGCCTGGGGCATTGCGACCAACGACACGGTCGAAGCAATGCGCGAGATCGCTCGCTGGAAGGCGATGGTGCCGCGCACCGGCCCGGATCCGACGAGCTGGCTGCCGGCTGATTACGCTCCCTCTCCAAATCGGAGATTCACACGAGCCCGTCCGAGTGTGAGAAGACTTCCAAAGTGGCGGCGGCCGGATCGGCCGGGGGCGGCGACGAGTGGATGGACCGGTCGCTGGTCACTCGTGCGCCGGCGGGGGAATATGGGGCCCGATCTTCCCGAAGAAGAGCGCGCCGAGAGAATCGCGCGCCAGTGGCTGGCGCGCTACGGCATCGTGTCACGCGACTGGTGGCGGCGCGAACGTCCCCCGGTATCGTGGCGGTCGATCTATCGCGAGCTCAAACGTCTCGAGTATCGCGGAGAAGTGCGGCGGGGCTATTTCGTTAAAGGTCTTGGAGGCGCGCAGTTCGCTCTCCCCGACGCGGTGGAATGGCTTCGCGCGGTGGCGAGCGAGGACCAATCATCGGCGGGCTTCGTCGCAATGGCGGCGAGCGATCCGGCGAACATCTATAATCTTCCGCTGGAGCTGGTTGACAGAGATCCGCTGTCCAGGCCGCGCGGATCAGGCGCGCTCCTTGTGACACGAGGTGGCCGCATCGCGATGGCAGTGGAAGGGCGGGGCCGTCGCTTTTCAGTGGCCGACTGGTTATCGCCCGAAGAAATTGTGGAGGCGAAAAAAGCCCTGATCGAGCATCTGCGCGGGGAGAAATCCGCGCGCTATCTGATGTAGCGGCTTAGCGGATATCGCCGCGTCCTAAAGCTGCGCGCACTGCTTCGCGCAGCGCGATCACGGCTTCCTCGCGGGCAGCGGGAGAATCCTCCCGAACATGCAGCTCGATTCCGTCGGCGACGGGAAGGCGGTGCCAGCGAAGCGAAATATCCTCGTCGTGGGCAACAGCTTCATGAGCGCCGGAGCCGAGCGCTGGAGCGAGTGACAGAGCGATCTTTCGCTCGAGCGCATCGCCGGTGACATCGCGCATCTCACCGCGGATGGTATCGAGGCTCTGACCTTCGCGCTGACGGATCTTGATGGACAGCAGCTGTAGGAGATGCCGGTATCCGTACGTCGCGCCGGTGCCTGTCCCCTCGGGCCGGTCGAGCAATCCACTCGCTACGTAAAACCGAACCGCCCGCGCGCTCGGCGCCGCTCGGGCTGAAGCATTAGTTGGTCGGACTCCGGCTGCGTCTACAAGAGATGTTGCGTGGGCTGCAAGTCCCCGGGCGTTCCAGGGAGCGTGTCGAGCGTGGGCGCGGAGGAGAGCGACAGGCGATTCAGCCATGCGGATAGGATAACATTAAAGTCCTCGGCTCGCTCGTCGTGCGGAAGGTCGCCCGCGGGAGACAAAACGGAGATTTCGAAATCGCGTTTGATCTCGCGGAAGCCACGAAATTCTTCGACAGGCGCGGTCGATCCCTGTTCGCCCCATACGAGCAGCGCGGGCTGACTGAGGCGGCGTAAGGCGTGTCGCACGTCGATGTTGAGATGGCCCGACAGGAATGCGGCCGGCGCGTGACGAGCCCCTCGCTGATGGGAAGTCGCGTAATGGATCTCGACCAGCTCGCGCGTGACCAGCGAGTCGTTCGAGTATGCGTTATTGAGATAGCGGCGAAGCTGTGGCCGCGAAACGAGGGCGTTGAACATGGCGGTGCCGGCGATCGGTGTATCGACCGCGAGCCGGCTCGCTTCGCCGCCCAGACCTACGGGCTCGTTGAGACGGACCAGCCCCGATGGTGCGATGAGAGCTACGGCCGGGAAGCGGTGCGGATCACGCGCCGCGAGAACAATTGCATATGCACCCGTGAGTGAAGACGCCACGAGAACCGTGGGCTCGTCGATCACTCTGCTCACGAAATCGGAGATGAGCGAGATGTAGAGACGCGCCGAGTAGCGAATCGCTGGACGATCGGACATCCCGAAACCGAGAAGATCCAGCGTGTAGACGGTGTTCGTTTGCGCCAGCGCCTCGACGTTGTTTCTCCATTCGTACGACCACGCGGACGCATGAATACCGTGGATCAGGAGAATCGGAGGACCGTTGCCGCGCTTGGTGAACGCGACCCTTCTGTCTCTCCAATCGAAGCCGCCTTCTTCGCCGCCTATCAGGTTGGTGAGCTGGTCGACGCCCTTCCGCGCAAACGCATTATAGGCAGCCGCGGCGCCAAGGATGGCACCGCCAGACAGAAGTATTCTTCGCCAAGGTCCTTCTCGCTGCCAAGGTCCCTCTCGCTCGTCGTTCTCCTGCATTGCTCCTCACATCGGTCAGTCAAGGAAAAAGCGCGGTTACTTGAGAGTAACCGCGCCTCGGGCACTACGCACGGGGGCTGGAGAAACTATTGCCCCTAGCGCTTCCGCTTGCGGCTTCCACCGCTCTTTCGGCGCGTCTTGGACCCGCCTTTCGAGGCCTTCCCGCCACCCGCCTTTCGAGCGGCACCTTTCCGTCCGGCGGCTCTCCGAGCGGGTTTCCGACGTCCGGCCGCTTTCTTCTTAGCTGGTTTCTTTTTGCCTGAAGGCTTGGACGAACTCTTGGCGGCCTTCTTTTTCGAACCACCGGCCACCTTTTTGGGCGCAGGGCGAGTTCCGGATGTGGACGTTACCGCCGGCCGGCTCGCCGGTGAAGTTGCACCGCCGCCAAATGAGCTACGCGGCGCGCCTGCCGAGCTACCGCCGGCTCCAAACCCGGTGCTCGCCCCTGCTGTGGACGAGCTGCCAAGACCCGAGGTCCCGCTCGCGCTTCCGCCGACACCGCTGCCAGGGCTCCCGAGCCCACCGCCGGTGAGGGTCGACTCCTGCTTCTTTCCGGATCCCTTGGGCCGGCCCCTTCTTCCTCTTGGAGCGCCTCCCCCGAAGAGATCCTCCTCTTCGTCCTCTTCCTCCTCTTCGCCTTCGCTTACAACCGTCGCATCGGAATCGGCTTCTTCGTCATCATCCGCGTCTTCAGCGCTGTCCCAAAGGCGATCGCTGTGATCCTCATTGATCGCCCAGCCACCGTCCTCGTCGTCATCATCATCGTAGGAACGCTTGCCGCGACTGAAGCCACCGAGATCATCCGGGTCGTCATCGTCCGCAAAACGCAATGGCTCCACTGATTCACCGCTCGGCATTGGTCCTCCCATAGAATGTCAGCACTCGCTCTGAGTAGCGCGGCATTTCTGACTTTCGCCCGCTGCACGTCGCGTGCCTTGTGCATCGAAAGCTTGTTCACATGTTGACACCGAATACAACTCCGGTGACGCGACGTCAAGGAGCAGCTTTCCGCGCCTCACCTGCTTCGGTGGATTGGGAGGCCACTCGTCTCGTTATCACGCTGACCAGCGCTTCGTAAACACCCGGGTCGAACTGCTTTCCTGAGTCGACTCGGAGATGCTCCAGGGCTGCCAGCGGCTCCAACGGTTCGCGGTAGGCGCGCTTGGAGGTAAGAGCGTCGAATGTATCGGCAGCGCAAAGGATTCTGGCGCCCAATGGAATGTTCTCGCCCGATAGACCGAGTGGATAGCCGACCCCGTCCCAACGCTCGTGATGGTGTTCGACGTACTTGAGCGGCTGCTTGATGTGAAAGAGGGGAGCGAGGATGTCGAGCCCTATCCGTACGTGCTGCTTGACGTGCTCGAACTCATCGGGTGTCAATCGTCCGGGTTTGTTGAGGATAGCCTCGCGGATTCCAATCTTGCCGACGTCGTGAAGGCGACCTGCAACTCTGAGGTCCTCACACACGCTGTCCCCGAGTCGCAGCTCCTGCGCGAGTAGGCCGGCAAGCTCGGCCACGCGCTGGGAATGTCCCCTCAGGTAGAGATCCTTCGCTTCCATGGCGTTGATCAGCGTCTCGGCGATGCTAATGGACATTAGCCGCAGGGATTCCTTTTCGCGCTCGAGCTCCGCGGTACGGAGAGCGACCTCTTCTCGAATGAGCTTGTCGAGGCGTCGTTGCTCAATCAGCTCCGAGCGCTTGTGGAGAGCGCGATCGACGGCTTGCTGCAGGTCCGCTAGCTCGACGGGCTTCATCAGGTAGTCCGTCGCGCCGGAGGACAGGACCTCTGTCGCAGTGGCCGCATCGTTGACGGCGGTCAGCATGATGATCGCCAGGTCCTGATCGCGGTTTCTCGCCTGCGGAACGACCTGGACGCCGGTCATTCCGGGCATGCGCACATCGCACAGCATTAGAGAGAAAGATTCCTTGTCCAGAATCTGAAGCGCGTGGTCACCCGACCCGGCGATCTCTACCTCGTAGCCGCGGGAGCGAAGGAATTTGCGCAGGGCGAGGCGGATGGTCTCCTCGTCATCGACGATGAGAATCCGGGTCACTTCTTACCCTCGCTGTAGAGCGGGAGAAGAATCGTGAACGTCGTTCCGACTTCGGGCGTGCTTTCAACCGAAATCGTTCCCTCGTGTGCCTGGATGATGCCGTAGCTCACGCTGAGACCCAGCCCGGTTCCCTCGCCGGGAGGCTTGGTCGTGAAGAAAGGCTCGAACACGCGCTGGCTCACAGCTGCCGGCATTCCGTGCCCGGTGTCAGAAATGACGATCTGCACCATGCCGTGTTTGCGCTGGGTCACCAGCGACAAGTGACGGAGCCGGGCTTCTCCCATCGCAGCTTCGGCGTTCACCAGAAGGTTTAGGAGGACCTGCTGTAGCTTCTGCTCATCGCCACGAGTCCGGGGATTCGACTCATCGAGACGCATGTGAACCTCGATGCCACTCGACCGGGAGGCGAGCGCGCGAAGCCGCACTGTGTGCTTGACGATGGTGTTGATGTCGACCGGAACGTCGCGAGCATCGGTCTTACGCGCGAAGAGGAGGAGATCGCGAATCACGCCAATCGCCCGATCGGCTTCGCGCTTGATCAGACTTACCGACTCGAATTGCTCGCCCTGCAGATTGTCCTCGAGGAGGAGCTGCGCGAAGGTCGAGATGCCAGTGAGCGGGTTATTCAGCTCGTGCGCGACGCCGGCGACGAGCTCGCCAATGGCGGCGAGTTTTTCGGTCCGCCCGAGATGGTCAGCAACTTTTCTTTCCTCGGTGAGATTTCTGATGCCGATTACCAGCCCGACGATGTTGTTGGTTGCGTCGCGGATGTGGCTCAGCGTCACGGCCGCCGGGAACTCGGTCCCATCCTTTCTTCGATGAACGTGCTCACCAGTCCAGAGCGGCAGATCCGCCGGGATCGCCGGAATCGTCTGAACGGAAGCGAGCTGCGTTGAGGCAACGACGAAATCGTCAACAGAGAGACCGGCGATCTCACTTGGATCGTAACGATACTCTTTGATAGCGGCGGCATTGGCATATTGAACTTTTGCATCGACCCCGAGGATCAGCACCGGCTGATCCATGGTCGCCAATGCCGCGGCGAGTGTCCGCTCACGTGCGTGGGTCCGTTGCTCGTCTTCACTTAGTAGCAGTACATCGATCGCGAGCGCGACAGCGGGTGCGAGACGCAACAGCGCATCGACGTGCGGACCGGTCTGTGGTTGTGCGGTCTCGGACGTCACGACCAGAACTCCGAGTTGACGAGTGCTCGCAATGAGTGGGATCGTGATGGCTGGCTCCTCAGGAACCCTCTCCGGATTGTGAGCTTTCTCGCGGAGATTTTCGACAAAGATCGGCTCTTCCTTCGCCCAGGCAGCACGCACCGCGCTGCTCTCGACCGGTCCGGTGATGCCCTCCATCTGCTCGCAGGTGCCGCATGCGGCGACACACGTCACTGTATTTCCATCAGCAGAGATGATGCCGATTGCCTTTCCGCTCGACGGGACGACGTCGTCGAGAATGTCGAGGATGTCGTGACTCGCTTGCGCGACTGTCACCTTGCGAAGCGCTACGCGGGCAATCTTAGCCGCAGCTTCGGTCTGCTTCTGCTCGCTGCGCTGCGCATCGAAAAGCCGCGCGTTTTCGATAGCGACGGCCGCCTGGCGCGCGATCAGCATGATGAGATCCAGATCGTGCGCGTCGTAGGCGTTCGTCTTGTACGAGAGGACCTGCATCACTCCCACGGTCCGGTCGTGGTAGGTAAGGGGCGCTGTAATCTCGCTCTTTACTTCCCGTTTCGAGGCGACCTGGAAGATGGTTCCCTTCCACCATCGCTCCGGCTTTGAGGAAATAATCGGTACCGCCGTCTGAAAGACCTTGGCGATGGTCTCGGTTCCATTCGGGAAATCGAGTACGCTTTCTCCCTCGCGCTCCACTGAATCGACGATGATGCAATGCGCGTTGAACTTTTCGCTCACCGAATCGGCGATCATAAGCGCAAAGCACGGAGCATCCACTACCGAAGCAACCGCCTTGTAGATCTCGCGGTATGCCTCATTCAGCGAGATTGTAGCCGAGATGGCCTGCTGCACCGTCGCGACCGCCGCGAATCTTGCGGCGCGGCGCTCGAGCTCGGCGACGAGCTCAGTCGTCAATGAACTCCACCGTCACCGGACGC
>Ga0137376_10001054_pt1 | contig 14691 bp, 10 predicted proteins | sample SagtaG_23_FD_104814 | JGI IMG/M metagenome (GOLD analysis project Ga0137376, IMG submission 104814) | Vadose zone soil microbial communities from Sagehorn Ranch, Mendocino, California, USA - Sage2_L_20_16 metaG | ecosystem: Environmental > Terrestrial > Soil > Vadose zone | place: USA...
CATCGTCATCAACGAGCGCGTCTGTGAAGGCTGCGGCGACGGCGGCGTCAAGTCCAACTGCATGAGCGTAGAGCCGGTGGCTACCGAATTCGGCCGCAAGACGCGCATCCACCAATCGTCTTGCAATAAGGACTACTCCTGCGTCAAAGGTTTCTGCCCGTCGTTTTTGACCATCACCCCCAATCCCGCACCGGCAGAGTCAACCCCTGGTGACGCGCCGAAAAAAAAGAAGAAGGGCCGCATCCCTGTGCTCGACCGGGCGTTGCCTGATCCGGTCTCCAAGGTCGACGCCAGCTTCGGCTTCGGCATTCACGTGATGGGTATCGGCGGGACTGGCTCGGTGACCGTCGTATCGACCTTGGCCAACGCGGCGCGCCTCGAAGGCAAGCATGTGATCGGCCTCGACCAGACCGGCTTGGCGCAAAAGGGAGGCGCCGTGATCTCCGACATCAAGATCACCAACGCGCCGTTCGACGGCTCGAACAAGATCTCCGACGGCCGCACCGACCTGTATCTCGGCTTCGACATCCTCAACGCCACCGACCCGAAGAATCTGGACAAATGCCATCCCTCGCGCACGATTGCGGTTGTGTCGACTACGCAAACGCCGACCGGACAGATGGTCACCGACCGCCACGTTATTTTTCCGGCGACCGATGCTCTGACGGCGGGCATCGATAGGGTCACACGCAAGGCTGAAAACGTGTTCCTCGACGGCCAAGCATTGGCCGAGGGCCTGTTCGGCGATGCGATGGCGACCAACACCTTCATGGTCGGTGTCGCCTACCAGGCGGGCACCGTCCCGCTGAAGGCCGAATCGATCGAGACCGCCATCAAGCAGGCCGGCGTCGGGGTCGAGATGGGATTGGCGGCATTCAAGTGGGGCCGCATGGCAGTAGTCGACCGCGCATTTGTCGAAGCCGAGATTGCTAAGGGCAAACCCAACGTTGCGGAGCTGCCGCAGATGTCGCCAAACGCGCGGGCGATCGTCGATTCCGTCGGGGCGCAGGGAGAGATCAGGCGCCTGCTCGAAGTGCGGGTGCCTGATCTAATAGAGTACCAGGACGAAGCCTACGCGAGGCGCTATGCCGATGTGGTCAAGCGCGTGATGGCTGCCGAGCAGCGGGCCGTCCCCGGGAAGAGTGGCCTGACCGAAGCCGCAGCGCGCTACCTATACAAGTTGATGGCGTACAAAGACGAGTTCGAAGTCGCACGTCTGCATGCCGACCCGGCGTTTCTTGCCAAGCTCGACGCACAGTTTAAGCACGGCTACACGGTTAAGTACAACCTTGCGCCGCCGACGATCTCCAAGCGCGATCCCATCACCGGCGAATTGCAGAAGCGGCAATTCGGACCTTGGATGCTGAGCGCGTTCAGGACGCTCGCAAAGTTCAAGGGACTGCGCGGTGGCGCACTCGACATCTTCGGCAAGACCGAGGAGCGGCGGCACGAGCGACAATTGATCGAGGACTACATCAAGCAAATCGACGAGATCGCGTCCAAGCTCAATGCCGCCAATCACGCCACGGCGGTGCAACTGGCGAGCGTGCCTGACGAGATCCGTGGTTACGGCCACGTCAAGGAGCGCTCCCTCGAAGCGGCCAAGGACTTGGAAGCGAGCTTGCTGCAGCAGTTCCGCAGCCCGCAACCCCAACCACAGCGGCAGGTTGCATGAGTGCCGCAGGGCCGCCCCAAGGCACGAACTGCGCCCCCACGGGGGGCAGCGCAGCGGCGAAGCCGCAAGCGTGGGGGGAACATAAAAGCGCTCGACGAGACCCAACATGAACGTCCTGAACGGCCATGATATCGAAGACCTGTCAGTCGGCATGGTGGCAACCTTCGCCAAGACCATCACCGAGGCGGACATTGTTTTGTTTGCGGGCGCCTCAGGCGACAACAACGCTGTGCACATTAACGAGGAGTTCGCGCAGACCACGCGCTTCAAAGGACGTATCGCGCACGGGATGCTGAGCGCAAGCGTCATCTCGGCGGCGATCGCGAACAAGCTGCCAGGCCCGGGAACGATTTATCTCAAGCAGACGCTCGAGTTCAAGGCCCCCGTTCGCGCAGGCGACACCGTTCATGCGACCGTGACCGTGCGCGATCTGCTGCGAGAAAAAAAGCTCGTTTTTCTCAATACGGTGTGCACGGTCAAGAACACGGTCGTCATCATCGGAGAGGCCCTGGTCAAGGTTGGCTCTCGCGGGTGACGAATGCCGTGCCGATGATCGATCAGAACCCCGCCCGCACCGCGCTAGCGGCCGAAAAGGCAACCCAAGCGCAGACCGCGGCACTCGCAATAGCGCGGACGAACGACGGCCCGATGGCAGAGAGCGTGCTGCCCGAGCAGGCCGGTCTGCATAGGATCGTCGTCGTGGGAGGCGGCGCCGGCGGCCTCGAGCTTGCAACCCAACTCGGCAACAAGCTTGGCGGGCGCAAGAAAGCGCACATCACGCTGATCGAGAAGAAGCGCACGCATTTCTGGAAGCCGCATCTGCACGAGATCGCCGCCGGGAGCATGGACATCGGCGTCTATCAAACGAATTACCTGGCGCAAGCGCACTGGCATCACTTTCGGTACCGAGTCGGCGAGATGATCGGGCTCGATCGCGGGCCTCGTCACGTAATTGTTGCGCCTTTCGTGGACGAAGACGGCGATCGCGTTACGCCGAAGCGGCGATTCGGTTACGACACGCTGATCATCGCGGTCGGGAGCCTCACCAATGATTTCGCGACGCCAGGCGTACGCGAGCATGCAATATCGCTCGAAACGGTCGCCGAGGCCGAGCGATTTCACCGCCGCTTGGTCAATGCGTGCATTCGTGCGTATGCGCAAGGCGAGGCGTTGCGCGACGAGCAGCTTCGCGTAGCCATCATCGGCGCCGGAGCGACCGGCGTTGAGCTTGCGGCCGAGCTGCACAACACGACGCGCACGCTCGTTTCTTATGGCTTCGATCGCATCGATCCCGAAAGAGACATCAAGCTCGTCCTTATCGAGGCTGCGGATCGCATCCTGCCCGCGCTGGCTCCGCGCGTATCCGCTGCCGCCAACAGGATGATTGATAGCCTCAACATCAGCGTTCGCACTTCCGCGCGAGTCGCCGAAGTGATGCCTAGCGGCGTGAAGCTCGCGACCGGAGAGGTGATTCCGACCGAGCTTGTCGTGTGGGCCGCCGGCGTTAAGGCGCCTGATTTCCTGAGCAATCTCGATGGCCTCGAAACCAACCGCATCAACCAGCTCGTCGTGCGCCCGACCCTGCAGACGACGCGTGATGACAACATCTTCGCGATTGGCGATTGCGCCGCGTGCCCATGGCTCGGCAGACCGGGAACCACGGTTCCGCCGCGCGCGCAGTCTGCGCACCAGCAGGCCACACACATGATGAAGCAGATCGATGCGCGGCTTCGCGGTAAGCCGCTCGCTGAATGGCGCTATCGCGACTTTGGCTCGCTCGTTTCGTTGAGCAATTATTCGACGGTCGGCAATCTCATGGGAGCCGGTGGAAACCTTTGGCTGGAAGGCGGCTTCGCCCGCATGATGTATCTGTCGCTCTACAAGATGCACGAGCTTGCGCTTCACGGCTGGTGGAAGGTCACGCTCGACACCGCCGCACGTGTCATCACGCGCCGGACGGAGCCTCACGTCAAGTTGCATTGATCGGCGCGCGAAGTCCATCAGGCGCGTCAACTCTCCTCAGGAGATCGCATGAGCACGACGCCGAATCCGAACGATCCAATCGACATCGTCGCTAGCTTGCTCAAGGGCGGGCATGGCATCCATGGCGACGACTCCACCAAGCCGGACGATTCGGCTACGAATGTTGGTGCTGACAATCCGATGGCGGGGTTTTTGGCATTGACGCGGCAGATGACGGAAACGCAGCAGCAATACATGAAGCAGATGACGGACTTCTGGTCGGGTGGGGCGGTGGCAGGCGCATTTGCAAAAGCGCCGGACGCGCCGCACGCCAAAGGAGGTTCCGGCGACGACAAGCGCTTCGCCGCCGACGCATGGCAAAGCGATCCGCGTTTCGATCTCATCCGCAGGACCTACGTTGCGTACTCCGATTTCCTGCAGGGCGCGGTGGAACACGCTCCCGTTGACGATGGAACTAAGCAGCAGATGCGTTTCGGGATGCGCCAGTTCGTCGACGCCACGAGCCCCTCGAACTTCTTCATGACCAATCCGGAAGCGATGCAGCTCGCGGCCGAGACCGGAGGCAAGAGTGTCGTAGAAGGCGTGAATCTTTTTTTCGAGGACCTCGCCAAAGGACGCGTCTCGTCGACGGACGAGAAGGCGTACGAGGTCGGCAAGGACCTTGCGACAACGCCGGGCGCCGTCGTCTTCGAGAACGACCTGATGCAGGTGATCCAGTACGCACCGACGACGGAGCGCGTTCACGAGCGCCCGCTCCTGATGATCCCTCCGTGCATCAACAAGTTCTACATTCTCGATCTGCAGCCCAACAATTCGCTCGTCCGCCACGCGATCGAGCAGGGTCACACAGTGTTCATGGTGTCGTGGCGCAATGCCGGGTCGGAGCAAGGTCACCACACCTGGGACGACTATCTTCGCGACGGCGTCATGCGCGCGATCGACGTCGCGCTCGACGTGAGAGGCGCCGACAAGGTGAATGCACTGGGTTTCTGCCTCGGTGGAACCCTCCTTGGCTGCGCGACTGCGATCTTGCGTTCGCACAACGACGACAAGGTCGCGAGCATGACACTTCTCACGACGATGCTCGATTTCTCGGATAGCGGAGAGCTCGGCACGCTGATCACGCCAGAGAGTGTCGCCGCACGTGAAGCGTCAATTGGAAGCGGCGGGTTGATGCACGGCAAGGAGCTCGGCTTCACGTTCTCGTCGCTGCGGTCGAACGATCTGATCTGGCAGTACGTGTCGAACAGCTATCTCAAGGGAAAGGCGCCGCCGGCGTTCGACATGCTCTACTGGAATGCCGACAGCACGAACCTTCCCGGGCCGATGTTTTGCTGGTATGTGCGCAACTGCTATCTCGAGAACAACCTGCGTGTCCCCGGAAAAACGACGCAACTCGGCGAGCCGGTCGATTTGTCGATGATCGACATTCCTGCATTCCTCTACGCTTCGCGCGAGGACCACATCGTGCCGTGGCACACGGCGTATGCGTCGAACGAGCTTCTCGCGGGCGATACGACGTTTGTCCTCGGTGCCAGCGGTCACATCGCGGGCGTCATCAATCCGCCGGCGAAGAACAAGCGGAATTTCTGGGTCGGGGGGACGGCGGGTCCCGATGCCGATCGCTGGTTTGAAACGGCGCAAAGCACGCCGGGGAGCTGGTGGCCGACGTGGACCGACTGGCTGGAAGGACACGCCGGCGCCGAAATCGTTGCGCGCAAGACGCTCGGAAATCGCGCGTACAAGCGCATCGAGCCGGCGCCCGGTCGCTATGTCAAAGAGAAGGATGCTTGAAGACAGCTTTCGATCGCCGCGTAAATGCATATTGACGCTCTCCTGCTGTCGCGATTGCAATTCGCGTTCGTCGTCGCGTTCCATTTTCTGTTGCCCGCGTTCACGATCGGTCTCGCGTCGTATATCGCAGTGCTCGAGGGGCTGCACTTCTTCACCAAAAAACCGGTCTTCCTGCGCATCTCCAATTTCTGGATCAAGATCTTCGCCGTGTCGTTCGGCATGGGCGTCGTATCGGGCATCGTCATGCCGTTTCAGTTCGGCACCAATTGGAGTCGGTACTCCGACATGGTCGCCGACGTCATCGCGCCGCTGATGGCGTATGAAGGCCTGATGGCGTTTTTCCTGGAAGCCGGCTTCCTCGGCGTGCTGCTGTTCGGGCGCAAGCTCGTGCCGCCGTGGGCGCATTTCTTCGCGGCGCTGATGGTGGCGATCGGGACGCTGTTTTCGACGTTCTGGATTCTCGTCGCCAATAGCTGGATGCACACGCCGAATGGATTTTCGATGGTCGACGGCCGCTTCTATCCATTCAACTGGCTGGAAATCATCTGGAATCCATCGTTTCCCTATCGCTTCATGCACACCCTCACCGCGGTGTACCTGACCACCGCGTTCACCGTCATTGGAATCGCGGCGTTTTATTTACGTCGCGGGCGATTCGTCGGCGAAAGCCAGGTGATGCTTGCGATGGGCTTGGGCCTTGCGTCGGTGCTCGTACCGCTGCAGGCGTTGTTGGGCGACCTGCACGGACTTAACACGTTGCATTACCAACCGCAGAAACTTGCCGCGATCGAAGGACTCTGGGAGACGCGAACGAGCCAGGCCATGGTGCTCTTCGCCATCCCGGACGAATCGGCCGAGACAAACCGCGCAGCGATCGAAATCCCCGGACTCGCCAGCCTTTATCTGAGCCATAGTCTCGAGGGTCGCGTTGTCGGGCTGCGAGATTTTCCGAAGGAAGATCGGCCTCCCGTCACTGTTGTGTTCTATGCGTTTCGAATCATGCTCGCCATGTGGGCGACGATGCTGCTGATCACCGTTTGGGGCTGGTGGCTCGCCTACCGCCGCCGGCTATATGGCGCGGATCTCTACCTTCGCCTGTGCAACTACGCGATTCCAGTCGGCTACGTCGCCGTAACAGCCGGCTGGGTGACGACCGAAGCCGGGCGGCAACCGTGGGTCGTGTATGGATTCCTGCGCACCGCGGATGCCGTTACGCCGAATCTCAGCACGGGCGACGTGGCGATCTCGCTTGCGATGTACGTGCTCGTCTACGCGTTTGTCTTCGGCGCTGGGCTTTACTATCTGATCAAGCTTGTGCACGCGGGACCCGCGTTGATGCAAGCGCCCGAGCCGGGACTCGACAAGCGGCCGGCGCGACCTTTGTCGGCAGCCGACGCCGACTAGGCCCTAACGATGGTCATCGATCTCATACCGGTGTGGATTCTAATCCTCGGTCTCGCGGTATTCATGTACGTGCTGCTCGACGGGTTCGACCTTGGCGTCGGCATCCTCTTTCCATTCGCACCGGACGACGCATCGCGCAACCTGATGATGGATTCGGTCGCGCCGATCTGGGACGGCAACGAGACGTGGCTCATTCTCGGCGGCATCGGATTGTTCGCCGCCTTTCCGCTCGCCTTCGCCATCATCATTCCGGCGAGCTATTTTCCGATTCTCGTGATGCTGCTCGGGCTGATCTTTCGCGGCGTCGCATTCGAGTTCCGGATGAAAGCGCATCGCAGCCGCTTTCTCTGGGACCATGCATTTTTCTGGGGTTCGCTGCTCGCTACGTTCGCGCAGGGCGTCGTGCTCGGCAGCTTCGTTCGCGGCTACGAGGTGCACGGACGGCAATTCGCGGGTTCGGTGTTCGATTGGGCGCAGCCTTTTCCGCTTATCGTAGGAGTGGGGCTGGTTTGCGGCTACGTCCTGCTCGGTGCGACGTGGCTCGTGACCAAGACGGAGGGCGCGCTCCAGCGCTGGTCGAGAAAGAAAGCCCGTCTGGCACTCTACGGCGTCGCTCTTTTCATTGTAGTTATCAGCATCTGGACGCCGATGCTCGAACCCAAGATCGCGCAACGCTGGTTCTCGTGGCCGAACATCGCATGGCTTGCTCCTGTTCCGCTGGCCGCCGCGCTCATCGCGGCGTGGCTGTGGCATTCGCTCTACAGCGCGCGCGAGGGCGCGCCGTTTTTTGCGGCGATGGCACTATTCTTGACCGGCTACGCCGGACTTGCGATCAGCATCTGGCCCAACATCGTCCCGCACAGCATCAGCCTGTGGGACGCGGCTTCGTCGCCCAAGTCTCAGGCCTTCCTATTGATCGGAACGCTGTTCCTTCTGCCGATCATCGTGATGTACACCGGCTGGTCCTATTATGTGTTTCGCGGCAAGGTCCGAAGCGACGCCGGTTATCACTGAACGCGTTGCTTCGAGCATGTCGCCGCGCATAGAGCGAAACGTCGCGCACGAGCATGCATACGCACAGCCTACTCGCGCTCGGACGGTCAGGTTTTCGAAAATTGGTCTATCAGGAATGGGGCAGTCCGAAAGTTCGCCGGATCGTCATTTGCGTGCACGGCTTGACTCGAAACGGTCGCGATTTCGACTACCTCGCGAAGGCGCTCTCGTCGCGTTTTCGCGTGATTTGCCCTGACATGGCGGGGCGGGGCGACAGCGATTGGCTGACACACAAGGAAGACTACGGTTTCGCGCTGTACCAATCGGATGCGACGCTAGTCTTGGCGCGCGTCACCGCTCCGCGCCGGCCGCTTATGCTTCCATGGCGAAGGATTCGTGACATTGAAAGCGTCGAGATCGATTGGATCGGCACGTCCATGGGTGGATTGATCGGCATGATGCTCGCGTCCCAATCAGAGTCACCGATTCGCAGGCTCGTCCTGAACGACGTCGGGCCGCTCGTTCCGTGGCAGGCCTTGCTTCGACTCAAGAGCTATGTCGGCAAACGATCGCGATTCGCCACATTCGAAGAAGCGGAAGCGTATGTGCGAGATGTCTGCGAAACGTTCGGCACTCTGACCGACTCGCAATGGCGCCATCTCGCGACGCATAGCGTTAGACGCGACGGCGACGGCTATTATCTCGCGTATGACCCCGCGATCTCAACCTCGCCCGCCGGTGTCAACGAGTTTGCGAACCTGCTGGGCGCTGAGGCGATGCGCGGGATTGACCTGTGGAGTGTTTGGGACAGGATCAAGTGCCCAACCCTCGTGCTGCGCGGCGCTGAATCGGACCTGCTGCTGGCACGGACTGCGCGAGAAATGAGTGAACGCGGGCCCAAGGCGAAGGTCGTCGAATTTCCCGGTGTCGGTCACGCGCCTGCGCTGATGAGCGACTCGCAGATCGGCATTATCCGCAATTTTCTCGAGGAGGCTCGACATGAATGACGGTGAATCGGTGAAGCTTCCGGACCGCGAGCCGACACTACGAGTGGTTCCGATGCCTGCGGACGCCAATCAATACGGTGACATCTTCGGCGGATGGATCATGTCGCAGGTCGATATCGCGGGAAGCGTGCCCGCTGCCCGCCGCGCGCGCGGACGCACCGCCACAGTCGCGGTCAACTCCTTCGTGTTCAAGCAGCCGGTCCTTGTCGGCGACCTCGTGAGCCTTTACGCGAAGATCACGCGGATCGGGCGCACTTCGATCACCGTCGATGTCGAAGTGTATGCACAGCGCAATCCCGATGACGTGATATGCGTCAAGGTGACGGAGGCGAGCCTGACATATGTTGCGGTAGGAACCGACCGGCGCGCACGCGTGCTGCCGTCGGAATGAACTTCGATCGCGGTTACGTACAACCCGTACCTGTTGAGGAAGCGCAGTAACGTGCCTCCCGTTCCCTACATTCCGCTGATCAAGACCAAGATCGCGATGCCGCCGGTGCGGCCGCACACGGTCGTCCGGCAGCGGTTGCTCGAGCTGATGGAAGAGGCGATCACCAGTCCGCTGACGCTCATTTCCGCGCCGGCCGGATTCGGGAAAACCACTCTCATCACAACCTGGCTGAATGAGACCGGCCGCCAACCGCGGGCGGCATGGCTTGCGCTCGACGCCGACGACAGCGATCCCGTGCATTTCGTCTATTACCTGACCGCAACGCTGCAAGCGATCGAGCCGCGCGCAGGCCGCGCACCGATTGCGCTGCTCGGCAGTTTGAAAATCCCGGGACCGACGGATCTTGTATCGCTCTTATTGAACGAGATCGCAGAGATCGAAGAGCCGATCGTGCTTGTGCTGGACGATTACCACACCGTGGGCAATCTCGATGTCGATGCTGCGGTGACATCACTGGTCGAGCGAATGCCCGAGAAGCTTCGGCTGGTGATTTCGACGCGCGAGGAGCCAAAACTGCCGCTTGCTCGTTGGCGATCACTCGCACGCCTCTTTTCGATCGGGCTCGAGGATCTCCGTTTTTCCTACGAAGAGTCGATCGTGTTCTTCCGCCAGACGATGGGCGTGAACATCGACGGCAAAGCGGCGCGAGTGCTCGAGAGCCGAACCGAGGGATGGATCGCCGCGTTGCAGATGGCAGCATTGTCATTGCGGCTGCGCGGCCGCGACGAGTCCTCACTGGCCGCCACACAAGCAGTGGCGTTCGGCGGGAAGCACCGGTATCTCGTCGACTATCTCGCGGCCGAGGTTCTGAAAGGACAGTCGGACGAAATGCGCGTCTTTCTCCATCGCACGTCGATACTCGATCGTTTTTGCGCGCCGCTTTGCGACGCATTGACGGGATGCACCGATGGGGTAGCGCAACTTTCGCGCCTCGAGCAGGGCAACATGTTTCTGATGCCGCTCGATGACGATCGGCAATGGTATCGATATCATCAGCTTTTCGCCGACTACCTGCAAAGCAGCGTTCCGGCAGCCGAGAAGCGCGAGCTCCATCTAATCGCGAGCGCATGGTTCGAGGCCCACGGATTTGCCGAAGAGGCGATCAAGTACGCGTTGGCCGCCGGCGACATCGAGGCCGCCGTCCGGCTTGTTCGCACGCAATCGGAGAATACGCTCGCGCGTGGGCAAATTCCGACCGTACTTTCATGGTTGCGCGAATTGCCGGAAAGCGTGCTGCGCGCCAATCCCGATCTCGCTGGCTACAAAGCATGGCTGCTCTACATGCGCGGTCAAAGCGCCGAGGCGGAAACCTATGCTGCGATTGCGCGCGCCGATGAGCGGGCGACGGAGCCGACGCCGCATCTTGGGAAACTGCTTTCGTTCCAGGCGTTCCTGGCGCTCAACTGGTCCGATCCGCAAGAAGCCATCCCGCTCGCGGAACAGGCCCTCCATCACGTGGGCGACGGCGGGTTTTTCCACACGTATGTGCTCTGCCTGCTCGGCCAGGCCCAGTATCTGACGTACGACCGCCGCGCAGCGGTGTCTACCCTTCAGAAAGCGATCGCGCTTGCACGGCAGTTGGGCAATCACTTGATGGCGCTCGATGCGCTCGGACATCTTGCGACGGTGTTAAGTGCGCAAGGCCAACTCCGCGAGGCGATCTTGCTTTGTCGCAACGCGGTCGACGAGCAGGTCGACGCTGAGGATCATCCGTTGCTGATCGCTGGTCTGGTGCACGTTCCATTGGGCGCTCTGCAATACGAGGCTGACGAGCTGTCGTCCGCTCGGCGATCTCTCACCATCGGCATCAATCTGTGCGAGCAGCTCGGCATGGTTTACTTCAAGATCGTCGGCAAGTGTGCGCTCGCGAAGCTGCAGCACACGAGCGGCGAGCACAACGACGCGTGGACGACGCTGGCGGCCGCACGCGAGGTCTCCGATCGTCCCGACAGCCCGCGCCGGCAGCGTCTGGTCGCGGTTACGACGGCGGAGCTTCAGCTTAGAGAAGGCAATGTCGAGGCTGCGGCGCGCACGCTGGACGACGCGCGCAAGCTTGTCGGCCGACCGTCGGAGCAGGAGTCCATGCTGCAAGCCCGCCTCATGCTCGCGCAACGCAACCCGAGCGCGGCTTGGAAGATTCTTTCGGCGCTCGAAGAGTCCGCGTTGCGGCAGCGAAGCGATGGGAACCTCATCGCGATTCACATTCTGCAGGCGCTGTGCAAACGGAGCCTGAATCAGCCTACCGGCGCGCAAGAGCACCTCGTTTCCGCGGTGTCGCTCGCCGCGTCGGCAGGTTATCGGCGAGTATTCCTCGACGAAGGCGCCAATTTGACCCCGATGCTCGAACAAGTGCGGCATGTCGCCGCCGCGTTCGTCACGAGTTTGCTCGAGCCGCCGACGCCGGAGCAAGGCACGCGGCCGGCGGGGCCTCTCGTCGAGCCTTTGAGCAAGGTCGAGGTCGAAATTCTGCGGCTCCTCGACAAGGGCATGACCAATCAGGAAATTGCCGATCGCCTTGCGCTGACGGTCGGTACGACCAAATGGCGGATGAATCAGATCTTCGGCAAGCTTCAGGTGCGCAATCGCATCGAAGCCTTGGCGCGCGCCCGGCTGCTTCGTCTTCTCTGAGGAGAAAGCGTCGAGCGGACCTATCTTTGGATAGGTGATTGAAGGTGCGCGCCGCAGGAGAATTTTCAGAAACGTCACAAAGCATTGCGGCCTTCGCGGTTCGCTGCGACTGTTGTTCGCCGAATGTGACCCGATGGACTTCGTTGGGGGAAATGCATGATCAGCGGCAAGACGACTTTGATCGCGCATCTGGGTTATCCGACGGCGGCGTTCAAAGCGCCGATGATCTACAACCCATGGTTCGAAAAGGCGGGGATAGACGCTGTCGTGATGCCGATGGGTGTCAAGACGGAAGACTATCCGCAGTTCCTCAGCCTGTTGTTCAAGCTGTCGAATATCCGCGGGGCTTTGGTGACGATGCCGCACAAGGTCGCGACGGTGGGGTTGCTTGACGAAGCGACGCCAACGGTGCGCGTTGCCGGCTCGTGCAATGCGATTGTCAAGCGTCCCGACGGTTCGCTGTTGGGCGACATGTTCGATGGTGCTGGGTTTGTGCGCGGCGTGGAGCGCAAGGGTCGCAAACTCGCGGGCGCGAGCGCGCTCGTTGTCGGAGCTGGTGGTGTGGGGTGCGCGATCGCTGCGTCGCTGGCCGCGTCCGGCGTCACCCGTATGGGTCTCTTCGACGCCAATGCCGCGGCAGCGGAAGCACTCGCGCAACGTTTGCGGGAAAATTATCCGGAGCTCGAAGCGAATACGGGTTCCGCGGACCCATCCGGCTACGACGTCGTCGTCAATGCGACCCCACTCGGCATGAAAGAGGGTGATCCTTTGCCGATCGACGTATCGCTGCTTGCGCCGACGACGTTTGTGGGTGAGGTCGTCATGAAAGCGGAGTACACGCCTTTCCTGCGCGCCGCGAAGGAGAAAGGTTGCCCGTTTCAGGTCGGCACCGACATGTTATTCGAGCAAATCCCCGCGTATCTCGAGTTTTTCGGTTTCGGCACGACAACCGCTGATGAGTTGCGCGCGGTGTCCAAGATCCAGTACTGAATCACTGCGCAAGCAAGGACGCGAACGACGCATCGATTGCAACTTCGACGTCAGCTGAGTTTGCGAGCGTCTGAAAAAATGGCCTACGAAAATATTTTGACGGAGGTACGCGGGCGCGTCGGCTTGATCACGCTCAATCGTCCGAAGCAGCTCAACGCGCTCAACGATGCGCTGATGAACGAGCTGGGTGCGGCGCTCGGTGCCTTCGATACCGACGACAACATCGGCGCGATCGTCATCGCGGGAGGCGAGAGAGCGTTCGCTGCAGGCGCCGATGTCATCGCGATGAAAGACTGGTCGTACATGGATGTCTACCGGACCGACTTCATCACGCGGAATTGGGAACGCTTGAGGTCGGTTCGCAAGCCCGTCGTTGCCGCCGTGAGCGGCGTTGCTCTGGGTGGCGGATGCGAGCTCGCGATGATGTGCGACATCGTGATCGCCGCGGAAAACGCGAAGTTCGGCCAACCCGAGATCAAGCTCGGAATCATCCCGGGCGCCGGCGGTACGCAGCGATTGCCGCGCGCGGTGGGAAAGAGCAAGGCGATGGATATGGTCTTGACCGGTCGCATGATGGATGCGCAAGAAGCGGAGCGCGCCGGTCTGGTCGCCCGCACCGTGCCACCCGACAAGCTCCTCGAGGAAGCATTCGCGGTTGCCAACACGATATGCGAACACTCGCTCCCTGCGGTCATGATGGCGAAGGAGTCGGTGAACCGTGCGTTCGAGAGTTCGCTTGCGGACGGGATTCTCTTCGAGCGTCGCGTGTTCCATTCGCTGTTCGCGACGGAGGACCAGAAGGAAGGCATGCAGGCGTTCGTGACGAAGCGCAAGCCCTCGTTCAAGAATCGCTGACGAAATCGTGGACGAGATCGAGTGTCGATGCGCTCGTATTGATGCGCGGATGTAGAGCGAGAGGATGCGAAAATCGATCGCCACCGTTTCGATGAGCGGCACCTTGAGGGAAAAACTCGAGGCGATCGCGGCTGCGCGCTTCGACGGCTACGAGCTCTTCGAAAATGATCTTCTTTACTTCAACGGTTCGCCGAGGGAAGTCGGCGCGCTGTCCGCCGATCTCGGACTCGCATGCGAGCTCTATCAACCGTTCCGGGATTTCGAAGGCGCGCCTGACCCGGTCTTCCGGCGCAATCTCGAGCGCGCGGAACGCAAGTTCGACGTGATGGCGGAACTCGGCGCGCGGCTGATGCTGGTTTGTTCCAACACGTCGCCGAACGTCATTGCTGACGAAGAGCGTACGACGGCGCAGCTGTACGAACTCGCGGAACGCGCAGCAACGCGTCATTTTCGCATCGGATACGAAGCGCTTGCCTGGGGGAGGGCGGTCAAGCGCTGGTCCCAAGCGTGGAATATCGTCAAACACGCCAGCCATCCGCATCTCGGTCTGATTGTCGACAGTTTTCATACGCTTTCCCTGCGCGACGATCCTTCGGGCATCGCCAACGTCCCGGGTGAGAAGATTTTCTTCATGCAGCTTGCCGATGCGCCGTTGCTCGCGATGGACGTCCTGCAGTGGGCGCGTCACTACCGCAGCTTTCCGGGCCAGGGGCAGTTCGATCTCGAGAATTTCTTCGAACAGGTCTTGCGCGCCGGATACACCGGACCGATGTCGCTGGAGATTTTCAACGATCTGTTTCGCGAGGCGCCGAATCGGCGCACGGCAGTCGATGCGATGCGCTCGCTCCTCTATCTCGAAGGACAGGTCCGGAGCCGGCTCGAGGCGGACAGTGCGGAAAACAAACGCGGGA
>Ga0137376_10001058_pt1 | contig 14676 bp, 8 predicted proteins | sample SagtaG_23_FD_104814 | JGI IMG/M metagenome (GOLD analysis project Ga0137376, IMG submission 104814) | Vadose zone soil microbial communities from Sagehorn Ranch, Mendocino, California, USA - Sage2_L_20_16 metaG | ecosystem: Environmental > Terrestrial > Soil > Vadose zone | place: USA...
GATCCTCGCCGCAAGAAACCCACGTCTTGAAAGGCAGCAGGGGGGGCGGGGGGGGGCGTCACGCGGCACACGTGGCGGCCGGCATCCTCGTCACCCGCGTCCTCGGTTATGTGCGCGAGCGCGTCTTCGCGCACTACTTCGGCAACGGCGCCGCGGCCGATGCCTTCCGCGCCGCGCTGCGCATTCCCAACGCGCTCCGTACTCTGTTGGGAGAGGGCACGCTCTCCGCCTCGTTCATTCCCGTCTATGCGGCGCTGAACGAGCGCACGGACAAGCACGCGGCGCGGGCGCTCGCGGGCGCGGTGCTCGGTCTGCTGCTCTTGGCCAGCGCCGTCCTGGCGGTGATCGGCATCGCCTTCGCGCCTACGGTGACCGCGCTGATCGCCCAGGGCTTCGACGCGCCCCGGCGCGAGCTCACCACCGTGCTGGTTCGGATCCTCTTCCCGATGTCCGGGCTGATGGTGGTCTCGGCGTGGTGTCTCGGGATTCTGAACACACATCGCCGGTTCTTCCTGCCGTACGCGGCGCCCGCGCTCTGGAACGTCGCCGGGATCGCGGCAATGGTCGTTGCCGCGGGGTGGCTCAGTGGCCGAGGCTTCCCGCCCGAGCAACAACTGTACCGATTGTCGCTCGCCCTCGCGTGGGGCACGGTCCTCGGCTCCGTCCTGCAGATCGCTATTCAACTGCCGTCGTGCTGGAAATTGCTGGGCGGTATTCCGCTGCGGGTAAGCTTCGTGCCGGAAGGAGTGCGCGACGTCATCGTCGCATGGGCGCCCCTGGTGGTCGGTGCCGGCGTCGCCCAACTCTCCGGTCTGGTCGATACGTTCCTTGGTTCGTATACCGGGGAAGGCGGAGTCGCCAATCTCGGCTACGCCCAGCTCGTGCAACAGTTGCCCGTGAGCCTGTTCGGGGTCGCCATAACAGCCGTGTCACTGCCCGAGCTTTCGCGTGATGCGGTTGGCGCAACGCCGCACGACCAACTGCGCGCGCGGATCGCGGTGGCATTCCGGCGCATTGCATTCTTCGTGATCCCGTCGGCTTTCGCCTTCGCGGCCCTTGGCCCGCAGATCGTCGGCCTGCTGTTCCAGACTGGCCGCTTCGGTGCCAAGGACACCGTGACCGTAGGCGGCGTGCTGGCCGCCTACGGGATCGGACTGCTCGGCACCTCGACCGTGAGGCTGTTTGCGTCCGGCTTCTATGCCATGCGCGACACCCGCACGCCGGTGCGGATCGCGAGCGTCTCGCTCATGATCTCCGCGCTCTTGTCGTGGCTCTTCATGCGGCGCTTCGGGCCCGCCGGCATCGCGCTCGGCTCATCGATCGGGCAATCGTTCAACACCGTGCTGCATCTGTATGACCTCGACAAACGCATCGGCACGATCCTGCAGCGCACCGATTGGCGCACGCTCGGCCTCGTCGTCGGCGCCGGGTTGATCGCCGCCTTGCTCGGCATGGGCGCAGCACACCTGGTTGCCGCTTGGCGACCGATGCTTCAAGGCATTACCGTGCTGGGTATCTTTGGTGTGGCCTACGGGGCGCTGACAACGGCGTTCCGCCACCCCGACGCGATACGCGCATGGCAATCTCTGACCGGCTCGCCCGCAAACTAGCGGCACTACCCACTCGCCCCGGCGTCTATCTCTGGAAGGACGCCGCCGGGGAGATCGTGTACGTCGGGAAGGCCGCGAACCTTCGCTCGCGCGTGCCGGCCTATTTCGCCGACGAGCAGGGGACCCCCGAGCGCGAAGCCCTGCAGGGACAGATCGCCGATCTCGAGACGATCATCGTCCCCAACGAGGCCCAGGCGCTGCTGCTCGAGAACACGCTGATCAAAGAGCACCAGCCCAAGTTCAACATCCGGCTGCGCGACGATAAGAGCTATCCGCAAATCGCCGTGACGCTGGGCGAGCCGTTGCCGCGCGTCCTGGTCGTCCGGCGGGTCACGATTCCCGGCGCGCGCTACTTCGGCCCTTACACCGATGTCGCGACGCTCCGGCAAACGCTGAAGATCGTCCGTCGCATTTTCACGGTGCGGTCCTGCTCGTGGGACTTGCCGAAGGAAGCTCCGGACAGGCCGTGTCTCGACTATCATATCGAGCGCTGCAAAGCGCCCTGCGTCGGATATCAGAGCGTCGAGGCCTACCGGCGCATGATCGACGATGTGTTGTTGTTTCTCTCCGGGAAGACGCTCGATGTGCGGGCCCGGCTGCGGGAGCGGATGCAGGAGGCGAGCAACGCCCAGGATTACGAACGGGCGGCGCAGCTGCGGGACGCGCTGAAGTGGCTGGACCAGCTCGAGCAGCCGCAGACCGTGGAAGTCGTGGGTGGGGGTGACGCCGATGCCATCAGCCTCGCGCGCGACGGCGATGATGCGGTGGGTGTCATCTTCCGCATTCGCGACGGCAAGCTCATCGCACGCGAGCATCGGTTCCTGGAGCACGTAGAGCACGCTCCGGAAGGTGACGTGTTGCGGACGTTTCTCGTCGGGTATTATCTCCCGCTCGAGCAGCGGGCGCAGCGGGTGGTGCTGCCGTTCGCGCCCGCCGATCTCGCTGCGTTGCGCGAGCTGGCGCCCGGCGTGGACTTCGTGGTCCCCCAGCGCGGCTCGGCGGCCAAGCTCGTCGAGCTGGCCGACCAGAACGCGCGCCACCTGCTCGACAGCTTCAAGATCGAAACATTCGACATCGACGAGCGCGCGGCCGACCCCGTCTTCGCGCTGGGGCGGGACCTCGGCCTGCCGATCGTGCCGCGGGCGATGGTGTGCATCGATATCTCGACCAATCAGGGTCGCGATACCGTGGGCTCGTTGGTGTGGTTCGAGGGCGGCCGGCCGCGCAAGGCCGAGTACCGCCACTATCGTATCAAGGGGGTAGAAGGGATCGACGATTTCGCGGCGATGAAGGAAGTTGTTACGCGGTTTCTCACGCGGCGCATCGCGGAGCACAAGCAGATTCCCGATCTGATCGTGATCGACGGAGGCAAAGGCCAGTTGGGTGCCGCGGTCGAAGCTGCGCAGGCGCTCGGGCAAGAACGTGTGCCCATTGTCAGCCTCGCGAAGAAGGAGGAGGAAGTCTTCCAGTCGAGTTCCAGTGAGCCGCTGCGGCTGTCACGCCGCAGCCCATCGCTCAAGCTGCTGCAGCGCGTGCGCGACGAGGCGCACCGCTTTGCCATCACCTACAGCCGCAAACGCCGCGCGCAGCGCACGATTACGTCGGAGCTGCTGCGCATTCCGGGGATCGGTCACGCGCGGCGGCGGCTGCTGCTCGAGCGGTTTGGTTCACTCGCCGGCGTCCGCACCGCGACCCCCGCCGAGATCGCCGCGCTGCCGGGATTCTCCACCACGCTGGCGGATCGTATTCTCGATCGACTGCATCAGAACGCGTGACCTGGACATTGGAGTGCTCGGCGTGCGTCCCCACGCGCACACGTGACGCCGATGGCTTCCCGGGCGTCTGTGACGTCTGCGGCGCGCCGTACCTGGTGCGCTACGACACGCTGCCGCCGCCGGAAGCGAAGGTCCACTTGCGGGCGCGGCGTTGGACGATGTGGCGCTACGATGGTTGGCTCCCGCTGGCCGCCAACGAGCAACCCATCACGTTGGGCGAAGGTGGGACGCCGCTCCTCAAGATCGAACGCCTCGCGGCGCGTCAAGGCTTCGATGATCTCTGGGTAAAAGACGAAAGTCCGAATCCCACCGGATCATTCAAGGCACGCGGGCTCGCGGCCGCCGTGACACGCGCGGTTTTCGCTGGCGCGAAGCAGTTCGTCGTTCCCACGGCCGGCAATGCGGGTGTCGCGCTGGCCGCCTATGCCGCGCGCGCCGGCGCGGACGCTCGCGTCTACGCACCGGCAACGACGCCGCGGACCATCCTGGAGCAGATCCGCGCCTTCGGCGCGGATCTCGTGCTGCTCGACGGCCACATCGGCGACTGCGGCATCGCGGCTCGCTTGCACGCCGACAACACCGGCGCGATCGACGTCTCGACGCTGCGCGAGCCCTATCGCATCGAGGGAAAGAAGACGCTCGGCCTCGAGCTGGCGGAGCAGTTTGGCTGGGAGCTTCCCGACGCGATCATCTATCCGACCGGCGGTGGCACCGGTCTCATCGGGATGTGGAAGGCGTTCCAGGAGCTGCGCCAGGCGGGATGGCTGCGTGGACCGCTGCCGCGGATGTATACCGTACAGGCGAGCGGCTGCGCGCCCGTCGTGCAGGCGTTCGAGTCCGGCGCGGAGCGCGTCGAGTCCTGGCCTGATCCCCAGACCGTCGCCGCGGGACTGCGCGTGCCGGGCCCGCTGGGCGACCGGTTGATGCTCCGCGCGCTGCGCGAGAGCGGGGGCGGCGCAATCGCGGTCAGCGACGAGGCACTCGTTGGCGCCGCGCGCGAGCTGCAAATCGGGGAAGGCATCGACGCCTCGCCGGAAGGCGGAGCGGCGCTGGCGGGGGCGGTGGCGCTGCAGCGCCGCGGCGCGCTGCGCGCCGACGAGCGCGTCGTCGTGTTCAACACCGGCGCCGGGTGGCTCTACCGAACGTAAGCTGTTTTATTTCAATACATCGCGATGCGCATCGCCATCTTGGACCCCGCCGCCGGAATCAGCGGCGACATGACATTGGGCGCCCTGCTCTCGCTGGGCGTCCCCGTTTCATGGCTCGAAGAGCTGCCGGCAAGGCTCGGGGTTGGCAGCGTCGCCGTCAGGGTTCGCGACGTGCGCCGTGCCGGCGTCTCGTGCAAGCAGGTGGAATTCGAGATTCCGGAGCAACCGCACGGCCGTCACGTCGGTGAGCTCATCCGACTCGTCGAACGCGCGCCGATCTCCGATTGGGTGAAAGAACGCGCCGTGCGCGCGTTCCGGCTCGTGGGAGAGGCCGAGGGCCGCGTCCACGGAGTCGCGCCTGAGAAGGTCCATTTGCACGAGGTCGGCGCCATCGACGCCGTGCTGGACATCGTTGGCGGCATCGAGGGGTTCGAGCGTCTCGGCGTCGAGGCCGTGCACAACCTTCCTGTCGCGGTTGGGCAGGGGTGGGTAGAGGCGGCGCATGGCCGCCTGCCACTGCCCGCGCCGGCGACCGCAATTCTGCTCGAAGGCTTCGAGATTGCGGGTCAGGGTGGGAGCCCGGTAGAGGGTGAAGCCACGACGCCCACCGGGGCCGCGCTGTTGCGGGTGCTCTCGGCCGGCGCGCCACCAGACCGCTGGCGCCTGGCCGGCAGCGGCTGGGGCGCCGGCCGGCGCGATCCAAAGCACTATCCCAATGCGCTCCGAATTCTCCTCGCGGAGGCGGCGAGCGAGGCGGGGCGAGTGGTGCTCTTGGCTACGGACGTGGACGATATGAGCCCCGAGTATGTCGAGCCGCTGCGGCAGGCGGTGGTGAACGCGGGTGCGCTCGACGTGCAGACGTGGCCCGTGCAGATGAAGAAAGGCCGTCAGGGGTTCCGGGTGGAAGTGATGGTCCCCGAGGCGCTCGCCGACCAAGTGACGGCGGAGCTCTTCCGCCACAGCACGACGGCGGGCGTGCGCCGCTGGATCGCCGAGCGGGCGACGTTGCCGCGCCATCAGCTCACGGTGCGGCTGGACGGCGTCGCGGTGCGGGTGAAGGTCCTGGATGGCGGTGGCGTCCGAGTGAAACCAGAATACGACGATGTGCTGGCGGCGGCGCAGGCGCTGGGGCGCCCGCCGCTGGAAGTGGCGCGCGCCGTCGAGCGCGACGCCGTGGCTCTTCTCGCTAAAGCCAAGGAGTGAACGTGCGAACGGTTCGCAATGTCGCGGTCGTCATGCTGTGTGCACTCCCTGCGCGCCTCGGCGCGCAGGGATCGCAGCAACAGCAACAGCAGCAACAGCAGGCGGGACGATGGGCGGATCCCAAGTGCGACCTGAAGCCCGGCCATTTTCTGGTCAACCAGGGCTACGGGTTCTTGAAGAGCGCAACGACGACCAAGTTGGAGGATCAGCGCAAGAAGGATCTGGCGGATGCGCAGCGCGTGCTGACGCAGGCGGTCACGGGCGATCAGGACAAGAATCCCGCGGCCTGGTATTACCTCGCCCGCTATTACATCATGACCGACGACCCGCCGGGCGTGGATTCCGCGTTCCGCCGCGCGGAGGCCCTCAAGCCGCAGTGTGCGGCCGACATCGGGCTGTGGCGCCGGTACCTGTGGGTGCCCGCGTTCAACGCCGGGATCGCGGCGTGGCAGGCGAACAACACCGATTCCGCCATCGCGTCATTCCGGCGCGCCAACGCGCTGCTGACCAACGAGCCGACCGGCTTCAAGTACTCCGCCATTCTGTTCTACAACGCCGGCCAATCCGATTCGGCGCTGCGCTATTTCCGGCGCGCGGCGGACGTTGCCGCGACGGATCCGAAATTCGCGCAGGATCGCAAGGACGCGCTTTACAATCTCGGACGCATCCAGCAGAGCGTGCAGAAACTTTCCGAAGCCCAAGCGACCTACAAGGAATATCTCGGCATCTATCCGAACGATCCCGAGACCATGGCGGCGTTGGGCAGTCTCTACATGCTGATGTCGAGCAAAGACGCCGCCTACAAGGACAGTGCCTTCGCGATTTACCGGCAGATCGTCCGTAAGGGCGACTCGATGGGTTATTACCAGCTCTATCGCGTCGGCGCCGAGATCTCCCAGAGCGTGCCCGAAGATCCGGACACCGCAGCTGCCGGCGCGAGCTGTCGCAGTGCCGCGCGAGCGAAGCGACCGCCGCTGACCGTCGCCCGGATTCGGGCGACGTGTGACTCCGCGAGTAAGGCGATGGCAAAGGCGTACTTCGCGAACTCGCAGGAGGCGTTCACCCTCGCGGCGCAGGCCCTCACGGCCGCGCTCAGGCTCAACCCGTACTATCGAGAAACATTGATTTTCCTCGCGAACACGTCGTTGGGGCTGCACGATACCGTGAACGCGCTGGCGATGTCGCGGCGCCTGCTGGCGGTGGATCCGATGAACCGCCAGTCGATCAAGATCATGGCGTACGCGCAGCAGCAGAACCATCAAGTCGATTCAGCGGTCTATTACTACAAGCTGGCCGATTCGACGCTCGTCGGTGACGTCGCGGTCACGATGTTCGATTCGACGGATACCGGGCGCGATGTGAAGGGTATGGTCACGAACACGCGGGAACGGCCGAATCAGCCGTACAACATCGTGTTCGAGTTCGTGAATCTGCAGGGGCAGGTCGTGGTGACCGATACGGTGAAAGTCGCCCCGACGCCGCCGGGGCAGGCGCAGCAGTTCGAGCTCAAGCCGGCGGGGCCGAGCATCGCGGCTTGGCGGTATAAGAAGCAGTGACGTTGCGGAATCGAAATGAAACGGCCGTCGCGAAGAGCGGCGGCCGTTTATTCTTGAAGGAAGGACGGCTAGGGGTCGATGCGAGCTGATCTCGCGGTGCTGCCCAGCGCCGCCGCGCTCGCCGAAGCGGCCGCGGGACGTTTCGTCGCCGCCGCAGGGGAGGCGATTGCCTCGCGCGGACAGTTCATCGTCGCGCTCTCCGGCGGCTCGACGCCGCGTGACACCTATCTCCGGCTGGCCACGGAGGCTCTCGCATCCAGCGTGATGTGGTCGCGAGTCCAGGTCCTGTGGGGGGACGAACGGTGTGTGCCGCCGCACGATGTGGAGAGCAACTACCGCATGGCGCGCGAAACGCTACTCGACCGCGTACCGATCCCCGCGGCGAATGTGCACCGCATCCATGGCGAAGACGATCATCCTCCCACCGCCGCGGGAGTCTACGAAGCGACGCTGCGGGCCTTGCTCCGGACGCCGGCGGGAGCGCGCATTGACCTCGTCCTCTTAGGACTGGGTGAGGATGGGCATACCGCATCGCTCTTTCCGGGGAGCGCCGCCGTTCACGAGCAGACACGTTGGGTGCTGGCCGCACGCGCGCCCGCGGCGGCCGTGTGGAGGATCACCCTGACGCCGGCGGTCATCAACGCTGCGGCCGAGGTCTTGTTCCTCGTCTCCGGCGGCGCCAAAGCGGGCATTCTCCGCCGAGTGCTCGAGGGGCCTCACCGCGCGCAGGAGTTGCCGGCGCAGGCGATCGCACCCTCCAACGGCCGCGTGCGCTGGTGCGTGGATGCAGCGGCGGCGGCTGACTTGACGCCATGAAGATCAGTCCCCTCGCGGGCCATCCACCTCCCGAGACGATGTTGCTCGACGTCGCGAAGCTGGTCACGGCCTACTACGCCGAGATTCCCGATCCCTCCGTGCCCGCCCAGCGCGTCGCCTTCGGCACGTCGGGCCATCGCGGGTCGTCGTTCGAGAAGACCTTCAACGAATGGCACGTGCTCGCGATCAGCGAGGCCATCTGCCGCTACCGCCGGGAGCAGGGGATTGGCGGCCCGCTGTTTCTCGGCCTCGACACGCATGCCCTGTCCGTGCCGGCGTGCACCACCGCGGTCGAGGTGCTCGCGGCCAACGGCATCGACATCATGCTCGCCGAGCACGACGCGTACACACCGACGCCCGCGGTATCGCACGCTATCGTGAGCTACAACCGCGGGCGCACTATGAGCGGGGGCCTGGCCGACGGCATCGTCGTCACGCCGTCGCACAATCCGCCGGACAACGGCGGGTTCAAGTACAACCCCCCAAATGGGGGACCGGCCGATAGCGGCGTCACCAGCTGGATTGAAGCCCGGGCGAATGAGTTGCTGGAGCGCGGCCTCGAAGGCGTGAAACGCATCCCATACGAGAAGGCGCTGCGCGCCGCCACGACGCACCGGCACGACTATCTCAACGCGTACGTCCACGATTTGGGGAACGTCATCGATATGACGGCGATCCAGAGCGCGGGGCTTCGCTTGGGCGTGGACCCTCTCGGTGGGGCTGGCGTCGAGTATTGGGCTCCCATCGCGGAGCGCTACCATCTCGATCTGACGGTCGTGAGCGACGTGGTGGATCAGACGTTCCGGTTCATGTCGGTGGACTGGGACGGCCGCATCCGGATGGACCCGTCGTCGTCCTATGCGATGCAGCGGCTGATCGGCCTGAGGGACCGCTTCGACATCGCCTTCGCCTGCGATACGGATCACGATCGACATGGGGTCGTCACGCGGAGCACGGGGCTCCTGCCGCCCAATCACTATCTCGCGGTCGCCATCCAGTATCTCTTCACGCATCGGCCGCAGTGGGGCGCGAACGCCGCGGTCGGGAAGACCGTCGTGAGCAGCGGCATGATCGATCGGGTGAGCGCGAACCTCGGCCGGCGGCTCCACGAGGTGCCGGTCGGCTTCAAGTGGTTCGTCGCCGGTCTCGGCGACGGGTCCCTCGGCTTCTGCGGGGAAGAGAGTGCCGGAGCGACATTGCTGCGCCGCGACGGAACCTCGTGGACCACGGACAAGGATGGCATCGTGCTGGCACTGCTCGCGGCCGAGATCATGGCGCGGGCCGGCCGCGACCCGGGAGAGCTCTACGGTGAATTGACGCGCGAGTTCGGCGCGCCGGCGTACGATCGGGTCGAGGCGCCCGCGACTCCGGCACAAAAGCGTCGGCTCGCCGCGCTCGCACCCGGCCAGGTGCAGTGCGCAGAGCTCGCAGGGGAAAAGGTCCTGAGCGTCATCAATGAAGCTCCCGGCAACCACGCACCAATCGGGGGCGTGAAGGTCAGCGCCGCGACCGGATGGTTCGCCGCTCGGCCATCGGGCACTGAAAATCTCTACAAGATTTACGCCGAGAGCTTTCGGGGGAGGGACCAGTTGAACCGCATCGTGCAGGAGGCGCAGGTGATTGTCGACCGCGCGCTCGCCGGATGACGGACCGTCCGGCAGCGTCCGATGCGCTCGTATTGTTCGGCCTGACGGGCGACCTCGCCCACAAGATGATCTTTCCCGCGCTCTACGCGATGGTCCAGCGGGGTGTCCTCACCGTTCCCGTGGTCGGAGTGGCTTCCCGTTCGTGGGGTGTGGCGCAGCTGCGGGCGCGGGTCACCGATAGCGTCAAGCAGTCCGGCGCCGCGGTGGAAGAGCGCGCGCTCAGTCGCCTCCTTTCCCTCCTCCAGTACGTGTCCGGGGACTACAACAACCCGGAGACCTTCGCGGCGCTCAAGAGTGCGCTGGGGAAGTCGCGACGGCCCGCGCACTATCTCGCGATCCCTCCCGCGCTATTCGAGACGGTGATTCAAGGGATCGGCGCTGCCGGTCTGGCGGAGCACGCGCGGGTCATCGTCGAAAAGCCGTTCGGCCGCGATCTGGCCTCCGCGCGCGAACTGAACGCCGTCGCACGGGCCGTGTTCCCCGAGGACGCGATCTTCCGGATCGACCATTTCCTGGGGAAGGAGGCGATCATGAACATCCTCTACTTCCGCTTTGCCAATTCTTTCCTGGAACCGATCTGGAATCGTAACTACGTCGCCGGCGTCCAGATCACCCTTGCCGAGCAGTTCGGCGTGAACGGCAGGGGCGCATTCTACGAGACCACGGGATGCCTGCGAGACGTGATTCAAAACCACCTGTTCCAGATTGTCGCGCTCCTGGCCATGGAACCGCCCGTCACCCGGGATTTTGGAGCGGTCCACACCGAGAAAGCGAAGGTCTTCGAAGCGATGCGACCGCTGCACCCGAGTGATCTGGTGCGTGGTCAATACGCCGGTTACCGGGAGGAATCGGGCGTGGCCCGCGATTCGGATGTCGAGACCTTCTGCGCCGTGCGACTTTGCATCGACTCGTGGCGGTGGGAGGGGGTGCCGTGGTATCTACGATCGGGAAAGTGCCTCCCCGAGACTGCCGCCGAGGTGCTGGTTGAGCTGAAGCGGCCGCCGGCGCAGCTGTTCACCGACTCGGCGCCGCCGGCCGGTCCAGCGAATTATCTGCGCTTCCGCCTCTCCCCCGACGCCGCGGTCGCCTTGGCCGCTCGCGTCAAGCGCCCGGGCAAAGAGTTCGTCGGCGACCAACGCGAGCTGTATCTGGTCGAGGAGCTGGTCGGCGCCCAACCGCCCTACGAGCGCTTGCTGAGCGACGCCATGAGCGGCGACGGTGCGCTCTTCACGCGATGGGATGCGATCGAAGCGGCCTGGACGGCGGTCGAGCCCGTCCTCAAAACCCATCCCCGGGCGATCCTTTACAAGCGCGACACATGGGGACCGAAAGAGGCCGACGCGCTTATCGCGGTGCACAGCGGCTGGCACAATCCCACGTTGACAGCGGGTGGGATGTGAGGAACACATTCCGCCCAGACTCTGGGCGTTGATTTGGCTGCGGATGTTTGCACATCACGGCGCCACACGGACTGGCGTCGTTCGGTCTATGGTCGTGCCGTCGCCGATCTGACCAACTTCATTGTTCCCCCAACAGTACACCGCGCCGGCGGACGTCACCCCGCAGGTATGGAGCAAACCATCGCTCACGTTGACAAACCTCAGTCCGCTCGTCCCTGGAACTCGAGTCGGTTGAGTGACGTATGTCCCGTCGAAGCGGTTGGAACCCCAACAGTAGATATCGCCTGCCGATGTGACGCCGCAGGTGTGGGAGCCACCAGTGCTCACGGCCCTGAACTTGAGGCCGCCAACCACCGCAACTGGGGTGGCTCGATCGATGGTCGTCCCGTCACCCAGCTCACCAAGGGAATTGTAACCCCAGCAGTAGCCCGCACCTTGCGAGGTTACGCCACAGGTATGGTCGCTCCCCGCACTCACGGCGATGAATCTCAAACCGCCGGCAACCGCTGAGGGGAGTGCTCGGTCAGTCAAGGTGCCGTCACCGACCGCGCCGGCGCCCCAGCAATAGGCGTTCCCAGCGGTTGTGATGCCGCACGTGTGAGTGGCTCCGGCGCTGACAGCCTCGAATGTTTGGCCTCCACCGAGCGGCGCGGGAAGCAGCCGATCGGTTGTGGTCCCATCTCCGAGCTCGCCGTATTCGTTGCGGCCCCAGCAGTAGGCAGCCCCTGTGCGCGTGACACCGCACGTATGCGCACTGCTGCTGGCGTATGGAGGCGCTGTGTTCATGTAGCCGCCGACACTCACTCCCGCGAACGAGAGGCCACCACCGACCGCTGTTGGGCTCGCATGCCAGGTCGTGGTTCCATCCCCAATCTGACCGTACCTGTTCTCCCCCCAGCAGTACGCCGCTCCCGCCTCGGTGACACCGCAAGTGTGGCTGGGCCCGGCACTCAGCGCGACAAAAACGAGCCCGCCCGCGACAGCGGTGGGCGTCAATCGTACAGGAGAGTATCCATCACCGAGCGCTCCGCGGGAGTCATCACCCCAGCAATACATGGCACCCGCGGACGTAGCACCACAGGCATGAGCGAATCCCGCGCTGACAGCAACGAACGTCAGTCCGCCGGTTACCAACGTTGGGCTCAACCGATCGGTCATGGATCCGTCGCCGAGTTGCCCCTGAGCGTTGTAGCCCCAGCAATACGCACTCCCAGCCGCTGTGATGCCGCACGTGTAAGCCTCCGCCGCCCTGACGGTCTCGAACGTCATGACGCCGATAACTACCACCGGAGTGGTCCGTTCAGCAGTAGTCCCGTCGCCCAGGCCGCCGTTGAAGTTGCCCCCCCAGCAGTAGGCGAGCCGCGCCGTGGTCACTCCACAGGTGTGATCCCCACCAGGACTCAGCGCCAGGAATGTCAGATCTCCCGCTACCGCCTGCGGCGCTTCCCGCGAGGTGGTCGTCCCGTCACCAAGTTCCCCGTGGGCGTTGTAGCCCCAGCAGTACGCTGTCCCCCCCGCTGTGATCGCGCACGAGTTCTCGAACGCGGCGCTGATTGATTCGAACACTAAAGCTCCGCTCACAGCCACTGGCGCTGTCCGATCGGTCGTCGTCCCGTCGCCGAGTTGACCCTGAGCGTTGTAGCCCCAGCAGTACGCACTCCCAGCCGCTGTGATCCCGCACGTGTGACCGCCCCCGGCGCTGATTGACGCGAACGATAAGCCGCCGCTCACTCCCACTGGCGTTGTCCGATCAGTCGTCGACCCGTCTCCCAGGCCGCCGGTCGCGTTATCCCCCCAACAATAGGCCGCCCCTGCTGGAGTCACGCCACAGGTGTGGTTGCCACCAGCGCTCACAGAGACAAACGTGAAGCCGCCCGCCACCGCAACCGGTGTCGAGCGAGGGGTTGAAGACCCGTCGCCGAGTTGACCCGCCGAGTTGTCACCCCAGCAGTACACTATCCCAGCGGCTGTTATTCCGCACGTGTGACCGCCTCCAGCGCTCATCGCGACGAATGTGACGCCGCCCGGTACGGCCACCGGCGTTTCTTGCATGGGCGCGGTCCCATCGCCGAGCCCCCCGTCGTTGGAGCCATTCGTGCTGCTCCCGTCGTTGGACCCCCAGCAATAGGCAGCGCCCGGTAGCAGAATCCCGCAGGTGTGAATGACGCCGACCGACACGATTGTGTTGGCCGTTGGAGCCGGTGGAGTCGAACCCTCACAAGCTGCGAAGGCCGCGGCGGTCACGAGGGAAGCGACGGTCGAGCGGCACGCGATGCTCCAACCCATTCGTGTGATCTCCTGGATCCCGGGGCAAGCGTTGAGGCGAGCGGCGGCTTGCCAGTGGCTCGGAGCCCAACGTCAGCGCGCCCTCAAGACAGCGCGGGATTGAATATGCTGGAGGATTCGGGGTGCTGATACAAGGGCCGCCGACCGGACTCGCCTTTGGATTCGTGGCCACGTATACCAGCGTTTCGCCGCCGCCTCCGTGCCCCCTGGACTGTGCCGCCCAGGCTCCAGACGCTTGATCAGGGGGCGCCCGTAAGCCGCTACACGGTCGCGAAGGAGGGCGGCGAGTCAATGGCGCGTCGGGTGTACCCGCACCTGGGCCAGGTCCGACACCGGGCGGATGTATGGAGTACCGCGTCGAGCAGCATGCTGCTAAGTTGCGGGAGCAGTTAGGTGCCTTGCGCGCGGTAGAGTTTGACCTCACCACTGGCACCACGGGCGTGGCCAGCCAGCTCGATCGTGTGGGTGATGTAGCGGTAACCCGCGGGCGTAATTCAGGGGTAGAATGCCAGCTTCCCAAGCTGGACGTCACGGGTTCGAATCCCGTCGCCCGCTCTGTTAACCCTGTCAAAAAGGTAGTTGTTAGAACGGCCTGCCGGTCTCGGCAGGCTTTTTAACATGCTCAGGCCCCTCGAAGATCCCCATGAAGGGGGAGCGGCTGCGGAGAACACATGACTGAAACAACGCGCCGAACCGATCGATGGCTCACGCTCACAGCGCGCCTGAGCGTTGTGTGGCTGTTCGGGGCCGCCATAGGCTGTTCGGCGCACGAAGATGCCAACCACCTGTCCGGCTTCCTTCGGGCGAAGGGATTGGACTGAGGAGCAGACGCCCGGACGTCACGGGTTCGAATCCCGTCGCCCGCGCTTGACGTTCCGCAGTTCCGGAGTCGGCACACCGCCACCGACGATTACCGAATCCGTTTCCCCGTTCGCGACTAAATCGACCAGGTCCCGCTGGTAGTACGGATCGGCGGGGTCGACCGCGGGCCACTCCCGGTAGTGGTCCGGTGCGAACAGGCCGACCATGTGCGCCATGGCGCCGTACGACGTGTCCCGCGTGGGATTGTCGAACACCCCCACCACGCGGTAGCGATGCCCGGCCTTGAGGTACAGGCCCTCACCGCGAATCGCGAGCAGCTTGCGCGGTATCGAGAGCACATGCCCCAGGGAATCGCGCTTCGCCTTGACCTCCACGAGTGTCTTGCCGCTCGCCGCATCGACGAGCTTCACGAGC
>Ga0137376_10001060_pt1 | contig 14661 bp, 13 predicted proteins | sample SagtaG_23_FD_104814 | JGI IMG/M metagenome (GOLD analysis project Ga0137376, IMG submission 104814) | Vadose zone soil microbial communities from Sagehorn Ranch, Mendocino, California, USA - Sage2_L_20_16 metaG | ecosystem: Environmental > Terrestrial > Soil > Vadose zone | place: USA...
GCGTTTTCGTATCTCAATGTCGTCTTCGCGATCTACCTCGATCGTCTCGGTTATTCGCCGGTGATGATCGGAATCATTTTCACCGTCGCCTATCTGAGCAGCGCGTTGCTGACGGCGCTGTGGGGATATCTGTCCGATCGCCTCGGGCGGCGAAAAATCTTAATGCTGCTCGCGCTGCTGACGATCTTTTCCAACCTCATCTTGATTTACTTCACCGGTCTTTTCTTTATCCTGTGCGCCGTCATCATCGCCAACGTCGGCGCCGGGGGTACCGGTGGCGGCGGGTCGGGCGGCGGCCCGTTTAATCCGGTCGAAGAAGCGTTGCTCGCAGAAAAATGCCAGCCGGAGAACCGCAATCAAATTTTTGCCATCAATTCTTGCGCCGGGTCGATCATGGGTTCGTTAGGCGCGCTCGCCAGCGGTGTGCCGCAATATCTCCAGGAAACTTGGGGATGGAGCGCCGTGGCATCGTACAAGCCGCTGTTCGCGCTCACCATCGTATTCAGCGGCTTGTTATTGTTCGTCTACAGCGCCATCTCCGAGGCGCATCAGCCGCGCAAAGCGCAGAAAAAAATCTCCAAGGCAACCGGCATGTTTGTCACCAAACTGTCGATGCTCGCGGTGGTCGACAACTTCGGCGCCGGCATGGCTGGCGCGCTGGTGCCCTACTGGTTTTATCTTCGTTTCGGTGTCGAGCTAAAATCCTTGGGCATAATATTCTTCGCCTCCTATTTTCTCGCCGCCCTGTCATTTCTCAGCGCGCCGGTCATCGCCCGCAAAATCGGCGTGGTGAAAACCATGGCGTTTTCTCATGGTCTCGCCTCGATCATTTACTTGACGCTTCCACTGGCACCGACGCTAATTTTGGCCGCGGCTCTGATTGTGCTCCGGTCTTTCTTTGCCTACATGGACAATCCCCTGCGCGCCTCGTTCACCATGGCGATGGTCCGAGCCGACGAACGCGGATCGGCCGCCGGTGTCACCAGTTTGGCGCGCATCGTGCCGTACGGCATCAGCCCCACTATTTCCACTTACCTTATGCAAAGCATCTCGCTGACCCTTCCCTTGTTCATCGGCGGCGGGTTACAATTGGCCAATGACGTGGCGTTCTTCCTGATGTTTCGCCACGTCCGGCCGCCGGAAGAGCTGGCCGTAAGTGACCCGAAAAGATCACCGATCGAGGAGCTGAGCGGGTGAAGAGACCGCGGGAACAAACAGGCGCCGTTTCATTTTTAGAAAGAATCGCCGAACAGCGAATCCTCGAGGCGCAGCGGGAAGGCGCGTTCGATAATTTACCCGGCAAGGGCAAACCGCTCGAGCTGGAAGACTTGAGCTGGGTGCCGGAAGAGCTGCGCATCGGCTACCATGTGCTCAAGAATGCCCATGTCCTGCCACCCGAAGTCGAATTGCTCAAGGACATCCACACGCTCGAAGACCTGATCAAGCACGTCGAAGACGAAGGCGAGCGTCGCGCGCTGGCCAAAAGCATTCAGTGGAAAATGATTCGCCTCGACATGCTCAAGCGCCGCTCGCTGGATTTAAGCTCGGTGCGCCATTATAGCCGCAAAGTCGTCGCGAAATTCATCCGTGGCTGACCTTACGGCATAGCTAATTCGCGATTCTTTCCGCTTTGCCTTAAGCCGTTATTCCGTGGTAGAAAATCGCTAGCTTTGGCGACGATGCAACTGCGCCAATTTTAACAATCGAAAGGAGCATTTTATGACAGAGGAAAAATCTCCGATCAAAATCAAGAAAATCGGCCATGTGGTTCTGACGGTCAGCGATATCGAGCGCAGCTCAAAGTTCTGGACCGAAATCATGGGTTTTAGATTTTCCGATAAAAACGAGACCGGCATGGCCTTTTTCCGTAACGCTACAGACCACCATACCGTCGCCCTGGTTCAAGCGACCGAAAAAAGCGAGCTGCCGAAGCGCGGCCAAGTCGGCTTCGACCACATGGCATTGGAAGTCGCCACGGTGTCGGAGCTGTTCAAGATTCGCGAGTTCTTGAGGTCGAAGGGTGTCACGATCTTTTATGAAGGCCGGCGCGGACCGGGCGGTAATCCCGGTTTAGAATTCTACGATCCGGATGGTTACAAAATCGAGATCTACGCCGCCATGGATCAGATCGGCACCGACGGCCACAGCCGCCCGGCAAATGAATGGAAGCGCGCCACGACGCTGGAACAAGCGGTTGAGAATCCGCTACCCGGCGCGGAATACCACTGAGCAGCGCGATTGACTGCACAGCGCGTTGAATCTTGGTAGGGGCGGGTTTGAAACCCGCCCCTACTTGTTTTTGTGCGACTGCAACGACAAAAATTCTTTGCTTGCTCCTTTATTTTCCTATCACACTGTTGCCGCGCTCGACGTCAGAGGATTTGGCATGAAACAGACGAAATATCATCCGCACGCGACCGCAGCGTGCGGGTGCTCGTGGGCGGCGACGCGTGCACGAAGCAGGTCTATTTGACCACTCGTCAAGCCGCCACCGCGAAAAACACTTTCAGGCGAGCATCGCCAACGCCGTGCAGCAAATGATGCTGGCGGCGGCAGGCATGAATCTCGGCACGGTTTGAGTTTCGGTGCGCGAGGAAGTCGAACCGGAGTTGAGAACGCTTTTCAAGGTCCCGCAAACGCTCCGCCTTCTCTGGGTGGTGCCCATCGGCCATGCAGTGGGAAGTTTATGACGCCAATAAACTTCGGCGCGAAGCAGACATTCACGGTTGGCCGAAGAATTGAGATTAGGCTTCCGTAATCTCGTACTTCTCTTGATGTAAGTCTTGGCTGGCTTTGATGATGATGCGCCGGTTTATTTCCCGCTCGAGGTTTTCCAGGCTGTTGTTTTTTTCGTCATAGAGAAAATTGGCGATATCGGGGTGCAAGCGTACCACGACGTTGTGATCGGGTTCGCCGTCCGTTTGCCGTTTGATCGCCCGCAGAACTTCATAAGCGACCGTCGCTGCGGATTTGATTCGTCCCCGTCCCTCGCAGTGCGGACAAGGCCGGAGCAACTGATTTTCCAAACTCTCACGCGTTCGCTGCCGGGTCATCTCGACCAAACCGAGCTCGGAAATTTTTAAAATATTGGTGCGGGCTTTGTCTTTTTTCAGCGCCTCTTTGAGTGCCTCGTACACTTTCTTGCGGTTCGCTTCCTTCTCCATGTCGATGAAATCGATGATGATGAGCCCGCCGACGTTTCTAAGGCGCAGCTGACGCACGAGTTCCTGGGTCGCCTCCAAATTGGTCTTGAAAATCGTCTCTTCTTGATTGCGCTTGCCGACGAACCGGCCGGTGTTCACGTCGATGGCGGTGAGCGCCTCGGTGCGTTCGATGATGATATAGCCGCCGGAGCGCAGCCACACCCGCCGTTCCAACGCCTTGGCGATTTTTTCCTCAACTGCGTACTCTTCGAAGAGCGGCTTTTTTTCCGAGTAGAGCACAATTTTGGACTTGAGGCGCGGCATAAAATTCTGGACAAAGTCGATGATACGTCGGTGGTCCTTCGGCGCATCGACCACCACCTGCGCGGTATCGGCGGTAAAGAAGTCGCGCATCGTGCGCACGATCAGATCGAGATCCTGGTGGATCAGCGCGGGCGCGGGCATCCCCTCTGCCTTCTTATGGATGCGGCTCCACAATTTTGTCAGAAAGCTCAAATCCCGCTGAATCTCGCGCTTGCTGAGTCCTTCGCAAGCCGTGCGCAAGATGAAACCCCCTTCGTCGGTCCTCAAGGACTGAGCGATCTCCTTCAAGCGCTTGCGCTCGTCCTCGCTCTCGATGCGCCGGGAAATACCGATGTGCCGGGTCCCCGGCATGAAAACCATATAGCGACCGGGGAGCGAAACATGAGACGTCACCCTTGCGCCCTTGGTGCCGAGCGGGTCCTTGGCGACTTGAACCAAAATCTCTTCCCCGCGTGAAATCTGCTTCTCCAGCGGTAGTCTGCGCGAAGACGGTGGCCTGGGCGCTTCTTCGAATTCGACATCATCTCCCGAGGAGCTGAGGATCTGAACGTCTTCGGGCTCGGTTGAGAAATCCGAGGCATGGAGAAAGCCCGCCTTTTCCATACCGATCTCAACGAAAGCGGCCTGCATGCCGGGTAGAACCCTTGCCACTTTGCCCTTGTAAATATTTCCCGCCACACCCATGTCTGCTTTTCGTTCAATCAAGAATTCGGCCAGCTGGCCGTCCTCCATGATTGCGATACGGCTTTCCTGCGGCGTCGAGTTGATGTAGATTTCTTGTTTCATATGAATCGATTATCGGATCAAGGCTGGAAGGGACTCTGTGAGGTGGAATCGCCTGCGGCGGTGATGAATCCACTAAAAGCGTAAATGTAAACACCTGTGTTTATAGAAGAATTCACCTTCGACTTCAAGCACGGCTCCGATTGCCGCAAAATGGCTTGAATTGACAATGGCTCGCCCGCCCGATATTTTTAAGCGGATACCGATGGACCGCTCTGACCGAAGGTTAAATATCGAAAGTCCGCTATGACATATCCAGCTGCCGCGCCCGTCTATGGCATACTGAACACCAAAGTCCTGATTCTCAACCGCTCCTATTTGCCCATTCATGTTACATCGGTTCGGCGCGCCTTCGTGCTCCTCTATCAAGGAATCGCCAAGGCGGTCAACGAGCAGTACCAAACTTTTGATTTCGACAGCTGGAGCGAGCTCTCGATCTCGGTTCATGACGAAACCGTCGGCTTAGTTAACCGCGTTATCCGAGTTCCCAGAGTGATCCTTTTGGTCACCTACGACCGAGTGCCCAAGCGCCAGGTTCGCTTTAGCCGCTACAATATTTACGCTCGCGATAGATGCACATGTCAGTATTGCGGCCGGCGCCTACCCCGACATGACCTCAATCTCGACCATGTCATTCCCCGTTCCCAAGGCGGCACCTCGACTTGGGAGAACGTGGTGTGCTCCTGCCATGAATGCAATCGGCGCAAGGGCGGCAGGACGCCGCACCAAGCCAGCATGCCCCTGGTGCGAAAACCGCTGAAGCCCCAATGGACGCCATTCATGCAGGAGACGTTTAGTATGTCTCGATATAGAGAATGGATGCCTTTTCTGAATACCATCGACGTCTCTTATTGGAACACAGAACTGCTTGAAAAATAGTTTTATTTTTCTGCGCGCCTTGTCATCCGCCGCCCTAGTGATGAAGATTAACGCGGCAATTTAGCACATTCTCCTCGGCCAAATACATTGAGCGGCGTGGAATTCATGGCCGCCTATATCTTGCGGTAAATGTCGTACTGCCGCACCGTATATTGTGATTTTCTGCTTGACACCCCATTCTTGCTGTGGAATATTGCAGATAAATTCACCGCCTAAAAGTGCCATCAAATTGCCTGGATACAAAGAGTTATGCGTTTAAAACGCCTCGAAATGATCGGCTTTAAGTCGTTCGCTCAGCGGACCGTTGTCGAATTGAACCCTGGCATTACCGCGGTGGTTGGCCCCAACGGCTGTGGCAAGTCAAACATCGTTGACGCATTGCGTTGGGCGATGGGGGAGCAGAGCGCGCGCCACCTCCGCGGCCAGCAGATGGAAGACGTAGTTTTTGCCGGCAGTGACAGCCTGCCACCCACCGGAATGGCTGAGGTCTCTCTCATCTTCGATAATGAGGACGGTCGGAGCCCCGCCGAATATAGTAGCTTCAGCGAGCTCATGGTAACCCGCCGCCTATTTCGTTCCGGCGAATCGGAATACGCGATCAATAAAGTAAACTGCCGTCTCAAAGATGTCGTGGAGCTTTTTTTAGGCACCGGCGTCGGCAGCAAAGCCTATTCGATTGTGGAGCAAGGCAAAGTCGATGAACTGGTCAACTCCAAGCCGGAAGAAAGGCGCGGCCTGATCGAAGAAGCAGCCGGCACGAGCAAGTACAAGAGCCGAAAGCTTCTCGCCGAAAAAAAACTCGAACGCACGCAACAAAATCTCCTGCGGGTCACGGACATCGTGCGCGAGATCGAGCGGCAAATTCGCTCGATGGAATTGCAAGCCAAAAAGGCCGAGCGCTATCGCGCGTTAAAATCGGATCTCAAGGATAAAGAACTGGCTTTCACCGCCCTGCAGCGCGAAGCCTTCAACGAAGAAATCGCTCGCCAAGAAGCGCAACTCGCTGGCGTGGAAAATCATTGGGCCGAGCTCCTTGCCGCGCTGCACCGCAAAGAAGCAGAGAATGAATCCGTGCGCCTATCGCTGCTGGAAGCCGACAAGGAGATTGGCCTACAGCAAGAAACCCTGTACCAGCGTCGCACAGCAATCCAAGCCGACGAACAAAGGTGTGATTTTTTCCGCAAAGACGTTGCGCAACTGGAGCAGAGCGAGGCTGAAACGTGCAATTCGCTCTTGCAGCTCGAGGAAAAAACCACAAGCCTTGCCCAGGAAATCGAGGAACTCAACAAGGCCAACGAAAGCTTCGTCCAACTCTCGCTATTCGAGGAGACTTTTCTTTCCGACAAGGAAGGTGAACTCGAAAAACTTCAGGTTCAGGTCCGAACGCTGCAAAGTGAAGTGGACCGCGAAAAGGAAGGTTTGATCGACACGGCCAACCAGATCACCAATCTAAAGAATGACGCCCTGGCCAAAGAAAAACGGCGCGGGGAAATTGGTACTGAACTGACGCGGAGCCACGAAGAGCTGACTCAGGTCGAGGTAACACTGTCGGAATGCCAAGCAAAAATCGCCCAAACCGATCAATTGCTGGCGGCCTGCCTTGAGGCCATTCGTGGGCGCACGCTCGAAGCCACGCTCGCAACCGCGTCCATTCATGCCCTGAGCAACGCCCTGGAAGACAAGCAGAAAAAAATCACCTGCCTCAAAGAGCGTATTCAGGAAAACCGCTCGCGCTTGGCGTCGTTGGAAGATTTACAGAAGAATTACGAAGGCTGCCAAGAAGGTGTACGTGCCATCATGCTCAAAAAACAGCAGGAGGCGTCACCCAACGGCATCCATGGTTTAGTTGCCGAAGTGATCGAGGCTCCCGAGGCTTATGAAAAGGCGCTGACTGCGGTCTTGGGTGATCGTTTACAGTACGTTATCGTGAAGGGGCAGCAAGAAGGCGTCGAAGCCATCGAATACTTGAAAAACGAAGCATCGGGCCGTGGCAGCTTCATCCCACTTCTGCTGTCGCGCAAGACTCACAAGGAGTTGCCGCTCCGCGAAGCTGAAGTGGTCGCTCCCATGATGAACGTGATTTCCGTTAAAGAAGGCTATCACGACGTGGCCGAGTATCTCCTTTCCGATGTCGTCGTAGTGCGCGACCTGCAGGCCGGTTTGTCGCTCTGGAACCGCAACGGTTATTATAGCACCCTGGTTACTCCTGAAGGCGAAGTGATCGATCCCATGGGGATCGTTACCGGCGGCAGCGGAGCGCCGCTCGAGGCGGGCTTTCTGTCGCAGCGCCGCCGCATGCGCGATCTCCAGCAGATTCTTGCCGAGCTCGACGGCCAACTGCCCTGCGAAGAGCGCCAGGGTGATCAGCTCAAACAAGAGCTGGAGCAAGCCGAAACTAAAAAAACTCTCTTGACGGCGGAGCTTCACCGTCTCGAAATCGAGCAAGTGCGGATCGAACATGAGCATAGCGCCGCACAGCGCGAACGTGAACGCATTACGCAAGCCGTTCAAGCACTCAACCAGGAACAAAGCGATCTCACCACGACCGTCCATCTCCTCAACGACGAGATTCAACATTGCTATGGCATGATGCAGGCAGGCATGGACGAAAAGGCGGAGCGCGAAAGCCGCCTGATGCAAAAACAAGCCGAGTTCGCCGCATTGCGCCAAGCCGAGGAAGCCGCCGAGGCGGCAGTCACTCAGTCGCGCATCCGCCGCGCGGCCTTAGGCGAAAAGAAGGACAATACCCACGTCAATCTGGCCAATCGCATCAAGCTTCAGCAGGAAACTGCGCAAGAAATCGCGGCGCGTAAGGATCGTTTGTCGGACTTTCAACGGCGCCGCATCGACCTTGAGCAAGCGCTGGCGAGCACCGATCAGACGCTGGAGCGAAGCCGAACGGAGCTCCAAACCCTCGAAGAGCTGCTGCAAAATGCTCGGCAGAACTATCGAAATGTCTCCATGCAGCTTGCCGAAATCGGTGAAACCATCAAAGAGCTCCGGCCCCAGTGCGAAGCTTGCCAAGAAGAGAAAAGCCGCATTCAGTTGGCTCTGGCTGAACAGCGGCTTGAGCTCCAGCACTTGGCCGCCAATCTACGGGAAAAATACGACCTCGGTCTGGAAGCGCTCCCCATCGAGCCGGCCGATAACGTTGTGTCAAAAACCGAACTCTTGGCGGACATCGACGATCTGCGCGGCCGCTTGGACCGAATGGGAGAGGTGAACTTGGCGGCGATTGGCGAGTATGAAGAGCTCACCGAGCGCTTTCGATTTATGAGCCAGCAGAAGGACGACTTGGAGAAATCGATCGCCGACCTCCAGCAAACCATTGTCAAGCTCAACCGCGTCTGCAGGCTCCGTTTTAAAGAAAGCTTCGAAGCCATCAACGAAAAATTCGAAGCGATCTTTCCGCGTCTATTCCGCGGCGGCAAGGCCAAGCTAGTGCTCACCGACGAGAACGACTATCTCGAAACTGGCGTCGAGATCATCGTTCAACCGCCAGGCAAAAAGCTCCAGTTCATCACGCTGTTGTCCGGCGGCGAGAAAGCGCTCACCGCGGTGAGCCTCTTGTTTGCAATCTTCTTGACCAAACCGAGTCCATTCTGTTTTCTCGACGAGGTCGATGCGCCGCTCGATGACGCCAATATCGATCGGTTCATCGAGATGGTCAAAGAGATGAGTACGCACTCGCAGTTTGTCCTCGTCACCCATAACAAGAAATCCATGCAGTCCGCTGAGGTTCTCTACGGCATCACCATGGCCGAACCGGGCGTGTCGAAGGTCGTTTCCGTCCGGATGAACTAGCGTTTCACTCCTGCCGCGCTCCTCCTGCTGTAACCCGGTTTGACTCCTGGGGCTCGTTCAAACAGTATTAAATCATGGAAAGTGGATCTTTTTTTCAACGCTTGAAGCAAGGTTTGTCCAAAAGCCGCGACAGCTTGCTGCAGAACATCGGCACGATCTTTCAAAATCGCCGCTGGGATGAGCAATCGCTCGACGCCATGGAAGAAAGTCTGATCGCGGCGGACGTCGGCGTCAAGGCAACCCAAAAACTAATGGAGTCACTGCGTCGCCAGTCGCCGGACGGTACCGCGGACACAGCTCAGGACATGTCATCCCGACTGCAAGCAGCGATGATTCAGATGCTCCAAGGAAAGGTGCCCGGTGACGTTTCGCCTTTTGCGGCCCAACCGTGGGTGATCATTTTTCTCGGTGTCAATGGTGTCGGGAAAACCACGACCATCGGCAAGCTCGCCGCGCAATATCGCGGCGCTGGCAAAAAAGTTCTGCTGGTGGCGGCCGACACCTTTCGCGCCGCCGCCATCGAACAGCTCGATATCTGGGGTCAACGGGCCGGGGTCGACGTCGTCAAGCATCGTCCGGGCGCGGATCCTTCGGCGGTGGTTTTTGATGGAATGCAAGCCGCAAAAAGCCGCGCTATCGATGTCCTGTTGATCGATACCGCCGGCCGTCTCCACACCAAAGTGCACCTGATCGAAGAACTAAAAAAAATTCGCCGGGTGATTACCCGAGAGCAAACCGATGCGCCCCACGAGACGCTTTTAGTGCTGGATGCGACAACGGGTCAAAACGGCCTGCAACAAGCTCGAGTATTTAAGGAATCGACGGATATCACCGGTATCGTTCTGACTAAGCTCGATGGCACGGCCAAGGGTGGCGTCATCATCAGCATTCAAGAAGAACTCGGCGTGCCGGTAAAGTACATCGGCGTTGGCGAAGATGTCGAAGATCTCCAACCTTTCGATGCGACTCGCTTCGTCGAGGCCTTGTTCGCGAAATGATCGGCGCCTTTGCGCGCGACTCGATCTGGTTGACATGACAGCCTACGAGCATTAGTCTTAAAGAAGGCAAATTATGGAAAACACTGCACTGGACCTGAAACTGACCGAAAGCGCAGTTCAGCAGATTAAAAAGCTTCTGAGCCGCGACGAGCGGACAGGACATGGGCTGCGCGTCGGCGTGGCAGACGGCGGTTGTTCCGGTTTTTCTTACAAGTTGGATTTCGACAAAGAGCAAAAACCGGACGATGTGATCCTGGAGTTAGGCGGCGTGTCTATCTATGTCGATCGCGCCAGCGCTCCATATTTGGCCGGCACGGTCATCGACTTCGTTTCCGGACTGCACGGCGGCGGTTTCAAGTTTACCAATCCTAATGCCACCGCGACCTGCGGCTGCGGCACCTCCTTCTCGGCATAGGCTGAGAGCGGACCGGGTTGATCGAATTTAGCTGAGCTTCAGGGTATTCTCCTTCCGCCCTCTTTTGACACCTGCGCTTTATCTTGCTACCGCCAATGTGGTTTCATCGAGGACCGTTTGCTTGAAAGCGGTACTGATCCACGCCCACGGTGGATGGGCACGTAACGCGCCTTTGCATGGAGGCAAATTTGCAGCCCTGCCGCTGCACAGAGTTAAATGCGAATCATCGGCGGAATAGCAAAAGGCCGTCGTTTAGTTGTGCCGAAGGGTGAAGCAGTTCGGCCAACCGCGGATCGAGTCAAAGAGTCGCTGTTTAATATCCTGCCGCGTGATTTTTCCGGCAAGCGGATTCTCGATCTCTTTGCCGGCACCGGCAATCTCAGCATCGAAGCATTGAGCCGGGGCGCCGAAAGAGCAACTTTGGTCGAAGCTTCAGAGCGGTCGGCTGGCGCGATCAGAGAAAATCTTCGCCGGCTGGAATTCGGCGATCGCGCGGACGTTTGGGTTTTGCCGGTGGTGCGGGCGTTGCGGTCACTGGCCAAGCGGCGCGTAACATTCGATATGATTTTTCTCGATCCGCCCTATGACCACAAAGTCGTCGCAATCGTGCTGAAGCTGATCGCTCAAGGCAATTTGGTCGATGCCATCGGCACCGTGGTGGCGGAGCATAGCGCGCGCGAGGCTGTGCAAACACGCTACGACACTCTCATCTTGAATGATCAACGGCGATATGGTGATACTCTGCTGTCGTTCTTTAAACACACGTCAACATCTGATCCGGCTGATTGAGGATAGGTCCTATGATTAGCGACAATATTGCCATCTATCCGGGCTCCTTCGATCCGATCACCAATGGCCATGTCGATCTCGTCAAACGCACGTTGCGGGTTTTTGACAGGATCATTGTCGCCATCGCAACCAACCCGGACAAAGACCATTCGCTCTTTACGGTGACGGAGCGGCTGCAAATGATCAGCGAGGTTTTCGCAGAGCTGAAAGGTAGAGTCCAGGCCGATTCCTTTCAAGGCTTGCTCGTCGAATATGCGGAGCGAAAACAGTCCAAGGTCATTATCCGCGGTTTGCGGGCGATCTCGGATTTCGAATATGAATTTCAAATGGCGATGATGAATCACCGACTCAAGCCACAACTCGAAACGCTGTTCATGATGACCGGCGAGTCCGAGTTCTACACCAGTTCTCGTCTGGTTAAGGAAGTGGTCAGCTTGGGCGGCGACGTTTCGGGTTTGGTACCTGACAACGTGTTAAAGAAGCTCAATCAGAAATTTAAGCGCTGAGGATTTTCGTTAATGACTCTACTTGCCGAGAGAACCAAGCTGATTAAGCCGTCGGTGACGTTGGCGATCGCCGCCAAGGCGGGCAAGCTCCGCGCCGAAGGCATTGACGTCGTGAATTTTTCGGCCGGGGAACCGGACTTCGATACTCCCGAGCACATCAAGGCAGCCGCCGTCGAAGCCCTGCGCAAAGGCATGACCAAGTACACCGACGTCAAGGGCATCGAGCCGTTGCGCGAAGCGATTTGCGAAAAATATCGGCGCGAGCACGACCTTGCCTATCGCAAAGAAGACGTGCTGGTCAGTTGCGGCGCCAAACATTCCTTGTACAACGTCCTGCAGGCAGTCGTTAATCCCGGCGATGAAGTGGTGATTCCCGCGCCCTACTGGGTCAGTTATTCAGATATGGCTTTATTGGCCGGCGGCGTGCCGAAGCTGATTCCGTCGAATGAAGCTTCGGGCTTTCGGATCAAACCGGAACAACTCCAAGCGGCGTTGACGCCGCGCACGCGGGTATTTTTATTAAACAGTCCGTGCAATCCCACCGGCGCGACTTACAGTCGAGACGAGCTGTTGGGAATCGTCGGCGTTCTCGAAAAGCACAACTGCCTGATTCTCGCTGACGACATTTACGAGAAGATCGTTTACGACGGCTTTCAAGTCCACAACATCGTAACGCTCTGCCCAAATTTGCGCGAGCGTACGATCATCGTTAACGGTGTCTCGAAAACCTACGCCATGACGGGTTGGCGCATCGGCTACGCCCTTGGCCCCAGCGACCTCATCGCTGCCGCCGGCAAAATCCAAAGCCAGAGCACGTCCAACCCCACGTCCATCGCCCAGGCCGCTGCCTTGGAAGCGATCCGCGGCAAACAAGACGAAGTGACGGTGATGGCGCGGGAGTTTCAAAAACGGCGCGATGTCATCGTCGACAAACTCAACGCCATCGACGGAATCACTTGTCGCAAACCTGAGGGCGCCTTTTACGTGTTTCCCAACATCGGCCGACTCCTCGGCAAGACCGGGCTTGGAAAGAAACTCAGCTCGCCCTGCGATCTCGCTGATTATCTACTGGAGGAAGCAAAAGTCGCCGGCGTGCCGGGAGAAGACTTCGGCTCCAATGAGCACATTCGCTTTTCCTACGCGACATCTCTCCAAGACATCGAAAAAGGCTGCGCGCGGATTCGCGAAGCAGTGCTGAAGCTAAGTTAAGCTTCCGATCGATTAGGGCTTCGGGCGCTGTCCGCTCCTTTTAAAGATAAAGTAATCGCGCAAGATCTGCGCATGATCAAAAACCAACGGCATCGGTAAATCGTTTTCACCAAACGGGCGCGCAACTTTGGCATCATCAGCGCCATGCGGAACACCTTCCGCGCTGGCAATGAAAACCGTCGACACCGTGTGATGGCGAGCATCGCGGGCCGGATCAGAGTAAGTGTAGAATTGTTCCCTGAGCTTTACATTTAGACATGTTTCTTCTCTGGCTTCCCGCACTGCCGCGATTTCAATGGATTCACCGTAATCGACGAACCCGCCGGGTAAGGCCCAGCCGTGCGGCGGGTTTTTTCTCTCGATCAGAACAATTTCACCGCCGGCGAGCTCGATGATAATGTCGACGGTAAGCAGTGGGTTTCGATATTTTTCCATCACGTCCTTTCCCTAACTTGACTCCGTCCAAGACGCAAGGTAGAAAGATTATTCCAATCATTGACGCGGGGTGGAGCAGTCTGGTAGCTCGCAAGGCTCATAACCTTGAGGTCCCGGGTTCAAATCCCGGCCCCGCAACCATAATTTCATTAACTTTTTTTGCCAACTTCTCGAAAACTTCTCGATTGCCCGCATTGAGTTGGTAGTCTCGCGCAGTAGTTTTGCTCGATCATTGCCACGCTCGTCCCTACATAGTCCGCAATCGCCTTTAGGTTGTGTCCCGCCTTTACTAGCTCAGTGATAGTAGTGTGCCACGTCGCGTAAAATTTCCGGTGCCGTTGGATACCAGCCTTTTTTATCTGCGCTTTCCAGAAGTGCTCGGCCCATTTTTTTGGTCATGGGCGTGCCTCTCTTGCCAACGAATACATGCGGGATGCCCAATTCTCGGGACGGTAGCAGCTTTAGGATACTGATCAGCGCCTGATCTATCTGAATGATCCGCTCGCTATTGACCGTCTTGGTTGCTGCTGTCATGCCCATGTTTCTCGACTCGTTGATAGAGGCTATGCCGGCTTCGAGATCGATATCCCGCCACGTTAGAGCGAAGGTCTCGGACGACCGCATGCCGGTGTGAAATTGCCACGCAACCAAGGGATAATAGAAAAAGTCGTTTTCGACGTACCACTAGATAATTCTGTCCCCCTCTTCTGCGGTGAAGGGATCGGGCTTTGTCTTGGGCTGACGTGGCCATTGGATATCAATAAACGGGTCTTTGCCTTCTAGATCGCCGCCGATCTCGATCCTGGCGTCGCGATACATAGCCCGAAATGATCCGTCGATGATGTTACGGCAAGTCTTGACGGCAAGCCCTTTGTCGATTAGCTCGGCTTGAAACTTGCCCAGATCCTTTGTCTTGATATCGGACAAAACGGTATGCCTGAAGCGCGGCAATATGTACGCGTTGAATGCCTGGCCATAGTCCTTGGCTTGGGACTCGCGGACTAATGGCGGGATCTTCCTGGCGATCCATTCGTCGTAGAACTGCTGAACCGTCGGCGTTTGAATCAAGCCGAACTTCCCCTGCTGATATTGCTTGAGCCTGACATCGGCTTCGCGCTTCACTTTCGTCTTGAGTGACCTGCAGAGATAGCCGTCGACAAGATACCAGACGCCATACTTGTTTTGCTTTAGGTGCGCCGGCATTACTTCCCTTTCGCTTTGCGTTTTCGCTCTCTCGATTTTACCATCGCCCTTGCCTGCTGGGGCGTCAATGTTCGCTTGGACTTCTTCCCGCCCTTGGCGCCGATCTTTGCAAGGTACTCTCGAATCGTTTTGTCCACACATTTGCGTTTATCATAAGCGGCTCACGATAACAA
>Ga0137376_10001061_pt1 | contig 14660 bp, 10 predicted proteins | sample SagtaG_23_FD_104814 | JGI IMG/M metagenome (GOLD analysis project Ga0137376, IMG submission 104814) | Vadose zone soil microbial communities from Sagehorn Ranch, Mendocino, California, USA - Sage2_L_20_16 metaG | ecosystem: Environmental > Terrestrial > Soil > Vadose zone | place: USA...
CGACCGCGACATCATGCAGGTGCCCGACACCGAAATACTCGGGACCCGAGTAGTTTTCACCTGGATCGGAGGCAAGCGCGTGTACGAGGCGAAGTAGCGCGGCACATCGCTTGCCCCTTCATTCGACGAACTTCACTTCGGCTCGACACTAATGCAACGCCGGTTTTTCGGCTTTTCAATAATCTTCGTCGCCGCGCTGGCGTGCTCGCACGACGACACGGCGTCGGCCCATCCGCGAAACGGTCCGCATTCCACTGGAGATGGTGTCGCGCCGCGTCCGTCGGTAATCGCGCCCGCCAGCCAGCCCTACAAGGTCGTCACCGTTCCAGCAGGCGGGACTGTCACTGGCACAGTAGACCTCGACGGATCAGCGCCCGTGGCGGCGATCGTCCGGCCCACAGTCGATCAGAACGTCTGCGGAAACGCGATCGTGGAGAAGAACGTCACGGTTTTCGGGACCCGCCTTGCGGGTGCGATCGTCTGGATTTCCGACATCCACGCTGGGAAAGCCTTCCCAATGGAGCGCCGGTTCGAGCTCGCCAACTCGAACTGCACGCTCGATCCCTATGTGCAGGCGATGTCGACGAGCGGTACGCTCAATGTGAGCAACGACGACAGAACGCTGCACACGAACCGGCTCATCAATGTCGGGACGGGACAGATCGTTGGAATCGCGCCGTTCAACGATGATGGCGAAGTAGTCCCAATTGATCGGTTCAAGGAGGCTGCGGAGATAGAGGTCGTGTCGGACCGGCATCCCTGGAGTCACGCCTGGATCGCTGTTCTCGATCATCCGTACTACGCCCAGACCGCGGCGAACGGAACGTTCAGCATCGATGGCATTCCGCCCGGCCGCTACGTTTTCCGCGCCTGGCACCCGGCTCTTGGCTTCGCCGACGACAGCGTGACCGTAATCGCCGGCCAGCAGGTAAGCGTCGCGTTCAGAATTCGCCCGGGCAAGGGAACCAATCCGACGGTTGTCTCGCCACTACCGATCGATAGCCAGCGACTCACCGTGCCAGCCGCATCCGCGGCGTCGAGCACACCGGCTGCGTCGAGCACTCCGAAGACAATCGGACCGCCGCCGCCACTCTAGTCTTATCCGACCAGCATATCCCCAGGTCTGAACTGCCCGCGATACAGACGAGAATAGACTCCCTCCGACGCGAGCAGCTCCTGGTGCCGGCCCTCCTCCACGATCACTCCGCGGTCGATCACCACCACGCGATCGGCGCGCAGAACGGTGCTGAGGCGGTGCGCGATGATGAGAGTGGATCGCGCGCGCAACAAATCCTCCATCGCCTTCTCCACCAATCTCTCGCTCTCGCTATCGAGGCTCGACGTCGCCTCGTCGAGAATCACCAGCGCGGGATCCTTGAGAAAAACCCGGGCGATCGCAATCCGCTGGCGCTGGCCCCCGGATAGCTTCACGCCCCGCTCTCCCACTCTGGTGTCGAAGCCCTCGGGAAGGCGCTCGATGAACTCGACGGCGTGCGCCGCCTTCGCCGCGGCCTGGATCGCTTCTTCGGTGGGCCGCGACCCATCGTAACCGATTCCAGCGTAAGCGATGTTCTCCCTGATCGTGCCGCTGAAGAGCGTCGGCTCCTGCGGCACGATGCCGATCGCCCCGCGCAGCTCCTTGAGCGACAGATCGCGGATGTCGATCCCGTCCAGCGTGATCCTACCTCCGGTAACATCCCAGAACCGCGGCAACAGCGACGCGATGGTGGTCTTGCCGGCACCGCTCGGACCCACCAGCGCCACCACATCGCCGGCGTTTATCCGCAACGACACTCCGTGCAAGACTTCGGGCAAGGCCGGATTGTAGTGAAAGGAGACGTTGTCCATCACGACTTCGCCGCGCAAAGGACGGGGAAGTCGCAGCGGCTTCACGGGATCGCGCACCGTGGATTCAGTCTCGAGCAGATCGAAGACGCGCCTTGCCGCCCCTACCGCTTCCTGATAGGCGCCAAAAAGCGATGCCAGTGAGCCAACCGCGCCCGCTACGTAGAGGGCATAAAGAAGAAAGGAGACGAGCGCGCCCGCCGTCAGACTTCCAGCGAGAACCTGACGCCCGCCCTGCCACAGCACGGCAACCACTCCGCCGAATCCGCAGAAAGTGAGAATTCCGAAAAACGTTCCGCGAATCCACGCTCGCCGCAGAGCCGCGGCGATTACCTCACGAAGGTGCGAGCCATACCGGCGCCCTTCTTCCGCTTCCGCCGTGTAGCTCTGAACAGTACGAATCTGGGAAAAAGCTTCGGTGGCCGTCCCTGTAGCTTCGGCGACCCGATCCTGCACTCCGGTACTGGCTCGGCGCAGAGCACGTCCGAAAACGACAGCAGCGCCCACGACCAGGGGTACTACCGCGAGCGTCGTCGCCGTCAGGCTGATGTCTGTGAGCGTCAGCAACACGATTCCGCCGACCAGGAACAGCGTCTGCCGCGCAAATTCCGAGAGGTTGTAGCTCAGTACGGTTTGCAGCACTGCCGTGTCAGCTGAAAGGCGACTCGTGAGCTCGCCGGTTGTTCGCTCCGTAAAGAATGCCGGCGACAGGCGGACGAGGTGGTCGAACAGATCCTCTCGCAGCCGCGCGATCACGAGCTCCGACGTCGACGTCAACAGGTAGACCTGGATGAAATTGAGCACCGCCTGAATCGCGAACAGAACGAGCAATCCAAGCGCAATCCTGTTGAGCAGGCCCGCGTCCGCCGAGATGAAAGCCGCATCGAGGAGGTGACGGACTATCTGTGGGAAAGCCAGCGCAATGCTCGCGCTTCCCAGCAGACACGCGAACGCAGCGATCAATCGCCCGAGGTATGGCTGGATCCGGGGCACCAGTCTTCGCAGCGGACGCGGCGACGAGACCGCCTCCTGCCCGCGCGGGGTCGGACGCTGCGCCGAGACTGCAAACGGCGCCGTCATCAGCCGAGGACCTTGCGATCGATCACCATCGCGACGAAGAGAAGGGCGAGGTAGAGGAGTGAGAATTTGTAGACCCACCAGGCCGGCTTCGTCCATTCCGCGCTCGTGCTCACGCGAATCACTCCCACGAGGAGGACCACGCCGAGCACGAGCGCGGATACGAAATAAATAATGCCGAAAGCACCGAACGTGGCCGGCAGCAGCGTGAGCGCGATGAGAATCACGTTGTACCACATCATCTGACGCATCGTCTCGCGCTCGCCCCACACGAGTGGCGCCATCGGAACCCCGGCGCGCCCGTAGTCACGCTGCTTCAACAGCGCCAGCGCCCAGAAGTGCGGTGGCGTCCAGTAGAACACGATCAAAAAGAGGTACACGGCGGTGAGATCGATCGTGCCTGTCATCGCCGCCCAGCCTACGAGAGGAGGGAAAGCCCCGGCAGCTCCGCCGATCACGATGTTCTGCGGTGTCGTGCGCTTGAGCCAGCGCGTATAGACGAACACGTAGAAATAGAATCCAGCGAGCGCCAGCACTGCCGTGAGGACGTTGGTGAAGCGCGCGAGCAGAAAGGTTGCGGCGGTGGCGAGCGCGACTCCGAACGCGAGCACGGCCCGCGCTCCCATTCGCCCGCTCGGAATCGGACGGAGCCTGGTGCGGGACATCTGGGTGTCGATGTCCCGGTCGAGGTACATGTTGACCGCGTTGGCGCCGCCGGCCATCAGATAGCCGCCGACGAGCACGATCACGCAAAGGAGCCAGCCCGGATTGCCCGCCACGAACATCGGCGCGATGGTGGTTACGAGCAGCAGCGAGATGATGCGCGGCTTGGTAAGCATCACCAGGTCGCGCAGGAGAGTCGGCTCCGAGTGATCCCGCACGGTGATGTCCATCTAGGTGCTCACGCCTTCCGGCGTGGCGTACTCGCCGCGCGACGGAGATTCGTAGACGATCCTCTCGATCTCCGTCATGAAGCGCTGGCGGCTCGCGAGCGCGGTGAGAGCGACAACCGCGATCCAGAGAGCGGTGCCTAACGCCTGGTGAATGGAGCGCAGCGACGCGGGGAGCTGCATCTCGACCATTGTTGCCGCGACGACGATCTGTAGCGTGGCAATGCTGAGAGCCGTCCAGGCAGCAACTCGAATTGGCCGCGGCTCGGGGCGCTTGCTCACGGCGATGGCGACTCCGATCAGATGACCGAAGAGCAGCAGGGCGACGATGCGGTGCCAAACCTGTATAACGAGAGGGGCGCCGCGTACGGCGACCGTCGTGCACCACGGAAATCCCTGACACGCCAGCGCAGCGCCGGGTGTATTGGCGGTGAGAGCGCCAAGCACGAGCGCGAGAAAAGTAAGAGCGACCGCTGCTCGCCCGGCGTGCAACGTTCGCACGGAGCGCTCGAATATCGCGAATGCGCCCAACCCGCCCGCGCGAACTACGACGACAACCAGCACCGCCATAAGCGACATAGCGATCACCAGGTGCGTCACCACCACCAGCGGATCGAGCGCCATTTTCACAGTCACTGCACCAAAAAGCGCCGCCACGACGACGAGGACGATCGCGAGCAGAGAGGCACGCAACACCCCTCCTCGTCCTCCGACACCCGGCTCACGCCGCTTGAGCCACGCCGCCAGGACGAGCGCGGCAATCGCGAGCGACAGCGCGGCCGCGCCGTAGCGGTGTGAGATCTCGACGAGAAGATTCGGACCGCCCTGCGCCGGCGTGAACGAGCCGTAGCAGTCCGGCCAGTGATCGCCGCAACCCATCCCTGAGCCGGTGATTCGCACGATCGCGCCGAAGACGACCTGCGCGAACCCGAGGACGAGCGCGACAAGCCCGAGTCCTCTCAGTATGCGCACGTCAACGATGCGAGGGGGAAGTCTGGATCGGCATCGGCATCGAGTGCTCCATGCGCGAGTGATCCATCGCCCCCGTATGCCGCTCCCGCGCTTCGATTCTCTGCCACGTCGCGCCCAGAACGACGCCGAGAGCGACCGCCGGAATGATCGCCCAGGCGAGCTCGCTGCGCGGGGATCCCGACGGTACGAGCTCCGACTTGTTGGTGCGTTGCCCGACGAAAGTCGATCGCAATATCGCGAGCTCGGCGATCACGCACGCGACCACCGCGATCCAGAAGATTGTCTCAGCCAGCGGCTGATTCATTTGTGAAGGATGAGGAGCGAAGCTGCGCGGCGATGCAGTTCGCCGCGCTGATAAAGCTACTCGCGCACAGAGGGCCTTTGCACTACCGTATCCGCATGACGCAGCCGGATTTTGCGCGCGATTCTTCGCTGCCACGCCGTCTCGGGATGTGGAGCGCGATCGCGGTTCTCGTCGGCTCGACCATCGGCTCCGGCATCTTCCGCTCTCCCGCCGGCATCGCCGACAAGCTTCCCGGTCCGCTTCCACTCCTCGCCATTTGGCTCACCGGTGGAATCTTTGCTCTCTGCGGCGCGCTGACGCTCGCTGAGGTTGCCGGAGCGTTCCCGCAGACGGGCGGCGTCTACGTCTTCATTCGCGAATCGTGGGGCCGGCTGCCCGCATTTCTGTTCGGGTGGGCCGAGCTGATTCTCATCCGCGCGGCGGCACTCGGCGCCATCTCCACCACGTTCTCCGAATACTTCATTCGCGTGCTCGGACATGATCCGCGTCTGGCGCCCTACAACAGATACGTCCACTACGTGGCTGCGGTCGCGATCCTCCTCACGGCGACATTCAACTACGTCGGCATCAAGTGGGGCGCGCTGGTGCAGAACGTCACCACGCTGGCGAAGACCGGCGCTCTGGTTGTCATCATCGTTCTCGCACTCGCCCTTGGCCTGCCGCAGACAGGGGGACATTTCACGCCGGTAGTCCCGCCAGGCAGCTTCAACATTGCGCGCTTCGGCCTCGCCCTCGTGTCGGTGCTCTGGGTCTACGATGGCTGGGCAGATGTGAGCTTCGTCGGCGGCGAGGTGAAGGATCCGGCGCGGAACCTCCCACGAGTGCTCATCTTCGGAACCTCGATCGTCATCGCGCTCTACCTGCTGGCGAACGTCGCCTATCTCGCCGTTCTGCCGGTGGAGGAGATCCGGCACTCCAAGCTCGTCGCGGCAGACGTCGCGGACAGGGTGGTGGGTGCAGCCGGCGTAGCGTTCGTCTCGGTCGCGGTGATGATCTCCACCTTCGGAACGCTCAATGGCTCTGTCATGACCGGGTCGCGGATCCTCTTCGCGATGGCCGCTGACGGAGGCCTCTTCAAGCCGATCGCGATCGTCCACCCCAGATTTCAGACGCCGAGCGTTGCGATCGCCCTCGAGGCAGGACTTGGAGTCGTGTTCGTGCTCCTTGGAACGTTCGAGCAACTAGCCGACACCTTCGTCACTGCGATCGTTCCGTTCTACGCGCTGGCTGTCGGTTCGGTGTTCATCTTCCGCCGCAGATCAGAATACAAGCCGCCGTTCCGTGTCCCGGGTTATCCCGTGGTGCCGGTCATCTTCATCGTCGCCACGATCCTGCTGCTCGGCAACGCGATCATCGACTCCGGTAGCCGCGTCGCTACGCTCGCTGTCATCGGGGTGATCCTCGTCGGAATTCCGGTCTACTTCGCAAAAGCGGCGATGCAGCGGGGAGGCTAATCGAGCCAGTTTCCTGTTACCAGGCTGTCACACGATTTGCTTGCCGCGACTTGAACCCGCTGGTACTTTAGACCCGTCAAAAAATCCCCCCTAAGAGTCACGGGCGACGCTCATTCGCACAGGAGTCCAACCACATGAATAAGCAGCGTTTATTTATCGCAGCACTCGCACTGTTGCTTCCGTCCCTTTCCCCTTGGACTCTCGCGGCTCAGGGCGTCACCACCGGGACGATCTCGGTAAAGGTTATCGACGCCGCCGGTAATCCGCGTACCGGAGTACGCGTGACCGCGGTGCACCAGCCTTCGGGAACCGTGTACCAGGCGCGAACTCGTGACAACGGCAGAGCAACCCTTCCCGGCATGAGAATCGGAGGACCGTACACGGTCACCGCTGCGGGAATAGGCCTCCAGAGCCAGACGGAGCCGAACGTCTATCTCACTCTGGGCCAGACATCTGATCTTCAGTTCACCATGCGTGAGAGTGCCGTCCAGATACAGGAAGTGACCGTCACGGCCGCGGTGGGCGCCGACAAGATCATGAACTCTTCCAGAACTGGCGCTGCGACCACCGTCAGCAGAGAAGCGCTGGCCTCGCTTCCGACGATTACCGGAAAACTGGAGTCGATCGTCCGCCTGACCCCACAGTTCGGCGGGTGCACGCTGTCGACGGGGTGCACTCTGGCGGGCCAGGACGGCCGCATGAACAACATCAGCGTGGACGGGTCTGCCTTCAACAATTCCTTCGGCCTCGCCGGCCAGCCGGGTGACAGGACGAACGTAGCTCCAATCTCTCTTGCCGCGATTGAGCAGATGCAGGTCAACATCGCGCCGTATGACGTGCGGCAGGGGAATTTCGTGGGCGCGAACATCAATACAGTTACGAGAAGCGGTACCAACCGCGTGCAGGGTTCAATCGGTTATACGAAGAAGCGTTCGGGACTTGTTGGAAAGAAAGCGGGCGATTTCGCTTTCGATCCCGGCGCCTTCGACTACAAGAACCTGAGCGGCTGGATGGGTGGACCCATCATCCAGAACAAATTGTTCTTCTTCGGCAGCATCGACAACGAGTTACTGGCCAGGCCTGGGACCACTTTTCAGGCCAACACAGGCAGCCAGACAGTTGGCGGCAGCATCACGAGGGTCAAAGCATCCGACCTGGATGCGCTGAGCACGTATCTAAAAACCAACTTCAACTACGACACCGGCCCCTATCAAGGGTACAACTTTGCGGTCCCTGCCCACCGCTTCCTGGGCAAGCTGGATTTCAACCTCAACGACAACAACAAGCTCGTCTTTCGCTACAACCGGCTGATCTCGAGCACGGACATTCTGGTCTCGAACTCGAACTCGCTCGGCAATCTCGGCAATCGGCAGGGCAACACCAGCGCGTTGAACTTCTCCAATTCGAATTACGGGATGATGGAGAACCTCGAATCAACCGTGGGCGAGTGGAATTCGACGTTTGGTAACGGCATGGCCAACAATCTCATATTCGGTTACACCAGACAGAACGAAAGCCGCAAGCCAAAGGGACAATTCTTTCCGATGGTGGACATCCAGGAAGCTGGCGCAACCTACACCACGTTTGGATTCGAGCCGTTCACGCCCAACAATCTCCTGTTCTACAATACACTGCAATTCCAGGACAATTTCACCAAGTACACGACCAACCACGATCTGACTTTTGGAGTGAGCGTCGAGAAATACCACTCCGATAACACCTTCTTCCCGGGCTCGCAGAGCGCCTACGTCTACAATTCGCTCGCTGACTTCTATACCGACGCCAATGGTTATCTGGCGAACCCGACCCGCACCGTTGCACCGGTGACGCTGTTGAGATTCCAGGTTCGCTATTCCAACATTCCGGGCCTCGACAAACCGCTGCAGCCACTCGACGTGTTGTACAGTGGCGTCTATGCGCAGGACGAGTGGCGTATGACAGACAAACTCAAGGTTGATTTTGGTCTGAGACTCGATGTTCCGAAGTTCAAGAACACCGCCTACGACAACGTGAACGCCGACGCGTTGTCCTGGAGAGACGAGACCGGGGCCACGGTTAAATACAACACCGGCAAACTGCCCGACACGAAGGTCTCGTTCTCGCCGCGGCTGGGGATCAACTGGGACGTCAACGGGGATCGGAGCACTCAGTTCAGAGGTGGAACTGGAATATTCAGCGGTCGTCCCGCCTACGTGTGGATCTCCAATCAGATCGGCAACACCGGCGTTCTGACCGGATTCGACGATTTCAGCAATACGCCGACGCGGCCCTTCAACCCCGATCCGAACTTCTACAAGCCGAAGACTCCTCCCACCGGGGCGCCGGCACCGAGTTACGAGCTTGCTTTGACGGATCCGAACTTCAAGTTCCCGAAGTTGTGGAGGACGGACATTGGCGTTGACAAAATGCTGCCCTTCGGACTGATCGGAACCGCGGAATGGATGTACAACCGCGACATCGACGGCATCTACTACATCAATGCCAACCTGCCGGCGGCGCAGTCCGCCTTTGTCGGTGCGGATTCACGCCTGCGCTGGGTGGGACTCTCGTGCAATTCCGCCACTGTTGGTCCCTGCCAGAACCGCATCAACAACGCCACCGGCAATATCGTGGCGCGTAACATCGTGATGAAGAACCAGAATGTGGGCCGTTCCTGGAACATTGACGGCTCGCTGGAAAGGCCGTTCGACAACGGCCTTTTCATAAAAGCTGCCTACAACTATGGGGTCGCCAAGAACACCATCGATCCCGGCAGCATTGCGTCGGGTTCGTGGAACGGCAATTTCCAGTCAGGCGATCCGAACAATCCAGGGCTGGCGTATTCGGCAAATTCCCCGGGCCACAGATTCTTCATCGCAACATCCTACCGGAAGGAATACTTCAGCTTCGGCGCCACGACGCTGTCGGTGTTCTACGACGCGCACACGGGCGGCAACACCAGCATCACCTTCGCCGGCGACATGAACGGCGACGGAGCCAGCAACGATCTGATCTACATCCCCCGCGATGTCTCGGAGATGAATTTCGTGACGTTCACGTGCACCGTGCCGACATGTAACGTCGCCAAGACTTTCACACCGGCAGATCAGGCCACGGCCTTTGAGGCCTTGATCCAGGGGGACGACTACCTGAGGGCCCACCGGGGCCAGTACGCCCAACGGAATGCTTTCTTCTTCCCGTTGGTAAAACGCGCCGATCTCTCCATCCAACAGGATATTTTCACCGATTTCGCGCGGAGACGTAACAGCCTTCAGCTCAGGGCCGACATTTACAATGTTGGGAACCTGCTGAACAAGCACTGGGGCATCGGTCAGCGCATTGTGGGTGGCAACGGTCAGATATTGACCAACCCCGGTGTCGACGGGTTCGGAAGGGCGACTTACCGGCTCAAGGTCGTCAACAGTGAGCTCATGAATCACACCTTGGAGCCCACGGCTGGCAGAACCGACGTTTACGAGATTCAGCTCGGGCTGAGGTACACGTTCAACTAAAAAGTCAACTGAACCGAACGGGGTTGGCAGTACCAGAGGTCTAGGTGCCAGGCAGTAGTTCACGACGTCGGGACTTCACTAACGCGGGTCTGAGCACAGGCAACGGCCTTGCCATCACGCCACTGAGGGAAGTCTGGGCGTAGTGAACTGACACCTGGCACCTACGCTTCTCTGGCACCTCCAACCCCGTTCAGTTCAGTTGACGACTAAAAAAATCCCGCCCTGTTGAGCGGGATTTTTTATCTGATCCGGATGACTCCCTAGAATACTTTCACGCTGAAGTACCGCTTCGGGTTCTTCTTGATGTCGGCGAGCAGCGAATCCATGCGCTGCAACAGCCCGCGCACGTCGTTGTAGGCCCCCGGATCGTTGAGCAGCTTCGCCGCGCTCCCGTTTCCGCTCTCGACCTTGGCGAGAATCGCGTCGAGCTTGCTCGACGTTTGCTTGAGGTCGGCGCTCATTGCCGCCAGGTTCGAGCTGGCGCTGCGGAAATTCGTGATTGTCGAATCCACCTTTGCCGGGTCGATTGCACTGCTCGCGCGCCGGAGAGATGTCATTGTCGCTGTCAGCTGTCGCGATTGCTCCGATGCTACCGCGGCGAACTCGTTGACCATGCGATTCGTGGCGGCGATGGTGTTCCGCAAGTCGCGGATTCCGCCCCCAGCCACCAACTCTTGCTCCAGTGCGGACGTCATTGCGTTTACTGATCTTGTGATTGAATCAGCCTTGCTCGTCAGCTCCGCGATTCCCGGAGTTGATGGTCCGATCGGAACCGTATCGCCCGGCTTGAACGACCTCGGGTCTGGCCGCGAAGGAGTCATCGCCACGGCCATGTCGCCAAAGATCCCGTTTGGGATGACGGCCGCTTTGCTCGTCACGGGAACCTTGTAGCTCTTAACGATCCTCAGCGTCGTGACGAGAATGCCATCCTGATGCAGCTCGACTTCGTCCACGTACCCTACGTTCACACCGACCAGCAGCACCGGCTGCCCCTGCTTGAGTCCGGCACCCCACGGGAACTTCGCGTACAGCGGATAGCCCTTCGACAATCCCCCGCGCGCCAGCCAGAGCGAGCCGAGCACCGTCACTGCGATCGCGGCTGTGACGACCAGACCAACGAGTACTTCGTCTCTTGTCTTCATGCCTGGAGGTAAGGAGCGAGTAGCATCGCAATGAGCGCATCGAACACGAGGATGGCGACCGAGGTTACAACGACCGCCTGGGCGGTGCTGCGACCAACGCCTTCGGCACCGACGTTCGCGGTGTAGCCCTCGTAGGAGCAGAAGAAGGCTATCGCGCCCCCGAATATAGTCGCCTTGATGATGCTATACACTATCTGAAAAGGCGTGAACGACAGCCGGAGGCCGGCGGAGAAATCGGCACTCGTCACATCCGTGGCAGTGATCGCAGTGAACATCGCTGTCCCGATGCCGACCGCGTCAGCCATGATGGTGAGCACGGGCAGCATCAGCAGCGCGGCTATCAGTCGCGGCACGACAAGGTACGCGATCGGATCGTACGCCAACGTCTCGAGCGCATCGATCTGCTCCGTCACGCGCATCGTTCCGATCTCCGCCGTGATGCGCGCGCCAACGCGCCCAGTCAGCACGAGTCCGGTGAGCAAAGGGCCGAGCTCGAGAATGATCGACTGCCGCGAGATCAGACCCACGACCGAGAGTTGCACGCCACCAAATAGCTGGTACCGTGTCTGGAACGCTGTAACGGCTCCAATAAACGCGGCGACAATCGCGGCCAGGGGTAGGGAATCGACGCCAATGTTTCGCATCTGGCGAATCGTTTCCGGTCCGTAGGTCTTCGGATCCCTGAATGCGCGCCCGATGTCGCGGGCGAAGTATCCCCACTCTCCGACTTTGCGGAAAGGACTGAGTGGGTCCCTTATCAAGTTCTGACGCGCGCGAAGAGAATGATTCCCACCACGCCGAATATGATGCTCGGCAGCCACGCTGCCAGATCTGCCGGGATCATTCCTTTCCCCCCGATGCCCTTCGTGAGTTGAATCAGCATCAGGAAGATTACTGTGGTCGCGAGACTCAGGCCGGCACCATAAGCCGCTCCACCGCGTTGCGTGCTGGTCGCCAGCGGCGCGCCAAATAGCAGAATTACCATGCAGGTGATGGGAATCGCGATCTTCAGCATCCGCTCCACACGGAGCTCGTTCACCTCAGCTCCCGATCTCTCCATCGATGTGATGAAGCGCCCCAGCTCGCGGAAGCCCATGTCCGCTGGCGCCTTCTGAGCAAGCGTGAGCTGCTTCGGCGCCTCGCCGAGGTGACGATCGACCAGCGAGTCGAAGCTGAACGTCAGGTTGTGCAACGTGTCGGGAATGATGTGCATTGCGCCGCGCTGGAGCAGCCACCCTTTGGCGGGCCGGTATCTCGCGGCACTGGATGTAATTACGTACGACGGGTAATCAGGTCCGTTGCCCTCCCGCTCGATGACCATTCCCTCGATCGAGGGCTCGATCAGATGCAGCGCGCCGATCTTGTAGACGCGCCCGCGATTAGCGGCGTACGCAAAGTTGTAACGGTCGTTGCTCAGGTTGACGCGGTTCGCCTGAAGGATGTCCAGACGCTTCTTGTTCGTTATCGGCGCAATCTCGCCGAGCATGAGCCCAAGCACGGTCGCGATGAGTGCTCCGGCGAAAATCGGCGCAATGAACCGGTAGAAGCTGATGCCCGATGCCTTCGCCGCCGTGATCTCCGAATGACGCGTCAACGCGCCGATCGCGAACACAGTCGCGAATAGGACCGCCGCCGGCAGTACCATGAACATCGAGTCGGGCAGCCAGTACAGATAACTGAGCGCGATTCGACCAGTGGTCAGGTGCTGACTGAGGTACTTGTCCAGATTATCCGTGAGATCGATGATGTTGACGAGAATCGGAAAGCCGAGCGCCGTCGTCACGAAGATCTTCCAGAATTCCACGAAGACGTAGCGGTCCAGCGCCCGCACCATTCTCTTCAAGCCGCGACTCTCTCTGGCTCGGTCTTAATTGCCGGCTTCTTGCGCCCGATCTTCGAGCGGATCGATCCGCGAATGGAGTCAAACATCTCCCTCATGTCACCGCCACGAGCTGTGCTTCCCTCCTGACCCATCTTCGCCAGCATCCAGAGCGCGATCACCGCGAAGATGACGTTGGCCATCCACATCGACACCACTGCGGGCATGAGCCCGCGCTTGCCGAGTGATTCGCCCGCGATTAGGCAGACGTAATAGAGGGCAAAGACAAACAGGCTTACTCCAATCGTGAGGCCGACTCCACCGCGCGGAAAACGCAGCGCTATCGGAGCGCCGAGTAGCACGAATACGAAGCAGGCGACAGCAAGCGCGAATTTCTTGTGGATCTCCACGCTGTACGCCTCCATCAGCTGGGCGCTGTCATCGAGTCTGACTCGCTGCGCTTCCAGCGCTGCGATATAAGCGGAGGGCTGCTGGACCTCCTGCACGAGCGCCTTCCCGGGAGCGGCGGAAACAGGCTGTCTCGCCGACCGCACGGGGTACGGGCGCCCCGTCCTCGGAGTGGATGATGCACCCTGCGCGACTGTCGGACCCCGCGGAGCATAGGATACCCCCTGCGCGCGCGCTGCCTTTGGTGAAAGAAGCGAGATCGCCTTGCAGTAGAGGCGGCCGAGTCCAATATCCCACGGCGCGCTCGTATCAGTATCGAGCAGGTCCTTGGACAGAACCTTTTTGTTCTTGATCGCGGCCAGCTTCGTCTCGAATTCCTTGCGCGCCAACTGGTGCTCTTTGCTCGCCCTGTCCTGCGCTGCCTGCATCTCGCAAACAGTCATCTCGCGGTCGCTCTTGTAAGTGTCCGCGGTGCTTTTCTGAAACTGATTACCAACCCCGCGAATGCGAATGAGAGTCGAGTCGAAATAAAGACGCTGCAGCTCTTCCGGGTTCGCCGTCGGTACATCCTGCGTGTTGCCATTGTAGAGCGTGAGCTCGAGGTCGGTCATTCCCTTGCTCATCCTCATGTTGCCGCTGTCGGCGAAGATGGTACGGCGGCGGGTCGGGTCGGCCATGTCGTAGATCGTCACCTCGCGCATCAGATTCGACGCTTCGTCCAGGTGACCAGCGCGCAGGTAAAACTTTCCCGGACTAACCTCGTTGATGACCTGCTCGCGCAATCCGAACGTCGGTTTTTTCTGCGCGATGTCGCGCTGCAGCGTGGCGAGTCGATGGTTGGATCGCGGGAGGATCTGATCGTTGAACCCGATCATCACGATCGTGACGCCGAGCGCTGCCCAGAGCACTGGCTTGAGCACGCTTATTAGGCTTACGCCGCTCGCCTTGAGCGCGGTGATCTCGTTCTCGGCCGCCAGCCGGCTGAACGCATACAGTGTTGCCACAAGGACGGCCATCGGGAGCGTGAGCGCGACCGTGAGCGGAACTGACAGCCCGAAGAATTCCGCGATCACGAGCGGCGGCAGGCCCTTGCCGACTAGCTCTCCGAAATGCTTGCCGATGTACTGCAAGAGCAGGATCGAAGTGAGCGCTGTGAGGGCGAACGTGAGCGGCCCCAAGTGTTCCTTTAGAACGTAGCGGTGCAGTATCTTCACAGAGTGAAATATACCGTGCGCTCGGGGGTAAGCGACACGCAGAC
>Ga0137376_10001066_pt1 | contig 14646 bp, 9 predicted proteins | sample SagtaG_23_FD_104814 | JGI IMG/M metagenome (GOLD analysis project Ga0137376, IMG submission 104814) | Vadose zone soil microbial communities from Sagehorn Ranch, Mendocino, California, USA - Sage2_L_20_16 metaG | ecosystem: Environmental > Terrestrial > Soil > Vadose zone | place: USA...
GACCTGTTCGTGAACAAGCCCGAGCTGCGAGTCACGTTCGACCGTGACCGGGCCGAGGATTTGGGCGTGCCCGTGCGCGACGTGGCGGGCGCACTGCAGACGTTCCTCGGCGGCCGCCGCGTCAGCACCTTCACGCGCAACGACAAGCTGTACTACGTGATGGTGCGGCTCGATCCCAAGGATCGTGCGACCCCGAGCGACATGCGCGGGATCTACCTGCGGGGCAAAACCGGGCAGTTGGTTCAGCTCGATGCCCTGGCGAACGTCCAGGAAGGGGTTGGCGCGCGACAGATCAACCACTTCAACCGGGTGCCCTCGTTCACGCTGTCGGCGTCGCTGATGCCGGGGCTCGCGCAAGGCGAGGCGCTCGATTCGCTCGATGCTGTCGCGAAGCAAGTACTGCCGCCCGGGACCACGACGGCGCTCGCCGGAGAATCGCGCGAGTACAAGGAGAGCGGCAGCGCCATCTACTTCGCGTTTATCATCGCCCTGATCGTGGTGTTCATGGTGCTCGCCTCGCAGTTTGAGTCGCTGGTGCACCCGTTGACAGTGCTCCTCGCCGTCCCGCTCGCGATCACTGGCGCGCTGGTGACGCTCAAAGTCCTGGCGTTGCTGCAGCCAACCTTCGTGTCGTTGGTTCTCTATTTCCTGGGGACGTCGATCTCGGGAACCACGATGAACCTGTACAGCCAAATCGGGATGATTCTCCTCATCGGACTGGTCTGTAAGAACTCGATTCTGCTCGTCGAGTATACGAACCAGCTCAAAGCGAAGGGGCTCGACACCGTGGCGGCCGTTCTCGAGGCGGGCCGCATTCGGTTTCGGCCGATTCTCATGACGTCGGTCGCGACGATCATGGGCGCGGTACCGGTGGCCTGGGGCGTCGGGGCCGGGTCGGCGTCCCGCAAGCCGCTGGGATACGCGATCGTCGGCGGCGTCTTCTTCTCCACGGCGCTCACGCTGCTCGTGGTGCCGGTGGCGTACGTGGTGTTTGACTCGGTGCTGCAGCGGATCCGCGCGCGGCGTGGACGGTTGGTCCCCGCGGCTGGGGAGGGCGACTGATGCTGGCGCTGCTCTTCGCCCTGCAGGCAGCGGTGTCCTCCGGGCCGCCTGACTCGCTGCCGCAGGTCACGTTGCGTGAAGCGCTGCAGCGTGCGGCGCGGCTCGATCCGAACTATGTCGCGGCGCTGGGGCAGGTGGAGAATGCGGCGTGGGGGCGGCGGAATGCGTTCACGGCGTTCGTGCTGCCGTCGGTGGCGATCGGCGCGAACCTGCAGCGCACGAATCCGTCGCAGTTCTTCTTCACCAACCAGATCATCCGGGTGGAGCAGACCTGGACCACGCAGCTCGTCGCGCGCTACGACCTGTTTACCGGTGGGCAGAAATTCGCGGAATTGTCGCGCTCGGGGGCCGCGCTGGAGGGAGCGCACGCCGAAGAGCTGCGCCAGCGCTTTGCGACGGCACTGCTGACCGAGGCGGACTACTACGCCGTGCTGGCCGATGCCGAGCTGGATCGGGTGGCGCGGGAGCGGCTGCGTCGCGCCAACGAGCAGCTCAGCGTGGCGCGCGCGCGTGTGGTGTCGGGCGCCGCCGTGTCGACCGACTCCCTCAACCTGCGCCTGGAGTTGGCGCGGGCACAGGTCGGGCAGCTGGTGCAGGCGTCGCTGCTCCGCGTCGCGCGGCTGGAGCTGGGTCGCCGCGTCGGAGCGGCGGGACCGGTCGATGCCGCGCCGCTCGACACCGCGGCGGCGCCGGAGCTGCCGATCACTCTGGCGGACGCGGTTACGGAGGCCGCGCAGCAGGGACCAGCGTATCGCGTCGCGGCCGCCGACGAGCGGGCGGCCAACGCCGCCTATCGGTTTGAGCTCGGCAACTACCTGCCGCACGCGGCGCTGACCCTCAACGCCATCGCCGTTGATACGGCGTTCTATCCGAAATTGTTCAAGCAGACGACGGTGACTCTTGGCTTCTCGTTCCCGATCTGGAACAACGGTCAGCGGGAGCTGAACCTGTCGCGGGCCCGCACGATCAAGAACGTCGCGCGCGCAACGCGCGAGGACATGGATCGGGCGGTGCTGCCGGATGTCAGCGCCGCATATGACGCCTACGAGACCGCACGGGCGAGCGCCGACGTCGCCCGGAACGCCGTGGTGGTGGCACGCGAGGGTTTTCGCGTACAACAGAGCCGCTACTCCGCCGGCGCGACGACGATTCTCGATCTGATCACGTCGCAGGTCGCGCTCTCGGAGGCCGAAGCGTTGCGCGTCCAGGCCGACTACTCCAGGCGCCTGGCACTCGCGGGACTCGAAAGCATTCTGGGCCGTCGACTCTTCACTGATAAGGGAAACCCGTGATGTCGTACCGCACACTGCTTGTACTCGTCACCCTCGCGGCCGTGGCCGCGTGCAACAAGGCCAAAGGCGGTAACCCCGGGGCAGCGGGGGGGGGGGGGCGCGGAGGATTTCCTCCCATGCCCGTCGAGGTCGCCGTCGCCATTCGCGACACCGTCGTGGACGCGATCGCCGCGACGGGCCAGATCGAGGCCATCCAGTCCATCGAGGTGCATCCGGAGGTGCAGGGACGGATCACCGAGATTCTGGTTCGGGAGGGTCAGCAGGTCGCGTCTGGTACGCCGCTGTTCAAGGTGGACGACGCCGAGCTGAAGGCGCAGGTCGAGCAGGCCGATGCCGATCGCCAGCTCGCGGTCCAGGCCCTCGAGCGGACCAAGCAGCTGATGACGCAGAACGCGTCATCGACCGCCGATATGGAGCAGGCCCAGGCGAAGGCGAAAGGCGCCGAGGCGAACTACGCGCTGCTCAAGACTCGCCTGGATCGTACGGTGGTGCGGGCGCCGTTCTCCGGCCTCGTCGGCCGGCGGCTCGTGAGCATCGGGGCATACGTCAACTCGCAGACCGCGCTGACCACGCTGCAGTCGGTGAACCCGCAGTACGCCACGTTCCAGGTGCCGGAGCGCTATGCCGACCGGCTGCGCCGCGGCCAGCTGGTGAGTTTCCAGGTAGCCGCATTGCCGGGCAAGAACTTCTCCGGTGAAGTGGTGTTCGTGGATCCGGTCGTGGAGCTGCCGGGGCGGACGATTCTGATCAAGGCCCGCGTACCGAATCCCGAGCAGCAGCTGCAGGCCGGCATGTTCCTCGAGGCCCGGTTGGCCACGGAGATGCGCCCGAACGCGGTCGTCGTGCCCGAAGACGCCCTGCTCCCCATGGCGGGTGCGACCTTCATCTGGGCCGTGAAGGACGGCAAGGCGGATCGCCGCCAGGTAGCGGTCGGCGTTCGCACGGCCGGTTGGGCCGAGGTGCAGACCGGCGTGGACGCCGGTGAACAGGTGGTGGTCGGCGGGGCGGAGCGGCTGTTCCCCGGCGCGGTGTTGATGCCCCAAGTTGTCGAGCGGCACCGCGGCGCGCCGGCCGGCCAGGAATCGACCTCCGCAACGACGCGGCCGGCTGGCGGTGGTACTGCCAAGCCGGACTCGTCAAAGCACTAGCGGACCGGCCGCTCCGGCAGCGGCTGCAGCTGCGTCTCGGTGTTGCGGAAGACCGCCTGCGCGATCTGTTGGGCGCGCGCGGCGAGCGCGCTCTGCGACGTCTGCAGCTCCGCCGCCATCGTGTAGTACGTCAGGGCGTACAGCGACAAAATCCCTTCCGACGGCTTGTCCACCCAGCCGCGCGGCCGCTGCCGCGCGGCGGCATCCGAGTGATAGACGTCGAACAGCAGGCGCGTGGTGCGCGGCAGGTTCACGTAGCCATACGATTGCACCGGTTTGATGCTGTCGTTCGGGGCCAGCTCCGCCTGGCGCAGCACGCGCGCAAAGCCGTGGCCCTCGAGATGGCCGGTGAGGCCGAACTGATCGGCGTACAGGCCGACGGTGCGTGAGAAGTAGATCGGCCGCTTGCCGAGCTGGTCCTTGATCACCTGGAGCACGATCACATCGGCACGCTCGACGTACGGCTTGCCGAGCGCTTGCGGATCGAGCGTCACGTCGATCGCGCCAAGGTGCGCGACGCGCTTCTGGTCGAGAATGTAGAACTGCTCGAGGGCCGCGAGCTGCTGGTCGGTGAAGCTCATCAACTTGCCGGTGGGCATGGGCCACTCGCGGCCGCGATAGATCGCCGGCGCGCGCGCCGTGTCGAACGGCGTCACCGGCCGGCGTTGCAGCTGGCGGACGTACCAGTCGGTGTTGGCGAGCGACAGGTTGACGATCGTGACGTCCTGACGGATGCCTTCGACCTCCTGCGCGTACCACAGCGGGAAGGTGTCGTTGTCGCCCGCGGTCACGAGCACTCCGTACGGCTCGAGAGACTGCAGCAGATCGTACGCGAAGTCGCGCGCCAGCGTCTCGCCCTTGCGCGGGGCGGTCAGATGATTGCCCACGAGCGGGATCAGCGCGAGCGCGAGGAGGGGTGAGCCGTAGATCCAGCGGCGCGCCTCGTCCGGCTGCCGCTCGCGGAGCCATTCGCTCACCGCCTCGAGTCCGGCGGCGAGCCCCATGGCCACCCAGATTCCCCAGATTGCGAACGACACCATGAAGAAGTAGTCGCGTTCGCGCACCTCGTGCGCGGCGACCGGCTGCTCGCTGTGCAGCGAGTAGCCGTACTTGAAGTTGAGATAGAAGACGAGTGCGAACGTAAAGGTGAACATCAGCAGCGTCATCGCCAGGGCGGTCCGCTTGTCGGCGCGCCAGTGGCGCAGCGCACCTGCGATCCCGAGGGACGCGAAGACCACCCCCAGCACCCGCTGCAGCCGGTCGGACCAGTCGTGCGCGAACTGCCAGCTGAAATACTGCGCGTAGTTGACGAGCTGAGCCCAGAAGAGCACAGCTGTGTGGCCCGTGTTACCCGCGCCCGGCGGCTGCGTCGGATTATCGACGATCGAAGGCTTGCCGTACTGCACGCGGAAGATGACGTCCCACAATGCGTGCCAGTTGGTCGGCTCGCCTTCGTTGATCGGCGGGAAGAAGCTCGCCCGAATCGGCAGGTACGTGTATACCGACAGCCCCGCGACGGCGACGAGCAGCGCGGCGATGCCGAACGAGACGTTGCCGGCGACGATCGCATAGACCAGGGCACCCGCGAACACCACGCCCGCCGCGGCGATCGGCTCCCATCCCCCGAGGCCGAGCGACAGCAGCAGTCCCCAGACGGTGGTGAACACGACGAACTGCGACCACTCGAGGCTCCGCTCCCTGTCGGACTGCGGCCGGTTCTTTTTGAGCGGCGGATACAGCAGCACCATCACGACCGGGCCGACCAGCACGCCCATCATGTGGTTGGTCGCGGTGAGGGCGAGCAGATAGATGATCAGCAGCAGATAATGGTCGTGTGCCTCACCGGCCGGCTGATCATCCCAGCGCACGATCAGCCATAGGATCAGCGCGATGGAGAGCAGGCTGAGCGTGTACACCTTTTCGTTGACGACCGACTGATTCCACACCGTGAACACCGTCGCGGACACCAGCGCGCCGGCGAGCGCCGCCGCCCGCCGCGCCCACAGGACCGACACGAACGATCGCAGCCAGCGCTCGGCGACGAGGAACCAGCAGCCGGCGGAAACGGCGCTCGTCGCGGCCGCGAACAAGTTGATGCGTGCCGCGTAGCCGGCCATGAAGGGCAGCAATCCGAACACGTGCGCGATCAACACGAACAGCGGGTTCCCCGGCGGATGGGGAATGCCGAGCGTGTAGGCGGCCGCGATGTATTCGGACGTGTCCCAGAACTGCGTCGTCGGTGCGAGCGTGAGGATGTAGAGGATCAGCGCGCCGAGCGACACGCACCCGGCCATGAGATAGGGCGGGCGCAGAGTCTCTGCACCCCGCGAGGCCATGCCGGCCGGGCCGCCTGCAAGCGGCGATCGAAGACTAGCCTGCATTGTCGCCATAAGGAGTCAGTTACTCGTCGCTGCCCCGCGTGTGAGGCAGCGCGTAAGTGGTGTTGGCGAGAATAGCGTCTCGCAACTTGAGTGATCGCATCGCCAGCGCAGGCTCACGATCGCGCAGCGCAGCTGCGAGAGTATCGTACATCAGCGCGTATCCCAACAGGCTGTTCTCGGATGGGATGTCCACCCATCCCCGGGGCCGCGGCCGCGCCGCCGCCTCGCCCCCACGATAGACATCGAAGGCAAGTGTGCGCAACCGTGAAACGTTGACGAATCCGCGACCTGCGACGACCCGGATGCTGTCGTTCGCTGTCACGGGCTCGGGGCTCAGCCTGCGGACGAGCCCCTCATCGACCAGATACGGCGAGAGCCCCAGCTGGTCCCCCGTGCTGCCGGTCGAGGTCGAAAAATATATCGGCCGGTGACTGAGTTGATTCTTGATGATGGCAAACACAGCGAGCTGGGACCGGTCCAGATACGGGCGGCCGAGTGCCCTGGGATCGAGGGCGACCTGGATCGGGCCGACGCGTCCCGTGACCGCTCCCTGGAGAACGACGTACGGCGGGAGGGAATCGGCGGGTGAGGCGAGGTAGTAATGGCTCATCCACGGATTCGTAGGCGCTGGAGCACCGGGGTAGGGGACGGGCGGCCGGCGCTGCAATTGGTCGAGGTACCAGTTCGTCTGCGCGAGCGACAGCACCATCACGCTCACGTCCCGGCGCAAACCCTCGACTTCCTGCGCATGCCACAGTGGGAAGGTGTCGTTGTCACCCGTCGTGATGATCAGCGCATACGGATCGACCGAATTCAGGACGTCCCGCGCGTAATCCCGGGCGACCGTCTCGCCACGGCGCGAGGCGGTGAGACGATTGCCAACGAGCGGAATCAGCGCGATGAGTAAGACCGGCACGGCCAGACGCCAGGCCCGTGGTGAGCGTAGCCATGTCGCGAGTGATTCGCCGATCGCGGCGAGCCCCATCCCGACCCACACGCCCCATGCCGCGAAAGAGGCGACAAAGAAATAGTCGCGCTCGCGAATCTCATGCTCCAGACCAGGTGACGCGTACGGTTGGGAGTATCCCCACTTGAAGTTGAGATAGAAGACGAGTGCGACCGAAAGCGTCAGCATCAACGCCGTCATCGCAAGCGCCGAGCGTCGCTCCGCCGCCCAGTGCCGCCGTGCCCCAATGATGCCTAGCCCCGTGAAGAGCACGGCCAGGAAGCGCTGCAACCCCAGCGACCAATCCCGCCCGAATTGCCAGCTGAAATACTGCCAATAGTTCAGGAGCTGTTGCCCGACCAGAGTGAGCGACCGCCCGGGATTGCCTTCCGGCGGATACATCGGATTGTCGAAAATCGAGGGCTTGGCGAATTGTTCGCGTGTCAGCACCGCCCGCAAGGCCGGCCACGTGAAGGCATCGCCCTGATTCAGGTACGGATCGAGATGCGCGCGAATGGGGATGAAGAGGTTCACGCTCAAGCCGGCGACGGCGACGATTGCGGCGGCCGCCAGAAAGCGCGGTCGAATCAGCGCGCCAGGGTCGGTCATGACCACGTACACCAGGACGGCGGGTGCGACCAGCAGTCCCATGAGCTGGTTGGTCGCCGTCAGCGCCAGCAGATAGACAATGAGGACGAGCAAGTGATCGCGCCGCGTCGCTGGTGGCTGGTCAGCCCAGCGGAGCGTGATCCAAAGGATGAGGGTGATCGAGAGCACGCTGAGCGAGTACACCTTCTCGTTGACCACCGACTGATTCCACACCGTGAACATGGTGGCGCCAACCAGCGCTCCGGCAAGAGCGGCAAGCCGTCGCCACCTGTCGGGTATTGCGACGTCGCGTAGCCACCGCTCACCAATCAGAAACCAAAGTCCTGCGCAGAGGGCGCTCGATACCGCGGCCAGGATATTGATGCGACGCGCGTAGTCAGCGCCGAGCGGGAGGAGCCCCCACACGTGCGCGAAAATGACGAAGAACGGATTGCCGGGCGGATGAGGGATGCCGAGCGAATGCGCGGCGGTGACGTACTCAGACGCGTCCCAGAACTGCGTCGTCGGCGCGAGCGTGAGGAGGTACAGTACTAACGCGCTGAGGGATACGCCCGCGGCCATCAAGTAAGGCGGCGTAACGGCGTTTCCTTGGCGAACGTTCGTCATAGGCCCAATAATCTAGTGACGGAACTGCCGCATACCGGTCAGGATCATGGCAAGGTCGTGCTCGTCGGCTGCCGCAATGACTTCGCCATCGCGGACCGAGCCCCCAGGCTGGATGATCGCCGTGACGCCAGCCGCCGCCGCTTCGTCCACGCCATCCCGGAAGGGGAAGAAGGCGTCGCTCGCGAGCACCGCTCCGCCGGGGTCGTGGCCCTGCTGCCGCGCCTTATGGACGGCCAGAAACGATGAGTCGACCCGGCTCATCTGCCCGGCGCCGATCCCGATGGCGGCCTCGTCCTTGACCAGCACGATGGCGTTCGATTTGATAGACCCCACGGCCGCCCAGGCGAACCGCAAGTCGTTCCATTGCGCATCCGTGGGGCGCCGGGTTGTGGCGATCCGCCATTTGGATTCGTCGGCCACATCCGCGTAGCGGAAGCGGTCCTGCGCGAGGAATCCGCCCCGCACGCGCTTGAAGTCGAGCGTTCGCTCGTCCGCCGGCCGAGGCGGGGGCAGCTCCACCACTCGCAGGTTCTTCTTCTCCTGGAACACCGCGAGCGCTTCGGCGTCCACGCGCGGCGCCACCACCACCTCCACGAACAGCTCGCGCATCGCCTCGGCGGCCGCGCGGTCCACGACGGTGTTGAACGCGATGACCGAACCGAAGGCCGACGTCTTGTCGGTGGCCAGCGCGCGCTGGTACGCATCGGCGGCGTTGCGGCCGAGCGCGATGCCGCACGGCGTGGTGTGCTTGATGATGACGCACGCCGGGCGGGAATCCTTGTTGTGCCAGGGCGCAATCGCCATGACCGCGGCATCGACGTCGAGCAGATTGTTGAACGACAGCTCCTTGCCGTGGAGCTGGTGCATGTCCTTGACGCCCGGCTCATCCATCACGTACAACGCGGCGCGCTGGTGCGGATTCTCGCCGTAGCGGAGCGACTGCTGGCGCTGCAGACCCAAGCTCAGCACGGGCGGCAACGATTCCTGCGAGCGTGACAGGTAGCCGAGGATCGCGGCGTCATATGCGGCGGTGTGCGCGAAGACCTTCGCCGCGAGGGCCTGCCGCTCATTGGCGGCGACGCCACCATCTTTCAAGCGCGTGATGATCGAGGGATAATCTTCCGGATCGACCACCACGATCACGGATTGGTGGTTCTTGGCGGCGGAGCGGAGCATCGATGGCCCGCCGATGTCGATCTGCTCGATCGCCTGCGCGAATGTAGTCTGCGCCTTGGCGACCGTCTCCCGGAAGGGATAGAGATTGACCGCGACAAGATCGATCGGCGTGATGCCGTGCTGCTTCATGGCCGCCACATCGTGCGGATTGTCGCGCCGCGCCAGCAGGCCGCCGTGGACCTTAGGGTGCAAGGTCTTCACCCGACCGTCCATCATCTCCGGGAACCCCGTAACGTCCTCAATGCCAATTACGGGGACCTGCTCGCGTCTCAGAGCTTCGGCCGTGCCGCCTGTCGACACTATCTCCCATTTGAGGGCCACCAGCTCTCGCGCGAACTCTACAATTCCGCGCTTGTCCGAGACAGACAACAATGCTCTCATGAGGCGGTCAAGAAACAACTGCGGCGGTCAAACTGCAAGGCGGCGGTCTCCTACCAATCCTCAGCCACCCCGCGCACCAAGTCAGCCAAGCTCACCAGATCTTTCAGATCCACGACCTCAGCCGGCGAGTGGGAATACCGGAGTGGCCAGCCCATCGCCACGTCCACGACCCCGAACTGCGTAAACGTCGAGCCGTCGTTGCCGCCGTTCGTCGTGCCGATCTGCAGCGCGATGCCGCGGCTCCTGGCGATCGCCGCGAGCGAGTCCACGTACGCGGGCGGCGTAATCGACGAATTGTCCAGCGCACGCGCGACAGCGCCTTTCCCGATCGGAGCCACCGCGAAGTTCTGGAGCTCGAGCGGGGAATCGGCGGACACGAAGGTGTCGATTGCGTGCACGCGGCGCGTCGTGGTGCCGAGCTGCCGCGCCGCCGCCGCGGCGCCCTCGAGGCCGATCTCCTCGCGCGTGCTGAAGAGAAAAATCACCGGATGCTTCAGCTTGCTCCGGTCGAGCCGGCGCAACGCGAGGATCAGCGCCGCGCACCCCATCCGGTCGTCGAACGAGCGCGCGGTGGCGCGCGTGCCGGCCAGCCGCACGTACTGCTTCAGCATCGTGACCGTCTGACCCACCTTCACGCCCAGCGACTCGGCGCCGGCGCGTGTCGTCGCACCGACACTCAGCCGCAGCGGCGGCGGCGCGCGACGCGTCAACCCGGAATCGCGCGGCAGGAAAATGCCGGGGATGTCGGCGCCGCCGCTGTGAATCAGCGCCGGCTTGCCCTCGAACAGGGATAGAATGAAGCCGCCGCGGTTGCGAATGCTCAGCGTACCGTCGGCGTTGATGGTATCGACGCGGAAGCCGATCTCGTCGAGGTGCGCGACGATCACGACGGGACCTTCTCCCTGTCCTGTCCGCACCCAGAGGTTGCCCGCGGTGTCAGTCTCCGACTTCGCCCACCCCGGCAGCAGCCGCTGGACGGTCGCTCGCACGGGCGCTTCTGATCCGGAGACGCCGTAGGACTCGACGAGCTGGGCGAGGACGCTCTGAGCTTCCGAGATTCGGCTGGTGTCCTGGGCGGTTAAGCGGTTGGGCGGTTCGGCGGTTAGAATCGCCAAAGCCACCATCGTTTTTCCAACCGCCCAACCGCCCAACCGCCGAACCGCCCTCATTGCCCACCGCCCAACCATTTCACGACGTCCGCCACCAGCGCATCCACATCCTTCAGCGCCACCGTCTCTACCGTGGTCTCACCGAACTTGGATGGCACCGTAACCATTCGGGCGTCAGCGAACGGGCCCTGCGTATTCACGACGGTCTTGAGTCCCGCAGTGTCGGCGTAGAGACTCTGCACTGTGAATGCGACCACCACGGTTCCGCGCACGCGTGGGCGTGCCAGTGCCGCCGAGGCCAGTGCGGCGCAGGCGGCGCGCCGGCCCGCATTGGGCGCGGCGAGCAGACCGTTGCCGTAACGGTGGGGCCGCTTCGTCTGCGATACGGGCGTGAGGAGCGAGATGCCCAGCGCGAGCACCTCGTCGCGCGAGCTGGCGCCGACGTCCACGTACGCATTGTCCACGCTGAAGGGCGCTTCGTCGCGGTTGGGGCGTCCGCGGGTCAGGTGTGTGGACCGTACCGCGACGACACCGGGAACCGGACCCCGGCGCCCGAACAGCGTGACGCGTTGCCCCTCGATCTGCTGGTCGAAGAGCGGGGAGAGGCGCGCGCCGCCGCCGACGCGCCGCAGCAGGATGAAGCCGTCGTCGGTGATGTTGCCGACGACGTAGCCGATCTCGTCGAGGGCGCAGTAGACCAGGCGCTTCGGTGTGCCGCGGCCGAGGGTCACGGTGACGTTACCGGTCCGGTCACGGGCGCTGCCGGGCACCAACGCGAGGAGGCTGTCGCCCATTGCTTGTTCGTAGCCGGTGACGGCGGTCATTCCGGAGAAGCGGATGGCCAGGCTGTCTGCGGTTTGAGCCGAGAGAGAATGTTGGAATGTTGGAAGGATGGAAAGTAAAAACATTCCAACCTTCCAACCTTCCAACGCCTCTGGTTGTCTCATCCAATCCTCCTCGCAAGTTCCAAAACCACACGCGGCAGTAGTCGGTGTTCCGCTTCGAGAACGCGCGCCGCCAGCGATTCGGGCGTGTCTTCAGGGAGCACCGGCACCTTTTCTTGCGCGAGAATCTCACCACGATCGAAAACTTCGTCCACCAGGTGAACCGTCACACCAGACTCCGTGGCGCCGCTCGCCAGCACCGCTGCGTGCACGCGATGCCCGTACATCCCCGCGCCCCCGAAATCGGGCAACAGGGCAGGGTGGATGTTGATCATGCGGCCGCGAAACCGGGAGACCACTGGCGCAGGGACAAGTTTCAAGTAGCCAGCCAGCACCACGAGCTGCGCATCCCCGAGCGCCGCGAGCAGCTCCGCGGCGTCCCCAGGGTCACGAAGCATAACCGTCGGGACGCCGGCGCGGCGCGCGCGCTCCAGGGCGCCCGCTTGCGCGCGGCTCGAGATCACGCGCGCGATACGTACTAAAGAAGAGGTGTGAAACGCGTCGAGGAGGGCTTGCAGGTTCGTGCCGCCGCCCGACACGAGCACGGCGACACGAACCGGCGGCTTTGTCACTGACCGCTACGAGTGCACCGCGCGACCGACTTCGGTTTCGACCCGCTGGTCACGCTCAACGAGAAGGCGCCCGTCGCGTAATGATCGCCGCGGGTGTTGACGACGATCTCGTACTCGCCGCTCTGCGGGAACGTGGCGGTGAGGCGGGCGTGGCAGTTGCCGCCCGAATCGTCGTCCTGGAAGTCCCGCCCGCCTGAGATGCCGGGCCCGCGCAGGAATAGGTAGGAGTCGAACTCATCCGACTCGAGATCGATCGTGATCGTCTGGCCGGTGCGCCCCTGGATCGTCCAGGGCTGCGCATACGTGCTGTCGCTGTTGAGCAGCACGTCGTTGCGGCTGAGCGTGCCCTGCTGCGACTGGCCCACATCGATCGCGTGCGAGGGCACCGTCCGGCAGTCGGCACCCGCCGCGCTCCCAGCCTGCACCGGCTTCGCGCCGTCGGAAATGGACAACGAGAAGCTCCCCGTCTGCCGCTCGGGTGAGTTGGTGGTGTTCACCAGGACCCGGTACGGACCGGCGCTGGGGAAGGTTCGTGAAATGCGCGAATAGCAGCCCGGCCCGCCGTCGTCATTGACGATCGACGAATCGAGGTCGGCGCCGCGTACGATGAGCACGGGATCGAAGTCGTCGGATGAAAGATCGATCGTGACCGGCCGCCCGACCGGCGCGGTGAACTGATAGAACTTGAAGTAGCTGTTGTCGGGGTAAAGCGAGTCGCTCGACGTGAGCGAGCCATTCACCGTCTCACCCACGCGCACAAGCGGAATGGGGCTGCCGGCACCGCCGCTGGTGCAGTCGTTCTCGCTGCGTCCCTGGACCGGCTTGGATCCGTCGCTCAGGGACAGCGTGAAGCGGCCGGTCTGCCGCGGCGGCTGGGAGGTGGTGTTGACGAGAATGCGGTACGGTCCACGACCCAGAAACGCCTGCGAGACGCGCGACGCACAGCCGGGCCCGCCATCATCGTCAACGATCGATTGCGCGAGGCCCTCGCCGCGGATGATCAGCACCGGGTCGAAGTCGCTCGACAACAGATCGATCGTGATCTCGCGGCCCGGCGTGGTCGTGAACTGATACATCTTGAAGTACGTGGTGTCGGGATAGAGCGAATCGCCGGCCGCCAGCGTGCCCGCGACCGTCTGCCCCACGCTGATCTGCGGTGAGCTGACGGCCGTGCCCGGCCCGCGGCTCGCGCCGGAGGAACTGGCGAGGACCGTCTTGGGGGCAAGCAGCGACTGGCCTTCCGCGACCGCAGTCTGATCGTTGCTCATGTTGCGGATCGCGTCGGTGGCCGTGGCGAAGTTCAGCGACTGGCCCGCCTCGATGGTGCTGCGCACGATGCCGATCACCTGCCCGCGCGCGTTCAGCACCGGCGCCCCGCTCGACCCGTGCGAAATCGCCGCCGAGATCTGCAGCAGCTTGGTGCCGTCCACGACGCGGGAGGCGGAGATGATGCCGCGCGAGACCGTCCCGGGAAGCTGCCCGAGCGGGTTCGAGATGACGGTGACGTCGTCCCCGTCCTTCGTGCTCTCGCTCGAGCCCCAGCGCAGTGTCACGGGAGGCGTGCCCGGCACGGTCAGCATCGCCACGTCCTTCACGCTGTCCGCCGCCGCCACGGTGCACCGCATCTGTTGGCCGTCGCTCATCTCGATACGGCAGCCGGCCGCATCCTCGAGCACATGCCGCGCCGTCAACACGTACCCTTCGGTCACGAAGAAGCCGGTCCCGCTCGCCATGAGACGTCCGCTGGCGTCGAGCGCCTGAATCGTCACCACCGCTTTACGCGCCGTCGGAATGTCGATTCCGGTCGGCGCGGTTCGGGTAGGCGTGGGGGTGGCTTTGGGCTTCTGGGACATCACGGGTGCGGTCATGACAACGAGGGCGCTGACGGTGCTCAGGATGCGTCCCTGCATGGCGGCTCCTTCATGAAGGCGGTGCGCTAATATTCGATTCCGACTCGAGCCGCACAATCTCTCGGGCCGCCGCCGCCAGGTCAGCGACGACGATCACACCACCCGCACGCGCTTGTCCTTCATGAAGATTGCCCCCCCCTCCTCCCTCTCCGGTGGTGACAAGGATGCCGTTGCCCCCCAGGGCCGCCGCCGGCTGAACGTCCGACAGCCTGTCGCCTACCCACCAGGACCGCGAGAAGTCGATACCGAGCGCCGCCGCCGCGTCTTCAAACTGCTTGAGCCCCGGTTTCCGGCACTCGCAGGGACCGGTGAAGCGCGGATGATGGGGGCAGTAGTAGGACCCATCCAAACGTGCGGCGTGCGCGGTGAGCAGTTCGCGGAGGCGCTGCTGGACGGCTTCGTAATCGGCGGCAGTATACAGCCCGCGCGCAATTCCGGACTGGTTGCTGGTGGTGACCACCAGGAAACCATGCTCGTTGAGCTGCCGGATCGCGGCGGCGGCGCCGGACA
>Ga0137376_10001075_pt1 | contig 14621 bp, 11 predicted proteins | sample SagtaG_23_FD_104814 | JGI IMG/M metagenome (GOLD analysis project Ga0137376, IMG submission 104814) | Vadose zone soil microbial communities from Sagehorn Ranch, Mendocino, California, USA - Sage2_L_20_16 metaG | ecosystem: Environmental > Terrestrial > Soil > Vadose zone | place: USA...
GACAACGACCGCCATGGCAAGAACCACCAGTACCACGATGCGCGCAATGCGGCCAGCGTCGCCGGGCAGCAGCCATACTGGTGCAAGGAGCGCGACAACGAGTGCGAGACGCGGCTCGGGAACGAAGGACAGCAACGGTCGCCGCGCCGTCATGCTCTATTGTGGCGCTGGGACGCGCGAGACGAGAATCGCGAGCACCTCGTCCGGCGTTCTGCCTTCCACCTCGAGCTCCGGGGCCAGCGTTATGCGGTGACGCAGCACGGAGGCGACACGACCCTTCACGTCGTCAGGCACCACATAGTCGCGGCCGTCGAGCACCGCTCCGGCACGAGCGGCGCGCATCAGGGCCACCGACGCTCGCGGCGACGCACCTAACGATACCGAGCTCTCCACGCGCGTCGCGCGCGTGATCGCCGCGATGTATTCCCGAACCTCCGGCGCTACTTTCACTCCGTCAACGAGCGCCCGTAGTTGGCGCGCTGCGCCGTCCCCGACCAGCGCGGGAATAGCGACGTCCGCGGCGCGCTCCGGATCGAATCCGGCTTCGTGATGCGCCAGCATCTCGAGCTCCGCTTCCGCGGACGGATAGCCCATGACGCTCTTGAGCAGGAAGCGATCGAGCTGCGCCTCCGGCAACGGATACGTGCCCTCGTGCTCCACCGGATTCTGCGTCGCAAATACGGTGAACACTTCATCGAGCGCGCGCGTGCGACCATCGACAGTGACTTGTCGTTCCGCCATCGCCTCGAGCAGTGCCGCCTGCGTCTTTGCCGGTGCGCGATTTATCTCGTCGGCGAGCAGCACGCTGGTGAATACGGGACCCGGCTGAAACTCGAATCCGCGCGACGGATCGCGCAGCATGCTCACGCCCGTGATGTCCGAGGGCATGAGGTCAGGCGTGAATTGAATCCGCGCGAAGGTGAGTCCGAGCGCACTGGCGAGCGTGCGGACGAGCAGAGTCTTCGCCGTCCCCGGAACGCCCTCGATCAGCAAATGACCGCGGGCGAGGAACGCGACGAGCGCATCCTCGATTGCGGCATCCTGTCCAACGACGCGGGCGCCGACCGCCTCTCGCACCCGTGCCAGCAGCGCGGCACCTTGCTCCAGCGCGGAAGTGGGAGGGAGCGCGTTTTGATCTGATGTAACCGTCATCTCCGCTGATTGAGAAGGGATGTTTCGAGCCGTCGCAGCGCGCCGCCCACGGCTTCGAACTCGCGACGCGTCATCGGAGTCGAGAGCGCCCGGCGAATGAGCGCCGCGTCGTCAGCGAGCGCAGGTGTCTGTGACACCATGTCGAGAAACCGCACGTCGCTTTGCGCCGACGTCGACGGCTCGACGCGCGTCCCGCGCTCGACACGACGGCGCAACCCCCGCAACAAGCGTGTGGTTGCGGTGCGTGTGCCCCCGACACGCTCGTACGCCTGCGCGAGGGCCGTCACGTGCTCGAGCGGCGAACGACGTTCGATGCGCTCCGGATCGTGCGCGGGGAGGGCGCGCGGGCCTAACGCGAGAAGGAGCACGAGGCCGCCAAGGAACGCCTGAAGCAACGCGTGGCCGGATGGCACGTGACCCAAATAGAGCGCGATCGCGCGCAGCGTGCCCGGATGCGTTCCGAAGCCCTGATGATACTCATCGAACACCAGTCGATCGCGCCGTACGGCGCCTGCCGCGAGATACTCGAGCATACGCGCGGCGACGACGTCGAGGCCCCAGCGGCAGACGCGCAACACGTCGTTCCGGAGAAGATCCGGATCGGCGAGGACGACCACCCTTCCTCGCCCGAGGCCGAAACCTGCCGCGGCCGGTGCCGATGGGCCTCCCGACGAATCGTGCGACTGTCCGTCGGTTACTGATCGCGCAAAAACGACAGTACCGGCGGGCCGTGGCCGTGTCCAAGTGAGCCGCCAAAGGCTCACCGTTTCATCGGTCCACATCGGCAAGCCGCCACCGTTAGGCGGGACATGCACGCACTCCGCCGACGCGGCGGCCTCGTCGTCTTCGACGGCTGCGGTGTCGCTCGCCGCGGCACCGTACCGACGCGCCTTCAAACTGTCGCTCGGCCGCGGGGCGCCAGGGGCTTCACCGGTCCCCGCCGCGGTACGCTGATACTTTCCCCCGAACAACCCCCGCTTCAAGTGCAGCGAGTCGTTCAGCGGTGAGCCGGCGCTCATGACATAGAGCAGCGCGCTCCCCTTCCGAACGCGCTCGAGCAGTCGATGCGACTCGAGCGCACTGAGTGGCTGCCGCGGATCGAGCACGGCGACGACGGTGCGTGCGTCCGCGTCGACGTCGCCGCCGCTGGTCCAACGGCCGACGCGCCAGCCGAGTCGGCCGGCGAGCTCGTAGAATAGGCGCGCACCCTGCGCACCCGAAGAATAAGACGTGAGGCGCGCGTCACCGGTTCGACCGCCGGTCAGATCGGGCGTGAGCAAGGCGGCGATGACGATCAGCGCCAAAACGGAGGCCAGAGCGAACCGGCGGCGCCGACGACGCGCCGCGTCGTCGGCGACTCGCTCGTTAGGCTGGCGCGGTGGCGTCATGCAGCGCGCTCGCTACCCCTGAGGGTGACGGACCGCGCCGCCTCGAGTAATGCCGTGTACTCGCTCGCGTTGCACACACCGTCACCGTAGATGATCCGATCGTATAGCGAGCCAAAGCGCCGGAACGCCGCGTATGCGGGCGCACCGCGCCGGCGAAGCTCTCGCGTATAGTCGCCACTCGTCTTGGAATCGTGCCGTCGAATGAGTCCGCTCGCGGCGAGGAGACCAACCGTTGCCCGGTAGAGTGCATGTGCGGCGTCGGTGAATTGCCCCGAGGCCGCGAGCCGCTCCGCTTCTCGCCAGGGATCCCGCGCGCCCCCGCCGACGCCGACGCGCCGCTCACCTTCGTCGAGAACGGCCGCGCGTAGCCGCGCCGCGTATACGACGCGCGCCACGATCAGTATCCCGACTATCACCGCGGCGAGCGTCGCCACCAATCGGCCATGCGGCACGCCACGAAAGGACTCTATGAGGCGGGCAAGCGCCTCCTGGATCCACTGCATGACCCGGTCGAGAAGCGTCGTGCTGAGCTCGCGCCGATATGCGGCTTGCTTCACGATCGCGGCCACGGTGTCGTGAACTGCCGCGCGCGGCCAGATCGGCACTTGCGCGCCGTCCGTCTGCGGTGCGAGCATCGACGCGGCTCTTCGCGCCCTGCCTTACGAGGCCGTACTTGCTGTCGGCGTCCCCAACGCGCCGGTCATGACCTCGATGTCGAAACCCTCGGCGCGGATCCGCGTGTCGTAGTAGAGAATCATTTGCGTGATCCCGATGAGTGGATACGCAACCACCGTGTAGAGGGACTGCAGCACGACACTGCCCGCGGCGTTTCCCATCAGGGCCGCGACCATCGTCACGGCGATCGAGAGCACACTGAAAATCACGATCACGAGCAGCAGCGTCAGGATGATGTGGCCTTTCCGACCCCGAGAGAGTACGCCCGATCTCGAGAAAGCGGTGATGATGCCGCGGTTCTCGAGCACGATGATTTGGAACACGGCGAAAAAGCGCGCAAACGCGTAGAAAACCCAGAAGAATGAGAACACAACACCAAGAAAGATCAGAAGCGCGCTGGTGATCGCGGCGCCGATGAGCACGGGAATAAATCCGAGCATCACTACCAGTGCGAAAAGAATCGTCGCGCCGATGAGGCGCGGGACCGTCGGAACCACGCTGCGAATGACCATGGCGAGCCCGGTCGGTCGGTCGAGGTACACATCCGACGAGAACCGGCTGATTGCGGCGTTCATCAGCGCGTAAGAGAAAAAGCCGAGCAGGCCCAGCACGATGGCCGTCGTTGACGACAGATTGATTCTCGACGACGCCGCCAACGTGAAGCCACGGATGAAAATCAACTGCGCCACAACCAATGGCGCGTACGCGATGGCCGTCACCAGCACGTACTCGATCGCGTCACGCTTGTAAACCTGAAACGCCGCGTCAACGATTTCGGTTACCGAGCGCGCGCGAAGTCGGAGGTCAGACATTGCCTGTTAGAAAGGGAGCCCGAGTGCGTCGCCGCACGCGACGGAAGATGACGCCGACCAACGCGTCGGGCCAGGCCTGCCCTTCCGACTGCCGAGCAAGCCTTCGCGTTACTCGACCGTGACCGACTTGGCCAGATTGCGTGGCTGGTCGACGTTCAGTCCGCGCTTCACGGCTACATAGTACGCCAGCAACTGGAGGGGAATCACCGACAGGATTGGATACAGCATGTCCTCCGTCTGTGGGATCCGGATCTCGAAGTCGATCAGCTTCTCGAGCACCTCTTCTTTCTGGCTCGTGATGGCGATGACCTTGCCGCCGCGCGCTTTTACTTCCTGAATGTTCGACACGATTTTGTCGAACACTGAATCGTGAGGCGCGACGAACACAACCGGCATGTTCTCGTCGATGAGCGCGATCGGGCCGTGCTTCATCTCAGCCGCGGGATAGCCCTCCGCGTGGATATAGCTGATCTCCTTCAGCTTGAGGGCTCCCTCGAGCGCGACCGGAAAATTGTAGCCTCGCCCGAGGTATAGGAAGTTGGTCGCGTCCTTGAAGCGCTCGGCGAGCGCCTCGATCTCGCCCGCTCGATCGAGTATCGACTGGATTTGCTCGGGCAGCCGCAGCATCGCCTGCGCGATCTGGCGACCTTTCACCACCGACATTTCGCGCAAACGACCCAGCTTGAGCGTGAGCAGCGCGAGCGCGATTACCTGGCTCGTGAACGCCTTCGTGGACGCGACCCCGATCTCCGGCCCTGCGTGGAGATAAATGCCGCCATCGTCTTCGCGCGCCATCGTCGAGCCGACCACGTTCACGAGACCGAGCGTGCGCGCGCCGCGTCGCTTTGCCTCGCGCATCGCCGCAAGTGTGTCCGCCGTCTCCCCCGATTGCGAGATCACGACGCACAGGGTGTTCTTCGTGACGAGCGGATTGCGATAGCGGAACTCGGACGCGTACTCGACCTCGACGGGAATGCGCGCTAGCTCTTCGATGTATAGCTCGCCGATGAGCCCGGAGTGCCAACTCGTTCCGCACGCCGTGATGATGATGCGGTCGAGCTCGAGCATCTGCTGCCGTGTCAGATTCAACCCACCCAGCTTCGAGAAGCCTTCGTCGACTACGAGTCGGCCGCGCATCGTGTTCTGAATAGTCTGCGGCTGCTCGAAGATCTCCTTGAGCATGAAGTGATCGAAGCCGCCCTTCTCGATCTGATCGAGATCCCAGTCGATTCGACTTACGCCCTTCCTCACGCGCTGCGCATTCAGATCCAGGACTTCGTAGCCGTTGCGTGTGAGCACGCCCATCTCGCCGTCGTCGAGATAGACTACCTGACGCGTGTGCTGCAGAATGGCCGCGACGTCGCTCGCGACGTAGAACTCGTTCTCGCCAAGACCAAGCAGCAGCGGACTTCCTTTCCGCGCGGCGACGATCTTGTCGGGATCCCGGCTCGAGAGCACGGCGATGCCGTAGGTACCCTCCACGAGGTGAAGCGCATCGATCACCGCGTCCTCGAGCGGGTCGTCATCCATGGCCGCTTCGATCAGGTGAGCCAACACTTCCGTGTCTGTTTCGGACTGGAAGGTGTGCCCCTGTTGGATGAGCATCTGCCGCAACGCACCGTAATTCTCGATGATGCCGTTGTGCACTACAGCGATGGTGTTGGTGCAATCGTGCTGTGGGTGAGCATTGCATTCGTTAGGCGCGCCGTGCGTCGCCCAACGCGTGTGGGCGATCCCAACCGTGCCATGCACGGGGGCCGTCTGCACCACCGCCTCGAGCATCGAGATCTTGCCCTTCGCCTTGCGCGTCTCGAGGCCCGCACCGTTCATCGTCGCGATGCCCGCCGAGTCATAGCCGCGGTACTCGAGGCGCTTGAGCCCCTCGATCAAGAGCGGTGTCGCGGTTTTCGGTCCGATGTATCCGACGATTCCACACATTTGAAAGAGCTCCTCTGTGTCACCTATCCAAGCTTCTCCAACGGCTCCCTCGACCTACGAACCAGCTCCCTCGCCTCACGCTCCGTCGGCGCTTCGGCGATCACCCGCACGATCGGCTCGGTGCCCGATGGACGCACATGGACCCATCGATCTGACCATGCCAGTCGTAGGCCGTCTTGCGTATCGGCGCTCGCGTCGGAAAAGGCATGGCGCAACGTCGAATAGACCGAGTCGAGGCTTGCCGCGGGACGTTCCAGCTTGTCCTTGACGATCACGTACTGTGGCAGGTCGCCGACAATTGACGATAGCGGCCGGTTCTCCTCATGCAAAAGTTGCAGCGTCAGTGCAGCACCAACTGGTGCGTCCCGCCCGAGGTGAACCTCGCTCAGGATTACCCCCCCATTACCCTCGCCGCCGATCGGCGCTCCCTCCTTGCGCATCCGAAGAGCCACGTTCACCTCACCAACAGGCGCCCGGACGACGACACCTCCCGCCGAGCGCACGGCGTCGTCTACCACGCGGCTCGTCGAGAGATTTGTTACTACCTTCCCGGGCCGGTGACGCAACACGAGCCGTGCGGCCAGAGCGAGGTTGTAGTCCTCGCCAATCGCGCGCCCCTTCTCGGATACTAGGGCCAGCCGATCGACGTCCGGATCGACGGCGAAGCCGACCGCGGCACCGCTCCCGAGCACGAGCCGTTCCAGCTCGCCGAGGTTTTCAGCCACCGGCTCGGGAGGACGCGGAAAGCGCCCGTCCGGCTCGAGATTGATGGCGACGACCTCACAACCCAATCGGTCCAAAAGCGTGGGCATGATGACCTTGCCGGCGCCGCGAACACAATCCAAAGCGACCTTGAACCGCCGTGCGCGAATACCCTTTACGTCCAAGTAGGGAATCGACAGCACACGGTCGAGGTGTCGCTCAACGGCACGCTCATCTTGTGTCACGGAGCCAAGGTGGTCCCACGTCGCGCGCGGGATTCCGGCGTCCACCAGGGCGCGCATTTCGGCGCCCTCCTCAGCCTCCAGGAATAACCCGGACGCCCCGATGAATTTGAGCGCGTTCCATTCGATCGGGTTGTGGCTCGCGGAGATCATGAGGCCCCCGGCCGCGTGCTGATCCTCGACCGCGAGTTGACACGTTGGCGTTGTGGTTAGGCCAATGTCGATTATCTCGCAGCCAACAGACTGCAGCGCCGCCACCGTTGCACGATGGAACATTGGACCGGAGACACGGCTGTCGCGCCCAACGACGATCCGCGCCTTACCTGTGAACTTTCGGACAGACCAAGCGCCAAACCCGGCTGCGAAGCGTGCCACGATCTCCGGGGTCAGCGACTCACCGACGCGACCCCGAATTCCCGACACACTCACCATCAAACCGTCATTCGACATGGGCGACCCGTAAGACTTGGTCGGAAAGTAACGCTTCGCGCCCGTTACGCGTCGAATGCGTGAGCCTGGCCCGTCTCTCCCAAGTCCAACGAATGACCACTCCGTCCATCACGGCATCGTCGCTTCGCGCCGCGACCGGAATGCCGTTCCGGATCAAAATGGCGGGTATCAGCGCGGCAGCGGTTCTCGTCACGCTCGCGGTCGTGCTGGTCCCCGTATACGTCCTCAGCCGGGACCTGTTGACGCAGGTTCTTGGCGAACAGGTGACGGCCGTGACGCGGAGTACCAGCGTCGCGATCTCGGGAGATTCGCTGGATCGCATCGCGGAGCGGGGCGGCCCCAGCTCGAATGCCTATCGAGTGACGCGCACGATGTTGCAGCGTATGTGGCTCGCGAACGGCGGCAGTCTCACGGACCTCGTGAATGGCGTTGCTGTCGTGCGCGCTGACACCTCGGGCAAGTTTCGCTACCTCGTGCACTCCACGTGGCAACCAGGTCAGACGCAGTTCATTGCGAGTTGGCAGCCGCCCACGGGCATGCTCGACAGCTTGCGCTCCGGTCGTGGCGCCGTCACGCAGATCTACGACGCGAACGGAACGAAGGTCCTCACCGCTGCGGCGCCGGTTCGCCGCACCGACGGCGGCCTTGCAGGCTTCGTGGTCACGACGCTCGGCGCGTCGGCGCTGTTCTACAACGTCTCTCATCAGCTGCAGAGCTACATCGCGTTCCCGCTTGCCGCCTTCGCCATCGCCGTGCTGTTCGCCTACTGGGGTGCTGCGCGCCTAACGGGCGGCATCGTCGCCATCGCCGAACACGCGGATGCCGTCGCCTCTGGAGCGCTTCGCCACGATCTCGACTTTTCGTCGGGAGATGAAGTCGGCGCCCTCGCGGACTCCTTTCGACGCATGAGCACGAGCTTGCGCGCTCTGTTACTCGAGATCGAAACGGGGGCATCCGAAGTCGCCGCCACCGCCGAACAACTCGCCGCCGGCGCCCAGCAGATGACCGCGTCTACCGATCAAGTCGCCGGCGCGGCTCACTCCATCGCGCAATCCGCGACCGTGCAGACGAAGGGCATCAACACCGCGGTCGACGCGTCGACGCGCGTCGCCGATCGCGCATTCGCGGTGGCGGGACACGCGCGGAGCGCCCAGTCTGCCGCCGATGTCGTTGCGCGCTCGGCGCAACGAGGTGTCGCCGCCGCCGAGCAGGCGCTCGAGAGCATGAGCGCGATCGCCCGCGTTACCAAAGACGCCGTACCGGCGGTGAATGAGCTGGGAGAAAAGTCTCAGCGCATCGGCAAGATCACCGACGCCATCGGCGCGATCGCGCGTCAAACCAACCTGCTCGCCCTCAACGCCGCGATCGAAGCGTCGCGCGCGGGCGAGCACGGGAAGGGCTTTGCCGTCGTCGCTGACGAGGTGCGCAAGCTCGCCGGTGAAAGCGCGCGCGCGCTCGACACGATTCGGAAGCTCGCGACCGAGATCCGAAATGCCGCCATCCGGACCGAGGACCACATCGGCCAGGTGAGCGATCGCGTCGCCGAAGGCGAATCGGTCATTCGTGCGTCATCCGTCGCCCTCGGCCAGATCTCGCGAGAGATAGAAGCGAGTCGCAGCGCGGTCGATCTGATCGTTGCCTCGGCGGACGCACAACGCGAAGAAGCCGCCGCGCTCGCGAAGGAGATCGAGAGCATCGCCGTCGTCGCCGAGCAAAATGCGGCCACCTCGGAAGAGGTCAGCGCTGTCGTGCAACAGCAGACCGCTTCGATGACCGCCGTGGCATCGTCCAGCCAGCATCTGGCGGCGATCGCCGAGCGCCTCAAGAGCTCGATGACACAGTTCAGCCTGTGAGAGACAGCGAGCCATGAGCTCAGGAGGTAAGATGATGAGAGTTTCCTCATGGCTGATCCACGTGGTCGGTCTCGGTCTGCCGGTGATGTTCGTCGCGGGCTGCGGCAGCTCGTCCGACCTCGGCGACCGCATTGCGGGCCACCGCGGATCGCCCTTTGCCCTCTTCGGCAGAAAGGACATGCGCGCGGGGTTGCGCTTCGACGTCTTGCGCGATGCGGCGACGAAGGAGTCCGCGAAGCAATACGAGTGCGTTCCCCTCTGGTCAAAGGCGCGCCGATGCTCCGTGCCTATAGAGTCCGGCGCGCTGATGGCCATCGTCGACAGCACCGATCGTGTGATTCGCCTCCTCGCCGCGACGGATCCGATGTTGCGCAATGGCATCAACGTCCACGGCCAGCTGATATTTCGAGACGTCGTTCGCGACACCCGCGCCGCTTGGGACTCGGTTGGCACGAGTCATCGCGATGACAGCGATCCGAGCTCACCCGAGGTGCGGTGGCTCGACCGTACCCAACGCTGGGCAGGCTCGCTGTGGTACTCACGCGGCCATCGCGCCGACGTCCCGACGTCGGACGGTGTAAGGGACGCCGAGCTCGCGATGACGTTGCCGGAGAGCGTCGGCGTGACCGACATGCCGTCTTACGCCCTGTTCGCGCAATTGCGTCCGCCGGCGCCGGTAAGAACAGTGCCGCCAAGGGTCAATCTTCCCGCTCCGCGCCCGCCGACACCGGATGAGATTCTCACGATGCTGCGTTCCGATCTGCGCGCAGTGACGATCGCCGAAGAGGGCGCCGTTCACCGGACGGGCCGATACGAGCCGGCTCTCGACCGGTTGTCCTTGACGCCAAGCAGCGATGTGCGCCTCGCATTGCTCTACGCAACCTCAGAAGGGTGGAGTGCGATGGCAACCCATCCCTCGCTTCCGGGAATTAGCTGTGTCGTCTTTGCTGGGGACGTAGCGACGCGCCCGCTGACGCAGAAGCAAGGCCGACACGGTGCGGCGGGGGACATCGTCTGCGACCAGCCGTAGCCACGGCCGCAAGACCGATTAGAGGAAGCTCAATCCCTCGTCAGCGCTTCGTTCGCCGTCTCGGCTAAGCCGATCCGCGCGCCGCCCGTCACGGCCACGAACTGCCCGGTGTACCGCGGCAGAAGACGCAGGTCTTCGCATCGAATCGCGTCCTCGACCGCCGCGACCACCTTCTCGTCGAATTGACTACCCGCGCTTCGTCGGAGCTCGTCGAGCGCCTCGTCGAGCGTCATCTCACGGCCGCGGTAGGGTCGTCCACTTGTCATAGCGTCCAGAGCGTCGGCAACGGCGACGATGCGCGCCTCGAGTGGAATCGCTTCGCCGGCAAGGCCGTCGGGCACTCCCCGCCCGTCCATCCGCTCGTGGTGTGATCGCACGATGTTGAGCGCGATAGGGGCGTCGCCGAGCAGCGGCGCGAGCACTTTCCATCCGACGATCGGGTGAATCATGATGTGCTCGTACTCTTCCGTGGTCAGCTTCTCCGTCTTGTTCAGGACTGCTTCGCGCACTCCGATCTTGCCAATGTCGTGCACGTGTCCACCAAGCTCGATCTGCCGCACCGTCTCGTCATCAAGGCGCAACGTTCGGGCTAGAATCGATGCGTACTGGCTCACCCGAACGGAATGTCCGCGGGTATAAGGGTCCTTGAGCTCCAGCGCTTCCGCGAGCGCCTGCACACCAGCGAAGAACATCTGCTCGAGGCGGCTTGCCTGCGCCGCAACGCGCTCTTTCAGTCGCTCCTGATACTGACGGTTCTCGAGAATCAGGCGGCGACGATCCAGCGCTTGGCTGACGCGTGCGCGCACTTCCTCGAGCAAGAACGGCTTGATGAGATAATCCATCGCGCCATTCGCTAGGCAGCTCACCGCTTGCTCAACGTCGGGCACGGCAGTGACCATCACGACCGCGATATCCGCATAGCGCTGCCGCACCGCTCGCAACAACGCCATGCCGTCCATTTTCGGCATGCGTAGGTCGCTGAGGACGAGCGTCACCGGATACTCACGCAGCAACTCCAACGCTTCGGCGCCATTCGCGGCCTCGACGCAGCGAAACCCTTCCCTGCGCATCACGTGCATCAGTATCTGACGCAGACGTGCCTCGTCATCGACAACGAGGCAGTAAGGCATATCGAGGACGGGAGCGGCGCTCATGCCTCGTCCGTTGCCGACGCCGGAAGTATCTTCCGGACGACATTCAGCAAACGAGCTTCTCCATGACTCGCGTCTTCGACGAGGACCTCTCCGCCGGCTTCGGCACGCGCGCTATTCACGCTGGCCAGCGCCCTGAGCCGTTGGCCGGAGCGATCATGACGCCCGTGTATCTCACGTCGACGTACGTGCAGGACGCGCTGGGCGAGCATAAAGGCTATGAATACGCCCGGGGGAAGAACCCGACGCGGGAGGCTTTCGAGCGGAACGTTGCCGCTCTCGAGGGCGGTCGCCATGGCTTCGCATTCGCCAGCGGTATGGGCTGCCTCGATTCGATCATGAAGTTGTTCCGTTCGGGCGATCACGTCATCTGCGCCGAGAACGTGTACGGCGGGACCTTCCGACTTTTCGATCGAGTACTTCAGCACTTTGGGCTCGCCTTCACCTACGTGGATACGCGCGATGCGCAGCGCGTCGCGGATGCAGTGCGGCCCAACACGCGCGCGATTCTCATCGAGACGCCGACAAACCCGTTGATGAGAATCACCGATCTGGCTGCAGCCGCTTCCATCGCACGAAAAGCCGGGGCATTGCTCATCGTCGACAACACTTTCGCCTCGCCGTATTTCCAACGCCCCTTTGAGTTCGGGGCGGACATTGTGTACCACTCGACGACCAAGTACCTGAATGGGCACAGTGACATGATCGGCGGGGTCGCGGTGGTAAAAGACGATGAGCTCGCCGAAAAGCTGCAGTTCATCCAGAATGCTGCCGGTGCCGTTCCCGGTCCCTTTGATGCTTGGCTCGCCTTACGCGGCACGAAGACCCTCCATTTACGCATGCGGCAGCACGACGCCGCAGGCCGCCGTATCTCTGGCTGGCTTGTCGAGCGGCTTGGCTCGGAACGCGTCTATTACGCGGGCCTTCCCACCCACCCTCAGTACGAGCTGGCGAAGCGTCAGATGACCGGCTTTGGTGGAATGATCAGCATCGAGCTCGGCACCCGTGAGCGCGCTGCTCACCTGCTCGGCCGTGTGAAAGTCTTCTCCCTTGCCGAGTCCCTTGGGGGCGTTGAGTCTCTCATCAGCCACCCAGCCTCGATGACTCATGCCTCCGTGCCGCCGGAGATGCGCGCCAGGCTCGGAATAACGGAGGGTCTAGTGCGGCTCTCGTGTGGCGTCGAGGAGGTGGAGGACCTGCTGGCCGATCTAGAGCACGGCTTCGAGGCAATGCCCCGGGCGAAAGTCTCATCGAATCGCGAGCCGGTTGCGGCCGATTGAGCTGTGCCGACACTCGCGCGCTTCCGGACCCGTAAGGGCTTTGGTTCAGTGCCGACACCTAGCACCTAACACCTAGCACCTATCCTTCGCCTCTAGCCCCTCTCGCCATGCCTCGTGTTATCCTCACGCAGATTTCCTCCCGCGCCTGGGAGCATCCGGCTGACCGTGCCGCCCTCAACACGCTGCGTGCGATTCCCGGCTTCGACGAAGTCGTACGGAAGGTCGCCGGCTTCTTCGGCGAGCGCGGGATTCGCCAGCTCTTCCTCGCCAACGCCGTTCGCGTCGGACCACGCCAGCGCCCGAGACTCAATCAGATCTACACCGAGGTGTTGGAGACCCTCGATTGGCCCACACGGCCCCAACTTTACATCACCCAAACGCCATTCGTGAATGCCGGCGCCGTCGGCTTCGACGACCCGTTCATCATCATGAATTCCGGCACCATCGACACGCTCACAGAAGAAGAGCAGCGTTTCATACTTGCTCATGAGCTGGGCCACATCATGAGCGGGCACGTCACCTACGTGACGATTGCGATCATTCTGCTCAACTTCGGCGTGCGCAACCTGCCATTCCTCGCGGGCATGGCTCTGCTCCCGATCCAGCTCGCGCTGTTCGAGTGGTACCGCAAGAGCGAGCTCTCGTGCGACAGGGCGGGATTGTTAGGCGTACAAGACCTCAACACTGCCATGGGCACCTTCATGCGTCTGGCCGGCGGCAAGCCGGGCAACGACGACGTAAGTCTCGAGGAGTTCATGACCCAGGCCGAGGAGTACGACACCGGCGGCAATGCCTGGGACACGGTTTTGAAGTTGCTCAACACCGCGTTTCGTTCGCATCCATTTAACACTGTGCGTGCGTCCGAACTCCTCAAGTGGCATCGGACTGGCCAGTACGACGCGATCGTCGGCGGCAACTATCTGCGCCGCGGCGACGAGGGTACCCAGCCGCTCACCGAGGATTACGTCGACGCCGCGGGCTATTACGGCGCCAAGACGCGCGAGACCTTCCAGCAATTCGGCGACGCCTTCGGTCGCGCGCGCGACGCCTTCAACAACGCGTGGAAAACGAATAAGTGAAAGTTCTGATTGTCGGGGGCGGCGGCCGCGAGCACGCCCTGGCGTGGCGATTCAAAAAGGATAATCCCGCACTCACGCTGTACGCCGCCCCCGGTAATCCAGGCATCGCCGAGCTCGCGACCTGCCTCCCCATTTCAATCACGGAGTTCGATGCCCTCGCGACGTTCGCGCGTCGCGAGGGCGTTTCGCTCACCGTCGTCGGGCCGGAAGCGCCGCTCGCCGCGGGTATCGTCGACCACTTTCGTGCCGAGGGGCTGCCGATCTTCGGTCCTACTCGTGACGCGGCACAGATCGAGACCTCGAAGTCGTTCGCAAAGCAGCTCATGCTCGACGCGCGCGTACCAACGGCGCGCGCCCTCACGTTCACCGACGCGGATCGCGCTCGTGGCGCGGCGCGCGAGCTCGGCGCGCCGGTGGTCATCAAAGCCTCAGGCCTCGCCGCCGGGAAAGGTGTGATGGTTTGTGAAACACTCGCTGACGCCGACCGCGCGATCGACGCGGTGCTCGTGCAGAGGACCTTTGGCGTCGCGGGGAGCGAGTTGCTCGTCGAGGAGTTCATGGAGGGCGAGGAAGTTTCGGTCTTCGCGATCACCAACGGCGAGTGGCTCGTACCGATGGTCCCAGCGCAAGACCACAAGCGCCTGCTGGCCGGCGATCGCGGCCCCAACACGGGTGGGATGGGCGCCTACGCGCCCGTGTCGGCGGTTACTCGCGAAGCCGAGGGCGAGATCGTAAGTACGATCCTTCGCCCGACTCTCGACGCGCTCCGTGCTCGTGGCGCGCCGTTTACGGGACTCCTCTACGCGGGCTTGATGCTGACACGTGACGGCCCGAAGGTCGTCGAGTTCAATTGTCGTTTCGGTGATCCC
>Ga0137376_10001077_pt1 | contig 14608 bp, 16 predicted proteins | sample SagtaG_23_FD_104814 | JGI IMG/M metagenome (GOLD analysis project Ga0137376, IMG submission 104814) | Vadose zone soil microbial communities from Sagehorn Ranch, Mendocino, California, USA - Sage2_L_20_16 metaG | ecosystem: Environmental > Terrestrial > Soil > Vadose zone | place: USA...
ATATTCCATCGGCGCTTCACGGGTGCAATCGCTGCGATGTGATCGACGTGAGCGTCGGTTATCCAGATCGCGTGGAGCTCGTGGCCCATTCCCTCGATCTCGGCAATGATTCGATCACCATCGCTCCCAGGGTCGACCACCGCCGTCGCGCCGGTGGCCGGATCAGTCACGACGTAAGAGTTTTCCTGAAACGGGCCGACCACGAGCCGAGTGATGATCAAGCTGAGTAGCCTCCGGTCCCGATAATTGCGGGAATGGCGGCTCCACTTCGCAGCGAAGTCAGGTATTTCTCGACTGCAATCGCCGCCGTCGTTGCATCGCCGGCGGCAGTTGTCACCTGGCGCGTGAGCTGAGCCCGAACGTCACCAGCGGCGAACAATCCAGGGATCGACGTTTCCATGTTCATGTCGGTCCTCAGATAGCCCATCTCGTCGTGATCGACGTGCCCGGCGATGATGCCAGTGTTAGGACGGAATCCAATGAAGATGAAAACGCCGGTGACATCGAGTGGCGTGAGAACGTGGGTGTTGACGTCGCGGAGCTGAATGCTCGTCACCAATCCCTTCGCGTCGCCGTCGATCCGGTCAACGACTTTGTTCCAGATGATCTCGCTCTTGGGATTCTCGATGAATCGCTTCTGAAGAAGCTTCGATGCGCGCAGCTCATCGCGCCGATGGACGAGAATCACCTTGTCGGCGTAGCGAGTGAGGAAATCAGCTTCCTCTACTGCCGCGTCGCCGCCCCCGATGACAGCGATGATCTGCTTCTTGAAGAACGCGCCGTCGCAAATCGCGCTATAGCTAACGCCCTTCCCCGCATACACGAGCTCTCCGGGAACGCCGAGCTTGATGGGGGTTCCACCGGCCGTGATGATGGCTGTTGGCGCGCGGTAGATAGTTCCGCTCTCGGTCGTCGCGACGAAATTGCCATCAGCGACTTTCTCGAGCGTGATTACCGTTTCCTGAACGAATTCAGCCCCGAATTTCTTGGCGTGACCTTCGAATTTTTGCGCGAGGTCCCAGCCTTCGATGTGCTCGAAGCCGGGGTAGTCCTCGATGATCTCGGTGTTGAGGAGCTCGCCGCCCGAGATTCCGCGCTCGAGCACGACAGCGCGCAGCATCGATCGTCCAGCATAAAGCGCCGCGGTCATCCCCGCGGGCCCCGCGCCGATGATGATGACGTCGTAGTCGCCCTTTTCGGTCAGTATCGACTCAGAAGTGATCATATGCCTCTGCTAATCGTAACCTAGCGTGCAAGAGGCTCAGAGGATTATTGGAATCCAGGCGCATCATTTTCGAATATGACGACCGCCATCAACGATAATCGTCTCGCCCGTCACGAAGTCCGACTTCAATAGATAGAGCAACGCGTCGACGACATCGTCGGGGCTCCCAAGCCGCTGAAGCGGAGTCGTCGCGACGAGCCGCTCCTCGGAGTCTTGCTCCCAGTTCTCCGGCAACAAGACCGCTCCGGGGGCGATTGCATTCACCCGAATCTCCGGCGCAAGCACGCGCGCGAGAGCTGAAGTCATCTTCACAATCGCCGCCTTGCTGATCGAATGAGGGATGTACGCCGGCCAATTCTCGAACGCCGCAAGATCAGCAATGTTGACTATCGCGCCACCCTGCTCTTTCATGATCGGCGCAGCGTCCTGCGAGATGAGAAACGGCGCTCGGAGATTCAGCGCGAAGATCGAATCCCAGATTTGTGGCGTCACTGCGCCCACCGGCGTTCGCTCCATTACCGCCGCAGAGTTCACGACTACAGCGAGCGAGCCAAATTGCGTCACGACCTTCTGGACCAGCTCGGACGGCCCGCGGTGAGTGGTAAGATCATCCTCGAACAACGCCGCCTCGCCGCCCGCACTCTCGATCTCACGCGCGGTTTCTTTTGCACCTTCGGATGATGCATGATAGTGAACCGCCACTCGCATTCGCTCTCGCCCAAGTGCGATTGCGAGAGCTCGACCGACTCTGACACCAGCGCCGGTAACGAGCGCGACTCTTCCTTCGAGTTTCAAGTTTGCGTTACCGGTTGGACTCGTGACGCAACGACCGCGTCCTGTCGCTCGAGCCAGGCGATTGGAATCTGCATCGATCCGATTGTCCGCGGCCCTTCAGCCGAACCATGCCAGTCAGACCCACCACTCGGCACGAGTCCAAAGAAATCGATGAGCGCGCCGATGCGATTGACGTCTTCAGCGCAGTGACTTGGATGTCTCACCTCGACTCCATCGAGCCCGGCGTTTACAAGTGGCTCGAGACGCGCACGGAATGCATCGGACCCCGGATGCGCCCACACTGCGATGCCGCCTGCTTCATGCGTCATTGCGATTGCATCACGCACTTCGAGTCTATCCTTTGGAACGAATCCCGGTCGCCCCGCGCCGAGGTAACGATCGAACGCCTCGCGAAAATCGTGGACCGATCCCCCGCGGATGAGTGCACGGGCAATGTGCGGGCGGCCAACCGACGCGGTACCTGCTTCATGCATCACCATATCCATGTTCAGGTCGAGGCCGAGTGTCCGTAGTCGATCGACAATTCGCGACGCGCGCACGTGTCGCCCGGCTCGCAATGTCTCGAGCTTTGCTTCAAGAAGTCCGAGTCGCGTGACATGCAGAGCGAGTAAATGAATTTCACGATCGCCGTCGTGCGCGCTGAGCTCTACACCCGGAACAATGCGCACGCCCAGCGTCTCACCCGCAACCGTCGCAAGCGGAACTCCCGCAAGCGTGTCATGATCGGTGAGTGCAAGCGCTCGAAGCCCCGCCTGGTGCGCCGCGGAGACAACTGCATCTGGCGCGAGCGTACCATCGGATGCCGTCGAGTGGGAATGAAGATCGACGAACGAAGACGATCCCGCGGCGTCGCCGCTCTCAGTCACCGCGCGTAGCCGGCCTCTGGCGAAGTAAAGCTTGGTTGCGACTGCTGGAAGAATGCGCGCAGCTGATCTTCGGTGAGCTCGCGAAATGATTGCTCTCGCGATCGTGAGCCCTGCGGCGAATAGCGTGTTACCCTTGTCTCTTTTTTTCCGTTCAGGTCGCGCGTAAAGATCAGGCCGAATTCATCCTGATCGTACGAGGTGAGGTAGCCCGATGGCATAACGCTCCAAGTCGATCCGTCGACGTCGATCTTGCGGGCAGGCATTCAGGGAATCTCCAGTTCGTGATAAATGCGCGCCGGATCTAGAACCCGATGCGGCGCGGACGCATGAGCATTGATGAGAGATGCTTCGTCGTCTGCTTCCGTGAATTCCACAAACGCTCCCGGAAGCGCCGACTCCTCGAAAACCCAGAAGCGACAGTTTTCCTGAGCGTAGTGCGCTTTGCTTGCGCTCAGTCGCTCGAAATATTTCTCGCGCTCGACATGAGGAACCGTCGTACGCTGAATCGTCATTTGCCGAGGCAAAGCTAGACTCCAGTTTCGGGATATTCCTCGAGCGTCTTCCTGACGTATGCGAGGAATTGGTCTGCGACCGCGCCGTCGATGACCCGATGATCGAACGATATCGAGAAGTACGCGCACGTTCGAATTGCGATCGTATCCTCGCCGTCCTGGCCAGGCAGAATCTTCGGCCGTTTCTCGATTGCGCCGACACCGAGGATTGCGACCTGTGGCTGACTGATGATCGGCGTAGCGATCAATGAACCGAACACGCCGTGATTCGTGATGGTAAAGGTCGCGTCCTGAACTTCCTCGGGCGAAAGTTTCTTGACACGCGCGCGCGATGCCAGATCGTTGAGGGCTCGAGTGATTCCGGCGAGAGAAAGATTCTCGGCGTTCTTGATGACGGGCACGATCAATCCCCAATCGAGGGCCACTGCAACGCCGATGTTGATGGATCGCCGGTATATGATGTTTTTTCCAGCGACCGACGAATTCAGAATCGGAAACGCCTTCAGTCCCTGGACGACGCTCGCGATGATGAATGGCATGTAGGTGAGCTTCTCACCGGTCGCAGCTTCGAACTCGGCGCGTCTTCTCGCGCGAATGCGAACGATGCGGGTGAGGTCCACCTCCATGAACGACGTGACGTGCGCTGACGTGCGTCGCGATGCGACCATGTGATCGCTGATGAGCGCTCGCATTTTGGACATCGTCTCGACGCGGTCGCCGGGCCACGGCTCGGGAAGCGGATAATGCTCGCCGCCGACACCCGTGGGCGCGTGCATCGAGACGCGCGCCGAATCGGGAATGCCGCCGTTGATGAAGCCCATCAGATCCTTCTTTGTAACGCGTCCGGCGATTCCACTTCCTTGCAGTCCCTGCAAATCGAATCCGTGCTCGGCGGCCATCTTTCGGACCAGCGGAGAAGACTTTGTGCGGATCCGCTCTTCGAAAGAAGATCCGTTTGGCGAGGGAGACGCCGCAACTTTCACTGCTGGTTCCGCGATTTTCGCTGGTTCCGCGATCTTCACTTCTGGCGTAGCAGTCGCGGCCGTTTCAGCTTCCTTTGCAGGGGCGCCGATGGACGCGCCCTTCTCCGTCTCCATCCGCGCTACCACCGTTTCCACCGCGACAGTCTCGCCTTCCTTAACGAGGATTTCGGCGATCACGCCTGCGCTCGGCGCAGGAATTTCCGCGTCGACCTTGTCAGTCGATATCTCGAAAATCGGCTCGTCACGCTTCACCTCGTCGCCGACTTTCTTCAGCCATTTCGACAACGTGCCTTCGGCGATCGACTCGCCCATCTGAGGCATGATGATGTCTACAAGTGCCACCCAGATCCCCTCACTTGGAATTACGCCCCGCCTCTTCGCCCCTTCTCAAACGCATCAGCGTCAGCACGGGCAGGCTTATCGCTCCAATCAACATACCGACGGCGGCATACACGTGCCAATCGCATGCCGGGGTTCCAATAGATGGCTCGCACTCGCGCACACTGCCGACAATCTTCGCCACGAGCACTGCGATCATTCCGCCACTGAAAGTTCCACCGATCACGGACAAACACCCGACACATCCGTAACGAACTGCGTTGGATTCAGCGGGCGGCGGAGTTCCAGTCAGTACGCGGCCTCGAGCTTGTGCGATGGATCGGCGACGCGGTGCAGCTTCACGAAATAGCGCTTCGCATTCCGGTCGAGCCGGCTCTCGCCAATCTGGTCCGTCTGAATCTGGACGAAGGTGTAGTGGCCGCCCTCTTTCTTCACCGTGAGATGAAGAGTGCCGAGTATCCCCGAATAAGTGCGCGATCTGGCTGTATACGCGGTTCGGTCGAGAGGAAGCGTTGGAAAGAATTCATCTGCGACGTTGAGGACGTCTGCAGGGAGCAATTGCGTTCTAAAAAAATGTCGCACGCGTTACGACCCCGGTCCTGTCGGATTATTGACTGTTTGAATCCAGTTCACCGTCTCCAGCTTCGACGCCGGATCGCGCCGGAACCGAAGTCCCATCGCCCAATCTCCAGTCGTTGGGAAAAGAATGTGCGCGTAGTAAGTACCGACTTCCTTTCCCTTGGCGAGACCGTCGTTGACATTCGCCTTGTCCACACTCGTTCCGTAAACCTGCCCTTCGCCGTTTTGAATCGGCTCACCCGTCTTCTTGTCCTGCACCACCACCTTGTACGTCACGTCTTCGATCGCTCTGGGAGGAACCGGATCAGTAGTTATGCGTATCGCATAACTATCCGACCACAGTCTTGTTTCCAGCGGACGAGGTCCGGAACACGCCGCAAGAAGCACGAGCGCTGCAACTGTTCGGAATGTCGCGCGCAGAATTCTCACGCGTAGTACTCCAATCCCAGATGCGTAATCTGATCCTCTCCCATCAGGTGCCGCAAAGTATTCTTGAGCTTCGTCTGCTGAATGAACAGATCGTGCTCGGGCTGCAGCCCCGGCGCCGCCATCGGACTTTTGTAATAGAACGAAAGCCATTCCTGAATTCCCTTCATCCCGGCGCGGTACGCGAAATCTGAGAACAGAGCAAGATCGAGAACAATTGGCGCTGCAAGAATCGAGTCGCGGCATAGGAAATTCACCTTGATCTGCATGGGATAGTTCATCCACCCGACGATATCGATGTTGTCCCAGCCTTCCTTGTTGTCCCCGCGCGGCGGGTAATAGTTGATCCGCACGACGTGCGCGAAGTCCTTGTACAGGTCGGGGTAAACCTCGGGCTGAAGAATCGTGTGAAGGACGCTGAGCTTCGATTCTTCTTTGGTTTTGAACGACGCCGGATCGTCGAGCACCTCGCCGTCGCGATTGCCGAGAATGTTCGTGCTGTACCAGCCCGCGAGTCCCAGCATTCTGGCCTTGAGTGCCGGAGCGATGACGGTCTTGAGCCACGTCTGTCCGGTCTTGAAATCCTTTCCTGAGATCGGAAGGGCACGCTGGTTTGCCAACTGCTGCATCGCGAGGGTGTCGACGCAAAGATTTGGAGCCCCGTTTGCGAATGGCACTCCTTCCATGAGTGCGGCATACGCGTACAGCATCGAGGGCGCGATTGCATCGTCATTGCGATCCATGGCTTTTTCGAACTGCTCGATCGTTGCGTGCTGTGGGCCGGGGCGAATGAATATTTCCGTCGACGCACACCATACGATCACAAGGCGGTCGAGCTTGTTCTTCGATTTGAAATCCCTGATGTCCTGACGCAGCTGCTCAGCGAGATCGCGTTTCGTTTTTCCTTTCTTGACGTTCTCGCCGTGAATGCGCGTGACGTACGCGTTGTCGAACACCGCCGGCATCGGCTTGATGGACTTCAGAAAATCCGCAACGGGCTCGACGTCGCGATCCTCAAGCACTCCGGCCTTTTTCGCTGCCGTGTATGCGTCGTCGGGAATCGGATCCCATGCACCGTAAACGATATCGCTCAAATCTGCGAGCGGAACGAATTCCTTGATTAACGGAGACCGATTCTCGGTTCGCTTTCCGAGACGAATGGTCGCCATTTGCGTGAGGGATCCAATCGGCTTTGATAATCCTCGACGGACGCTTTCGACCCCGGCGATGAATGTCGTCGCGACGGCGCCGAGGCCGGGAGTAAGAATTCCGAGTTTTCCAGTGGCAGGTGCAACAGAGGAAGTACGATTATCCGGCAATTCCTTTTTCTCCATCTATGATTGGGCGCGTCGCGAAGCGATGCGCGCTGAAAGTTTTTTGCGAGCGCCGATGACGCGAATTTTCGCTTCAATCGGCTCACCCGTCGCGCGGCGGACGAAGAGGATGCGTTGAACCGCAGTGACCCACGCCGTTACCGTGAGAATGCATACTACTGCCATCAACACAAAACCGTTGAGCGCCAGGCCAACGAACGCCTGGGGCACGGACAAGAGCACGACTCGCTCGGGTCGCTGCATCACGCCGACCTTGGCATCGATTCCCAATCCCTCGGCGCGCGCGCGTGTGTATGACGTGAGAAACGTCCCGATTATTCCAAGGAGCGAGAGAACTACGAATGCTGCGTTCTTGTGGAGCGGATCGGTCGCGAAGAAATAGAGAATTCCGCCGAGCACCGCACCGTCGGCGACACGGTCCAGAGTCGAGTCATAGAACGCGCCGAATACAGTCGATTGGCCGGTGCGACGGGCGACGACTCCGTCGAGGACGTCGAAGATCGCACACAATCCGATGATCCAGCCGCCGAGGTGAATTCGGCCAAACGCGAAAGCGATTCCGCCGGCGATAGAGCAAACCGTGCCGATAGTCGTCAGTGCATTTGGGCTAACGCGCAAGCGAACGAGGAGCGACGCCACGGGCTCGATCACCCGAAGGTAGCCGTTCATAATCGACTGCCAGATTGATCTCATTCGCGAGGTGTTAAAGAAAAAGCTACCGTCCGCTGGAGCGAGGGACGAATAGCAAGGCGGGCCGAAGCTGCAACGCGCTTCGGCCCGTAAAGTTATTCCGGTGCGGCGGTCATTGCCAGCGCGCAGAGTGACCGTTCAAGGCACTCTCCATTCGTAATTTGTCGCGAGATACACGTTGTCGCGAGTATAGGTGCGCGTCCCATCGACCGTTCGCGCTTTGAGAGTCACGGTTGTGCCCGCAGCAATTCCCTGCACCGGCAGCACCTCAGTGCTATTTGCCGCGACTTGTTTCAGGAACACGTCGGTTCCACCCGTCGTGATATAAACGTTTACGGCCTGACTCAGGTTGTTGGTGAATCTCACCGAGACGTCAGCGGCAGGCGTCGGGCCGGTTCTGACTTCGACCTTTCGTCCCGCGCAAGCTGAGACACCCATCACCAACGCCAATGACAGCGTAACAAAACGCATCAAGCCTCCTTGGGGATAACGGCATCGGATTGCAAGACGCATGCTTAATTACCAATGCGAACTGCAGTATCGTTGCGTCTGTTGGCGATCGATGTATCATCGATCGCCAACTAGACAGCCTTCGGGTTCTAAGCGACTAACTGCGGGCAGCGTCACACTCAAATGCATTCAGCCGGATACCGACGTGCCGTTCGCACCGAGCGCTAAGTACGCCGCGTCAGACAAGACGTTGGTTGATTATCGATCGATCCGCCAACCTCAACCTTTACTAAGGTATTGCTCGGTGCGATCGGTACGTCGGTATCCGAGCACGCACACGACGGTAAGTTCTAAGCGCCTCCCATGCGTCTCGATCCGCAACCGTTTCTCATAGGTACAGCAAATACCGTCTCGTCCGTTCGCGGAAATTGAACGCGTCTCGATACTCGTGATCGATGACGGCGTCAGGATCGTCGCCACGTAGCAGCGCTTCGCGCATACCCGGTGATCCGAATCGCAGATCGAACGAGCGATTGTTGATTGTGAGTGCGCTGCCTGATGTCTTCGCGATTGCCCAGAGGAGCGTTGCGCCGACCCGCGCCGACTGAAGCGAATTGCGATTCGTGACAAGGATCCGGATTCCAGGAATCGTCTGACCGTTGTACTTGCCGTCAGTCGGCGAGACCGGCATGAACGATTCCTCCCTGAAGCGAACACCGGGGATGTCGCGATCCTTCAGCAGCGACACTGTTGCCTGTGCGTTGAGCCATGGAGCTCCAACGAGCTGAAATGCCGTTGGCGTTCCGCGGCCGACTGAGATATTAGTCCCCTCGAACGCAACCAGTCCCGGATAAAGCATCGCGCTTTGCAGTGACGGCATGTTCGGCGAAGGCTTGACCCAGGGAAGACCGGTGCGGTCGAACCACAGCTCGCGCCTCCATCCCTGCATCGGAACGACGTGCAGATTGGCGTGAATTCCAAGCTCATCGTTGAAAAACAGCGCAAGCTCCCCAAACGTCATTCCGTGCCGGAGTGGCATCGGGTAAAGCGCGTATGCTTGTCCGGGTTTGTCCGGAGCGGGATCATTCGAGTTTGCCAGCGAGCTGTCGAGTATCGGGCCCTCGACGAAGAATCCGGTGATCGGATTGGGCCTGTCGAGCACGACAATCATTTTCCCCGCCCGCCGAGCGGCGCGCATCGAATACACCATCGCCCCGACATACGTCCACGTTCTCGTGCCGATGTCCTGAAGATCGACGACGAGCGCGTCAAGCTGGCGAACAAGACTGTCCGGCGGTCCTACTGTCTGGGATGTATACAATGAATAAATCGGAAGACCGCTCACACGATCGACGTCGTTGCTGATGTTTGTCCTGTCCTCGGTTCCGCGGATGCCGTGTTCCGGCGAGAACAACATCGTCAGGGACACATTTTCTTTTCGAACCTTCGGCTCGCGCAGAACATCGATGTCGGGCTCACCATGCTCGTTGATTCCGGTCTGATTCGTGAGCAATCCGATTTTCTTCCCGCGTATCAGAGCGATGCTGTCCCTGACGAGCACCGTGATGCCCGGTTTTACGGTGGCTTCAGCCAGCTCATCGGTGGGATCGAGTCGCCCGCTGGTGACCGTGCAGCCGATGGCCGCTGTAAGGATTATGACAAAGGCAATGCGATGGTGTCGCGCCATTCCGGGGATTCTCGTAAGTTGTGCGAAGTAGAGACTGTTACCTAATGATACGAATCAACGTTCCTTCCTGCTTGCACGTGCTCTGCCGGGAGTAACACCCGATGGTTCGATCTACCCTCATCATTACTCACATTTCTCTCCGGCTGCGATGAATCTGACTGCAATCGACTGGGCAATTGTCGCCGCGTACTTCCTGCTCTCGACCGTTATCGGGCTGATGTTCACCAAGCGCGGCGGCGAGAGTCTCGACGAGTATTTTCTCTCGGGACGAAGCGTAACATGGTGGCTCGCCGGCGCGTCGATGGTGGCGACCACTTTCGCCGCGGACACGCCCCTCGTAGTCACCGGATTGGTCGTCGCTCACGGCGTCGCCGGTAACTGGCTCTGGTGGAACCTCGTGATGAGCGGAATGCTCACCGTGTTCTTCTTCGCACGTCTCTGGCGCAGAGCGAACGTGATGACCGACGTTGAATTCGCCGAAATTCGCTACAGCGGCAAGCCCGCGCGTTTCCTTAGAGGGTTCCGCGCGCTCTATCTCGCGATTCCAATCAACCTCATCATCCTCGGCTGGGTGACGAGGGCGATGATCAAGATTCTCACGATCTCGATCGGCGTCTCACCGGTGCTTGCGGTGGGAATTTGTTTCGTCATCACTGTGGTCTATTCAGTCGCGGCAGGGTTGTGGGCGGTTCTGTGGACCGACCTGATCCAATTCATCATCAAGATGACGGCGGTGATAATCCTCGCCATTTACGCGGTGAGCGAGGTCGGTGGGATTCAGGTCATGCGCACGAAACTCATCGAGCATTTTGGATCGGAGACTGCCGCCCTCTCTGTTATGCCGGTGTCGGTGACTCCAACGGGAATTCACGCTTACGCGTGGATGCCACTTCTCGCCTTGACGGTTTTTCTCTCTGTGCAATGGTGGGCGGCGTGGTATCCCGGCGCAGAGCCCGGTGGTGGCGGCTACATCGCGCAGCGAATCTTCTCAGCGCGAACCGAGAAGGATGGGGTTCTGGCGACTCTGTTCTTCCAGGTCGCACACTACGCGATCAGACCATGGCCGTGGATCGTCACCGGACTCGCGACGATCATTCTCTATCCCAATCTGGTCGATAAGGAATCGGGATACGTCCACGCGTTCGTCGATTACCTGCCTACTCCGTGGAAAGGAGTGATGATGGCGGGATTTGCCGCGGCGTACATGTCCACCGTCGGTACGCAGCTCAATTGGGGCGCGTCGTATCTCGTCAACGATTTCTATAAGCGGTTCCTGAAACCGAACGAAACCGAGAAGCACTACGTCACAGTTGCACGCATTGCCACGGTATTTCTGTTCATCGCATCGATCGGCGTCACATCGCAGCTCTCGTCCATCGAGCGCGCGTGGAGATTCCTGCTCGCACTTGGCGCCGGAACAGGACTCGTTCTGATTCTTCGATGGTACTGGTGGCGAATCAATGCATGGTCTGAAATCAGCGCGATGATCTGTTCGTTCATCGTGTCGGCGATTGCGTTCCAGACGGTGCCGCAGCGGTTCGCGCCGGGAGATCCCAATGCCGACGCGACGATCATGCTGATTACGGTCGCAATAAGTACAGTCGTCTGGCTAAGTGTGACATACATGACGGCACCCGTCTCCGACAACGTCCTCGAGGCTTTCTATCGGCGAGTCCGCCCCGGCGGTCCCGGTTGGCGACGCATTTCCGAGCAGGCGGGCTTCGGTCGCGAGGGGATTCCGGGCGGTGCGCTTGCATGGACGAACTGGATCGCAGGTATCGTCGCGGTGTATTCAACATTGTTCGGAATCGGCAAGCTGATTTTCGGTGCGACGATGGAAGGCGTCATCATGCTCGCGATTGCATTGGTTGCCTTCCTTTGGATTGCGCGGTCATTCAGACAAGAACAGGATTCGGGTTTGGTGGAGAATGTCTCGACGGGAATGGCGCCGCGACAACAATCGCTGCGGACTGCGGACTAATTGCGGACTGCGGACCTACTGCCGACTGCGGACAACTGCGGTGCGTAGTTAGTCCGGAGTCCGCAGTGAGTCCGCAATCCGTAGTTAGTCCGCAGCCCGTAGTGTTTTAACACTACCCCAAAAATGAGTATCGCCATAACTTTGGATTGTCATATGGAGGCTCTTTAATGTCTAGTTCGACTGATACTGATATCGATCTCTCCCTCACGCCGGCAGCGGTGGTCGAGGTCAGGAAATTCATGGATGCCGAGGGCGTTAGCGGCGAAGTCGGCGGACTTCGTGTTGCCGTGCAGCCGGGTGGCTGCAGCGGCTTCAAGTACTCGCTCGTCATCGAAGACAAGAGTGCCGAGGACGATTTCGTTCTCGACAACGACGGCTTCAAGGTTTTCGTCGATCCCTTCTCTGCTCAGTACATCTCGGGCGTGACGATCGACTACGTCACCTCGATGCAGGGCTCGGGATTCACCTTCAAGAATCCGAACGCCACCGGCGGCTGCGGCTGCGGAAGCTCGTTCACAGCGTAATCGGATTATCGGCTTTGCCAGAACAGCGAGGGCGGTGAAATGAAATCGCATTTCACCGCCCTCGATTTTTTTGTCCTCATTATCTATCTGGCCGGCACGACTGCGCTCGGCTTGTACATTGGCCGCCGACAGCGCAGCGCAAACGATTACTTCATCGCCGAGCGGTCGATTCCGTGGTGGGCGGTGATGTTTTCCGTGGTCGCGAGCGAGACAAGCGCACTCACTTTCATCAGCATTCCCGGTCTCGCGTACATCGGCAACCTCGGCTTCCTTCAGGTCGTTGCCGGCTACATCCTCGGAAGAATCGTCGCCGCAAACGTATTGCTTCCCCGCTACTACCAGGGCGAGCTCGTCACTGCGTACGCACTGCTCGAGAAGCGATTCGGTCTCGCGACGAGGCGGTTCACGTCGATCGTTTTCATGGTCACGCGGGGAATGGCGGACTCGGTGCGGGTGTTCGCAACCGCAATTCCGATTGCGCTGATACTGGGCGGCTCGATCCCGCAGCGTTACGCAATGCCCGGCGCAATTCTGCTTCTCGGAATTCTGACGATCATCTACACGTACAAGGGCGGAATGAAAGCCGTCGTGTGGACAGAGCTGCTTCAGGCAAGCGTCTACTTGCTCGGTGGATTGTCGGCGATTGTGTTACTCGGCAAATCCGTTCCTGGCGGATGGGGCGCGATTTTCGACACAGCATCCGCGACGAATAAGCTGCGCGTGATCGACACCTACATGGGATTCGATCGGCCTCACACGCTTTTCGCGGGACTCCTTGGCGGCGCGTTCCTGTCGATGGCATCACACGGTGCAGATCAACTGATTGTTCAGAGATTGCTCGCGTCGCGAAGTCTCAAGGACGCGCAGCGTGCGCTCATCGGCAGTGGACTCGTCGTATTCGTGCAATTCACGTTGTTCTTAATGGTTGGCATCGGGCTGTTCGCGTTTTATCAGGGCCGGACATTCCCGACGTCGGACGCGATCTTCCCGACTTTCATTCTCGAGCAGATGCCGACAGGTCTCGTCGGATTGATCGTTGCAGCGATTCTCGCGGCAACCATGAGCACGCATTCGGGCGCAATCAATTCGCTCGCGGCGGCGACGACACACGACATTTACCTTCCGTTGTCGAAACGCAAACCGGACGATGCGGCAACGCTGCGCTTTGGAAAACTCAGCGCACTCGGGTGGGGCGTTCTGCTCACGGGTGGGGCGCTTCTCTATAAGCAGCAAGGAACGCCGGTCGTCGTCATCGCCCTCGCGATCGCATCCTTCACCTACGGCGCACTGCTCGGCGGTTTTTTCCTTGGTTGGCTGTGGCGACGGGCAATCCAGCGAGATGCAATCATTGGAATGTCGATCGGACTGCTAGTGATGTCGATCGTCGTGTTCGCAAAGCAGCTCATTCCAGCTTTTCCCGCCTTCACTGCAACGCTGACGACGCTGTCCAAAATCGCCTGGCCGTGGTACGTCCTCATCGGGACGACTGTTACGGTCGGAACGGGAATAATTTCTTCACTGACCCATCCGCAGTTGACAACCGAACAGGAAGCTGGACGAACATGGAGATGAAAGAGATTGTCGCTGGTGTAGATGGTGGCGGATCGCGCACGCGATTGATCCTCGCAACTGAAACCGGCGAAGAGCTGGCATCGGTCGAGGGAGCTCACTCAGCAATGCGGCCGGGCGGCGCAGAAAATTCAGGAAAGGTCATCGCCGACATGATGCGCGAGGCGCTCGCGGCAGCTGCCATCCTGGATGCGGTTCCTGCAATTCTCTATGGTGGATTTGCGGGAGTGGGACGCGAAGAAGAGCGACGCGATCTCGAGACCGAGCTCAACCGGCTCGGTGTTGCCGAAGAAGTAATAGTCGACAGCGACGCCGCGATCGCGATGACCGATGCGTTCGGCGAAGGTCCCGGCATCATCGTTCTCTCCGGCACAGGTTCAATCGCACACGGACGCGGCATAGACGGAAAGCTCGCCCGTTGCGGAGGATGGGGACCCGTATTCGCCGACGAGGGAAGCGGAGGGTGGATCGGAAAACGCGCGCTTGGAATTGTCGCCGCTGCAGCTGACGGTCGCGAACCGCCCACAGCATTGACGGGCAGCATACTTACCGCGGCGGAAGTAAACACTCCTGAAGACCTGATTCCGTGGGCAATCGCCGCCAGTACCGCGACGATCGCTTCTCTCGCACCAGTTGTGCTGGCGACCG
>Ga0137376_10001079_pt1 | contig 14602 bp, 13 predicted proteins | sample SagtaG_23_FD_104814 | JGI IMG/M metagenome (GOLD analysis project Ga0137376, IMG submission 104814) | Vadose zone soil microbial communities from Sagehorn Ranch, Mendocino, California, USA - Sage2_L_20_16 metaG | ecosystem: Environmental > Terrestrial > Soil > Vadose zone | place: USA...
GCCGACTCAACCCACCCCATCCTCGAGGTCATTGCCGGCGACACCCGATTGACGCTCGCTGAGGTGCAGGAAGAGCAGCAGGCGCGCGCTGCCGAGGCGACGTCGCGACGGCAGCAGCAGCCGAACGGGCCGACAACCGCGGCTAAGTAAGTCTTCGGTACCTGCGCGCCGCTGAGGCCATGGACTGGAGGTCAGCGGCCTCACGCAGTGCTGGATTGCGCGCGTCCTGGACGACTGGGGAAAGGACCAGGGCGTGCCGCATCCATGATCTCGTCGTACAAAGCGAGAATCTGGCGAACCGCCTCTGCGACCTCATCGTCACTCATCGCTTCGATGGCAATTTCCGGATCGAGCTGCTCCCCGTGTGTCAGGGTGTCACGCAGCCGCACGAATTTGGCTTGTTGCGATGCTGGCAATTCCGCGGCCTGGAGATCGTTCAGGTGATCCAGGTACGCGTTCTCCAGTCGTTTCCTCTGAGAAGCGGCGCCAACCAGTGCACGTAGCGCCTCATGGAATTTTTCTTCGGCGGGGTACGGGCCGGCCATGACAGTCTCCGATTACGTCCGTCCTGGGACATGGGCATTTTGCGCCAAACTGACCAGAGATCCAACAACGTACCAGTCATCCGCGGATGGGCTCGCGGAAATTTGCCGCAGGAGCGGGGGCTGCAAGCCGCTGGCCGAGAAATCCTTGTGAATCAGCGCGTCTGGAGAGATTACTCGGCGCGCCTCGTCCCTGCGGGGCCGCCCTTACGGGCGTTCGCCGCCACGGCGGCGTGCTCGCGGGCTGCGCCGGCTCGTCCCTCGCTCACCGCTCGGGCGTCCAACTTGGCTCGGGGACTCGCCAAGTTGTCGAACTCCCGCGCCGCCTGCGGCGGCGGTCGGGAGTTCGAACCCGCCCGACCGCAGGGGATGCGTCGCGGACATGATCCGGGCTGCTAATTTCGCGCGCCCGGAGAGATTCGAACTCCCGACCCTCAGGTTCGAAGCCTGATGCTCTATCCAACTGAGCTACGGGCGCGGCGCGCGGATTCTACTGCGAACCCGGGGCTTGAGTAACGGCGGGCGCATTCGCCAAGCGCTGGTGCTCCCGGCAGAATGCACGGCAAATCTGCCGGAGAGGGCGCTGCACATGAGCATGTTCGACCTGTCGGGCAAGGTGGCCCTCATTACCGGCTCGAGCCGCGGTATCGGCAAGGCGATCGCCATGCAGATGGCGCTGCACGGCGCGCGCGTCGTCATTTCGAGCCGCAAGCCCGAGAGTTGCGAGGCGACCGCGGCGGAGATCACCGCCGCCGGCGGCACGGCGCTCGCGCACGCCTGTCACGTGGGGCACAAGGCCGAGCTGCAGGCACTCGTCGATGCCAGCATCGCGAAATGGGGCCGGATCGACATTATTGTGTGCAATGCGGCCGCCAACCCGCACTTCGGGCCTTCCGCGAAGACTCCCGACGAGGTGTTCGACAAGATCATCCACACCAACCTGCACAGCACCGTGTGGTTGTGCAACATGACGCTGCCGGCGATGGCGCAGCGCAAGGACGGAGCGGTGATCATCATCTCCTCCGTGGGCGGCTTCGTGGGCAGCGCGCTGCTCGGTGCCTACTGCATTTCCAAGGCGGCCGACATGCAGCTGGCGCGCAATCTTGCGGTCGAATGGGGGCCGCACAACATCCGCGTCAACTGCATCGCGCCCGGCATCATCCGCACCCATTTCTCCAAGGCGCTGTGGGCGGATCCGGGGCGCGCGGCGGCTTTCGCACGCGCCAATCCGTTGCGGCGCCTCGGGGACCCGGATGATGTCGCCGGCACGGCGGTGCTGCTCGCCTCGCGCGCCGGCAACTTCATCACCGGGCAGACTCTGGTGGTGGACGGCGGCGGTCTCATCGGTGGCGGCGAGCCGCTGATGTAGCCCGGGCGTAACCGATCCCGAGTACCGCGAACCACACGGGTGCCACGTACAGCGCCACCCGGGTGCCCGGATCGAGCGCCAGCAGGGCGCTCACCACGACCAGGAACGCCAGCACCGCCCAGTTCGCGAACGGTGCGCCCGGCATGCGAAACGGCGCCGCCGCCGCCCGTCCGGCCTGAACGGCGCGCCGGTAGTTGCGATGCGACACCATGATGATTCCCCAGGTCCACAGCGTCCCGATGAGCGTGATGCTCGTGACCCAGGTGAACACCTCCTTGGGCACGAGGTAGTTGAGGATCACCGTCAGGAGCATGAAAGCGGCGGACACATGGATGCCGGCGGCGGGCACGTGTCGCGCGTTGAGCACGCTGAAGCCGCGCGGCGCCTGGCCACGCTGCGCCAGCGACCACAGCATCCGCCCGGTACTGAACAGACCGCTGTTGCAGGAGGAGGAGGCCGCGGTAATGACGACCACGGTGATGATGCTGGCCGCGGCGGGCACGCCGAGTTTGTCGAACACGAAAACGAACGGGCTCACGCTGGGGCTTAGCTGGTCCCACGGCACCACCGCCATGATGACCAGCAGCGCCCCCAGATAAAAAATGAGAATCCGCGCGATGATGCCATTGGTCGCCCGGGGCAGCGCCACCGCCGGATCCTGCGCCTCGCCGGCGGTGACCCCGATCAGCTCGACACCCGCGTAGGCGAACATGACGATCTGCAGTGTCAGCAGCACACCCGTGATGCCGAACGGCAGGAACCCCCCATGCGTCCAGAGGTTGGCGAAGCCGGCCGTGGCGCCGAAGTTGCCGACGTGCAGCACGATGACGGCAAGACCGGCGACGATCAGTGCCACGATGGTCGCGACCTTGATGAGGGCGAACCAGAACTCCAGCTCCCCGAACACGCGCACCGCCAGCAGGTTCGAGCCGTAGAGCGCAAGGAGCGCGATCAACGGCGGCAACCACTGCGGCACCTCCGGAAACCAGTAGCGCACGTAGATTCCGATCGCCGTCAGCTCCGCCATGGCCATGACGACCCACATGAACCAGTAGGACCAGCCGGTGACGAAGCCGGCGAACGGCCCGCAGAACTCGTCGGCGTAGGTGGCGAACGAGCCGGCCACGGGGCGATAGGTCAGCAGCTCTCCGAGCGCGCGCATGATGAAGAAGATCGCCACGCCGCCCAGGGCGTAAGCGAGCAGCAGCCCGGGCCCGGCGTTGTGGATCGCCCGGGCGGAGCCGAGAAACAAGCCGACGCCGATCGTGCCGCCGATGGCGATGAGCTGGATGTGCCGGTTGCGCAGGTTGCGCGAGAGGTCAGACCCTGGTTGCGACATAGGTGCTCCGCAGTGTTCGTGACAACAGTGGTGTGATGCCGGCGCGCTGCTCACGGCACCGGCGAGGGTCCCAGCAGGGCGTAACGCCGTCCCTGCGGCAACTCGTAGCGCCGCAGGAGCGTGGCGGTTCCGGATGCCGCGAGGCTCCCCGCGATGCCGTCGCCGTCGGGGTCGTGCGCGTGCAAGCGCTCGAGCCAGCGCGTGAGGGGGCCGGGCGCGTGACCGGGCATGAGCACCAGCACCCGCGCTTCGCGGCCGTGGGCGCGGAACCAGCCGCTCACGGCGCCGCGCGGCACGTCCGCACCGGTGGTGAGGATGGTAAAGCCGTCGTCGAAACCGTGGTCGAGCATCGCGATGGTGGTCTCGTCCGGATCAAGGAGTGCGAGCGGCCGCCGCGCGCAGTCGGCGTGGATGCGCCGCGCCAGCCCGGGTAGATCCTGCCAGCGATCGACGATCGGCAGCGCTGCGAGCGCCGTGAGACACAGCGCGGCGGCGTAGCCGGTGTACGTCCAGACGAGGCTGCGCTGCAGATCCCCGCGGTGCTGTGATTGTGTGGCGAGGGTCAGCGCCGTGAGCGTCGAGACGGCGGCGGCGAGCGCCGCCGCCAGGCAGGCGAACGGCGCACCTGCGCCCGAGGCGAACAGCAGGGCGAGCGCCGCCACCAGCGCGCCGCCGAGCGCGCCGGCGAGGACGCGGGTTGCGGTCACGGCCAGCTGGTCGAGCCGGGTCGGCGCGCGCTGCGCGCCGCACACCCACAGCCCGGTGAGGACGGCGAGCCCGAGGAGTGCGGGTGCTGCGTAAATGTCGCGCGCCGTGGCCGCCACCGACAGCAGCGCGAGGAACGGCAGACTCGATGCGATCGCGAACCGCCACGCCGTGCCGGCGGGACCCGCCTCGCGCACCCGGCTCCAGGCCCGGCACAACGCCGCGGCAACCGCGAACGTCCACGGCAGCAGGTACAGCGGCAGCTCGAGGAGGTACTTGCCCGCCGTGTTGCGGTGTCCGGTCGTGTAGTCGAGGGCGGCGGGAGCGGCCACCCGGGTGAATCGTCCCACGACGTTGTTCCAGAAGAGCGCGCGCAGCGCATCCGCACCATGCTCGGTGTGCGCGACCGCCAGCACCCACGGGCCGATGATGAGCCCCTGCAGCACAAGTCCCGCGTACAGCTCCCAGCGGCGCAGTTCCGACCAGCGCCGCTCCCACACGATGAGGGCGGCGAGCGCCAGTGCCGGCACCAGCCATCCGGGCGCGCTCTTGGCCATGAATCCGATCGCCGCGCCGAAGTGCATCAGGGTATAGCCCGCCGCTTTGCGGCGGCCGGCGGGCGCGCTGTAGCCGCGCCAGGCGCCCAGCAGTGCGAGAGCGCTGCCGGCCAGCAGGCAGGCGTCGGGCGCGAGCCAGGTGCTCACGCGAAACGCCGTCAGTGCGCTCGCGGCGATGAGCGCCGCCAGCAGCGCGGAGGCGGCATCGGGCTGCATCGCCAGCGCCAGCGCGCCCACCGCCAGCGCGGTGATCGCCGCGTACAGCAGGTTGGGGACGCGGGCACCGGCCGCGGAATCACCGAACAGGGAAATGGCAGCCGCCGACATCCAGTAGGACAGCGGCGGCTTCTCCAGGAACGGCGTGCCGGCGAGCCGCGGCAGCGTGCGGTCGCTCTGCTGGCTCATGCGCCAGGCGATGTCGGCCTCGCGCGGCTCATCGGGAGTCCACAAGCCGCGGCCAAACATGCCCGACAGCCACAGCGGCGCCAGCGCCAGCACGATGAGCACACCCAACGAGCGCGCGGACGGCGCTGGACGCGGCGGAGAAATCAACAGCCCCCCTCAAGGGTCGACCCTCGCAAGCGGGCAATTATGCGTACGGCGGGCTAAAGAGAGTAGCGCACGATCATGCGCACCAGGCGGGCGTGATCGGCGGACCAGTGCGTGAATCCCTGGCAGACCTGTTGCGTGCCGGCCTCTGGCGGGCTTTGCGAATATTTTTCTGCGAACCGCGCCTGCCCTGATTCCTGTCCGGCTATGAATCGGTTCGCGCTCCAGGGCGCATCGGTATCCGCGGGCCGGCTGAAGAGCTCGACCTCCGTGACTTTGGCGCTGCCGGGGATGGTGGCGCACAGCGTCACGGGGCTCGCCTCGGCTTCGGTGCAGGCGCGCACGGCCGGCGTGGCCGCTACCGCCGACACTCCCAGCGGTGAGCTGGTGCCGGGCGCGCTGACCACCAGTGCCGGCCGGCACGCGGCCAGCGTGGCCGTGACGACCACCCCGTCGGCGCCGATCTGGCGCAGTACCCCGGCCTCGATCTCGGCGCGTGCCCCGGCGCGGGTGAGCTCGAGCTGGCTGGCGGTGCGGCTGATCTCCGCGACGCGCGCCTGCAGCTCCCGTTGCAGCGTGTTCTGCGCCAGGCGTTCGCCTGAGGTGAGCCACTGCGAGAGCGCGAAGCCCGCAATGGCCGCTCCGCCCACCACGACCAGCAGGATGATCAGCTGGATCCGGCCCTTACGGCGGGTGGCCGACTGGCCGCGCGCCGCCTCCCTGAGCAGGGCGGATCGCAGCTGCAGCAGCGACGCCGACAGCGTCGCGGTGCCCGCGATGATGGCGGCAAGCACGGAATCGGGCATCGTCAACACAATGCGACCTCAAAGCTCGGTGCGCCACGCTAGCACGGTGCGTCCCCGAAAATCGCGATGCTGGTCACAGGCGCGGCCTGTCGCCTCGGCGCGACGCGTGTCTAGGCCGCCCCGCCGGCTTCGAGCCAGCGCTCGAGTGGACCCGAATCCCGGTTCAGCAGATGCAGCCCGAGCTTGGTCCGCCGCCACAGAATGTCCTGCGTGGTGCGCGCGAACTCCTCGCGGCACAGGTATTCGACCTCGCGCTCGTACAGATGCGGCAACAGCTCCCTTCCTAAGTCCGCGAGCGTGCTGGCCGTGCCGAGCACGCGCTCGAGGCGGGTGCCGTACGCATGGGCGCAGCGCCGGCGCATGCGCGGGGGCAGCCACGGATAGCGTCGCTCGACGGTGCGCAGAAACACCGCGAGGCTGCCTTGCGGCAGGTCACCGCCCGGCAGCGTCGCGCCCGCGGTCCAGGGGCCGGCGCGCGCACCGAGTGCCGCAGCGACACGGTTCACCACGTCTTCCGCCAAGCGGCGATAGGTGGTGATCTTGCCCCCGAAGACCGACAGCAGGGGCGCGGGCTGCGGATCGAGCTCCAGGGCATAGTCGCGCGTGACCCGCATCGGGTCGGTCGCTTCATCGGCGAGCAGCGGCCGCACGCCCGAGTAGCTCCACACGACATTCACCGGCGCGATCTGCTGCCTGAAATAGCGGTTGGCGAGCGTGCACAGGTAGGCCACCTCCCCGGCATCGATGGCTACCGCCGCCGGATCGGCGTGGTAATCCACATCCGTGGTGCCGAGCAGAGTGAAGTCGTGCTCGTAGGGGATCGCGAACACGATGCGCCGGTCCTCGTTCTGGAAGATGTAGGCGAAGCGATGAGCGAACAGCCGCGGCACCACGATGTGGCTGCCCTTCACGAGGCGCACCTGGCGCACCGCGCGCACCGGCGTGGCCTCGGCGAGGAAGCGACTCACCCAGGGACCGGTGGCGTTCACCACCACGCGTGCGTTGATGACGCGCGGCTCGCGGCCGCAGCCGAGCGTTGCGCTCCAGCCGGCACCGCGCGGCGTCAGCCGCTCACAGCGGGTGCGAGTGAGGATGGTGGCGCCGCGCGAGCGCGCATCGAGCGCGTTCAGCACCACGAGTCGCGCATCGTCGGTCTGCGCGTCGGAGTACACGAAGCCGCGCCGGTACCCCGCCTTGAGCGGCTCGCCGGCGACATGCGTGCGCAGGTCCACGGAGGCGGACCCGGACAGGCGCGCGCGCGCGGCCAGGTGATCGTAGAGCAACAGCCCGGCGCGGATCATCCACGCCGGGCGCAGGTGCGCGGCGTGCGGCATGATGAATTGCAGCGGCCGCATGATGTGCGGCGCCGCGCCGAGCAGCACCTCGCGCTCCCGCAACGCCTTGCGCACCAGTGAGAAGTGAAACTCCTCGAGATAACGCAGGCCGCCGTGGATGAGCTTGGTGCTGGCGGAGGAGGTGTGTGCCGCCAGATCGTCCTGCTCGCACAGCAGCACTTTCAGGCCGCGTCCGGCCGCGTCGCGGGCTATCCCTGTGCCGTTGATCCCCCCACCGACGACCAGCAGGTCGTAGCTTGCCGCCGTCAGGTCGCTCACGCCCGGCGCTGCGCCTGCTGGCCGTAATAGTCCGGGTAGTCCTGGGAGAGTCCCTTGAAGCGACGGTGAATCCACAGGTACTGCTCGGGGGCGGCGCGCACCTGTGCTTCGATCATTCGGTTGAAACGCTCGGTGTCGGCCACCGCGCAGTCGCTCGGGAAGTTCTCCAGGGGCGGATGGATGATCGCGCGGTAGCCCTGCGTTCCCGGCAGGCGCTGCAGGAAGTACGGCAACACCGCAGCCCCGGTTATGCGCGCCAGGCGTGACGTGAGGGTGTTGGTGGCAGCCGGGATGCCGAACATCGGCACCATCTCCGCGCCTTTCTTGCGATAGCTCTGATCGGGGGCATACCACACGCACTCGTTGTTCTTCAGCGCCGTGATGAAGGCGCGGATGTCGTCCTTGGGGATCCCCTGGGAGCCATAATTGTTGCGGAAGCGCTTGAGCGCGTACGCCAGCGCCTCATTGCGGGTCGGCCGGTAGAGAAACCTGACCGGCGCCACGCTGGCGAGCGCGCGGCCCGCCATCTCCATGGGCGTGAAATGCGCGGTGAGCAGAATGACGCCGCGGCCGCGCGCGACGGCGGCACGCAGATGCTCGGCGCCCTCGAGGTGCACGATCCGCGCAAGCTGCGCCGGTGACATCCACCAGGCGAGCGGTATCTCCAGCAGCGCGATCCCGAGGCTCTGGAAGTGCCGATCGAGCAGCTGCTCACGCGCCTGCGGGGACAGTTCGGGAAAGCACAACTCGAGGTTGCGGCGCGCCGTCCTGACGAATCCGATCGGCAGGCGCCGCAGCATCGCGCCCAGCACCCGTCCGACCGCCACCATCGCCGGGAACGGCAGCAACGCCATGACACGTAACAACCCCAGGCCCGCCCAGGTGAGCCAGTATCGGGGCGCGAGCAGCCGCAGTCGCATTGGGCCCCCTAAGGTCTGCGCGCAGGCCTTGTCGCACAAAGAATAACGCATTCGCGGCCCGCTGTGATCCAATGCGTCCGATGAGCAGCGCCGGCACGCGGTACCTCGAAGTGCGCCTCGCGCACCTCAGTCTGCGCCGCGGCGGGCGCAAGGTCCTGCAGGGCATCAGCTGGATCATCCGGCCGGGGGAACGCTGGGTGCTGGCCGGCGCCAACGGGGCCGGCAAGACCCAACTGTTGAAACTCATCGCCGGCATCGTGTGGCCGGCACCGGCGGCGCGCGCGACGCGCCACTACCTCCTCGGCCGACAGCTCAGCAGCACGCCCTTTGGCATCAAGGACCAGATCGCCTATCTCGGGGCGGAGCGACAGGACAAGTATCAGCGTTACGGCTGGAACATGCCGGTCGAGCGCATCGTCGGCACGGGCCGGTATCGAACCGACATTCCCCTCGATGCGCTGAGCGTGGCCGACCGCCGGAGCATTTGCCGCACGCTCGAGCGTCTCGCGGTGGCGCATCTGGCGCCGCGTCCGTTGCTGTCGCTGTCGTACGGGGAACGGCGGGTGATTCTGCTGGCGCGCGCGCTGGTGTCGCGGCCGCGGCTGTTGTTGCTCGATGAGGTGCTGAACGGACTCGATGAGATCAACCGCGCGCGCGTGCTGCGCTGGCTCGCGCGCCAGACGGGGCGCCTGTCGTGGGTACTCGCCACGCACCGCATCGAGGATGTGCCGCCGGGCGCCACGCACGCCTTGGTGTTGAGCCGCGGACGCATCGTGTACCGCGGGCTGCTGCGTGGCGCGCCGCTCGCCCGGTGGCTGGCAGCGCCAGCGCGCCGCGAGTCGCCGCCGCTGAGCGCGCGCGCCGCCGCACGCCCCGGCGGGCGCAGCCTCGTGCGGCTGATCAAGGCACGGGTGTACCTGGATGAGCGCCGCGTGCTCGAAGGGATTTCCCTCACGGTGCGCAGCGGTGAGTTCTGGGTCATCCACGGGCGCAACGGCTCGGGCAAGACGACGCTGTTGCGCACTCTGTACGGCGATCACGGCGTCGCCGTGGGCGGCGCGATCGAGCGCGCCGGCACGGGTGCGGGCGTGGCCCTGGAGGTGTTCAGGAAACGGGTGGGTCTGGTCGCTCCGCATCTGCAAGCCGATCACCCGCGGCAGCTCAGCGTCGCGGAGGTGGTGCAATCGGGGCGCCACGCGAGCGTCGGTCTCAACGATGCGCCGAGCGCGGCCGATCGGTCCGCGGCGCGGCGCACGCTGGCGCTGTTTGGTCTCACGAGGCTCTCCACACGTACGCTGGGCGAGCTCTCCTACGGGCAGTCGCGTCGCGTGCTGTTTGCGCGCGCCTGGGTGCGCGAGCCCGAACTGCTGCTGCTGGATGAGCCCTTTGCGGGCGTCGATAGTCCGACGCGCCGCGCGCTGATGGAACGCGTGCTCGGGCTGGCAGCGGGCGGGGCGGCCGTGGTGGTGAGCGCTCACCGCCCGGGCGATTGGCGCAGCCCTGCAAGCCATGAACTCGAGCTGGCGCGGGGTCGCGCCCGCTACTGTGGTCCGATCCGCCCGCCCCTCGAGCCCCGCCGGCGTCTCGCGGGAGCGGCACGGTGAGGCCGCGCGGGCTGCGGACGATCCTCGCGTGGGCGGCGGCGGTGCTGCTGAGCGGCGCGATCGCCGGCGCGGTGCTGCTGTGCAATGGAAATGCCGGGGCGCCGCCGCCGCGCGAGCTGCTCGCCGGCGGTAACGAGCCGCCCGCGCCGCGCGTGGCGCCCGAGCTCGAGTCGCTCGATCGCAGCGCCCTGCAAGCCGCCGCCGACTACGCCGGCGAACACGGTTCCCGGGCGCTGATCGTCAGCCGCCATGATCACATCGTGTTCGAGCGCTACTGGCACGGCAGCAGCTTCGATACCCTGGCCGATGCACAGTCCTTCACGCCGCTGCTCGCGGTGCTCGCCGCCGGGGTGGCGATCTCGCACCGCCGGATCGGCTGGCCGGATCAACCGATTGGCGCATTCATCACCGAGTGGCGCCAGGACCCTCGCGGCGCCATCACCGTGCGCGACCTCCTGCAGAGCTCGAGCGGCCTGGCGCGCTCCGCGACCGCGCGCGGCCCGGGCACGGATCTGATCGGCGCCGCACTCAGCGAGCCGCTTGCCGGCACGCCGGGCCTCACGCGCCTCGAGCAGCCCGCGGACGCGCAGCTGCTGGCGCTGCTTCTCGAGCGCGCGAGCGGTGAGCGCTACGCGGCCTACCTGTCGCAGGCCCTGTGGCGGCGAATCGGGGCGGGGGACGCCTGGCTGCGGCTCGACCATCCCGCCGGCGCGGCGCACGCGGACTGTTGCATGCTGGCGCGCCAGGGTGACTGGATCCGCATCGGGCAGCTGCTGCTGCGTGATGGCAACTACCGCGGCGATGAGCTCATCCGTCCCGGCTGGGTGACGCTCATGCGCATGCCTTCCCGGGGCGACCCGCAGTACGGCGCCTACCTGCGGCTCGGATCCCCGGCCGCGCCCGGGCGCGAGCCGTACGCCGCGCGCGACCTGTTCGCGGTGCAGGGCGAGGAGGGTAATCGCCTGTGGCTCGTGCCGTCGCTCCAGATCGCGGTACTGCGCACCGCCCCCGCGGGGCGCGATGCCGCCTGGGACGACACCCGTATCCCCAACCTGATCATTCGCGGGGCGCGCGACTACCTGCCGCCTGCCCAGCCGGGCGCGGACGTGTCGGCGCTCGTCCCCGCCCATAAACCCTAGGGAGAGAGGCCAGGTGCGCGGACAGCTCGCAGCGCTGTTTCTCTTCTGCGTCATCGATACGCTCGGGTTCGGCATCCTGATTCCGCTGGTGCCGTACATGGCCGACCGCTTCGGCACGGCGCCCGCTTTCATCACGCCGATCCTCGGCAGCTACTCGCTGTGCCAGCTGCTGGCGGCGCCTCTGTGGGGCCGCCTGAGCGATCGCTACGGGCGGCGGCCGATCCTCATGAGCAGTCTCGGGGGTGCCTGCGTGTCGTACGTGCTGCTCGGCTGCGCGCGCAACGTCTGGTGGCTGCTGGCCTCGCGCATGCTCGCCGGATTCATGGCCGGCAACATCGCGGCGGCCTTCGCCTACGCCTCGGACGTGAGCGCTCCGCCGAAGCGCGCGGCCACGCTCGGCCTGATCGGCGCGGCCATCGGCATCGGCTTCGCGCTCGGCCCGCCGCTGGGGGGGCTGCTCTCGGGCGGGGATGCCGCCCGTGCTGATTTCGTGGCGCCGGCGGTGGTGTCGGCGTGCCTGAGCGTGTTCGCGATCGGACTGGTGAAATGGGTGCTGCCGGAGAGTCACACTGGCGCGCACCGGCGGCAGCACGCCGATGAGCCGCGGCACGGATCATGGCGGCTGCTGCGCGAGCGCCGGGCGCTCGCCCTGCTCGCCGCCGCGACCCTGGCCGTGACCTACTCGCAGTCGATCCTCGAATCGATTTTCGCCATCTGGGCGCTGCACCAGTACGGCTTCGGGCCGCGCACCGTCGGATTTCTGTTGTTCGGCGTCGCCCTGCCGGCGCTGCTGATGCAGGGCGGGGCGGTGCGCGTGCTCGCGCCGTGGCTCGGGGAGGCGCGCCTGGCGATGTTCGGCGTGCTCGCCTACGTGATGGGACTCATCATCCTCGGCCAGGTGCCTACGCTCGCCGTCACCGTCATCGGGCTGATGTTGTGCGGCGCCGGGTTGGGCGCCTACAACCCGAGCGCATTCGCGCTCGCCTCCAAGCAGTCGCGCGGTCATGACCGCGGGGCGGTGCTGGGTGCGTACGTGGCGAGCGCGAGTCTGGCGCGCGTGCTCGGGCCCTTCACCTCCGGTCCGATCTATGTGCTGTTGGGAGCGGGCGCGCCGTTTCTCATCGGCGCGTGCGTCACGCTGCCGGCCGCCTGGCTGGTGCGGCGGTGCGCACCGCTGCCTAGGGCGGGACCGGACTGAGTGCCACTTCGATGGCGCCGTCGACGACGCGCACCGCGTGGGTCGGCAGCGGCACTTCTGCGGGTGGCCCGAGCACCCGGCCGTCGCGGATGTCGAACGAGGCGCCGTGCAACGGGCACACCAGGCGCGTGGCGCGCAGCCGTCCTTCGCACAGGCGCGCATGCGCGTGCGTGCAGATGTTGTCCAGGGCGAACACGCCTTCACGCGTGTGACAGATCACGATCTCGCGCCCGCCGATGACACAGGCGCGCATACTTCCCGGCGGAACCTCGGCGAGCCGCAGCGCGGCTTCGAACTGCGGCATGACGTTAGAACAGGATCTCGGTCTCGAATATCGATACCGCCTGGCCGATGATCCACACGCCGGCCAGGGTCTCGCCGCTGAATTCAAGCTCGACCTCGACCCGTCCGGGCCGATGCAGCGAGTGTCCCTGGATGCCGGTGAAGCGCGCGCCCTCGCCGCTGCGCGTGAGCAGTTGCAGCTGCGCCAGATACGCCCCGAGCAGCCCGTGGGCGTTGCCGCTCACTGGATCCTCGGCGATGCCGAGCGCCGGGCAGAACATGCGCGACTCGGTCAGGTGGTCCGCCGCGCCCGGCGTGAGGCTGAAGACGAAGTAGCCGGCCGCGCCGATCTGCGCCGACAGAGTCGTGAGGCGGGCGAGGTCGGGTTTCAGATGCTTGAGGGGCTCGGGCCCGCGCACCCCGATCATCAGCCGCGTACCGGCCGCACCGACGATACGCAGCGGTATGCGGGTGTCGAGACTCTCGGAGGCCAGCGCCAGCGCATCGAGCACCGCGAGTCGCTCGCGGTCGTTGAGCTCACGCCCCACCGGCGGGGGGCTGCGGCGAACCGCGATGTGGCGATCCGCGGCGGTGCCGCGGATCTCGACGTCGACGATCCCGGCCTTGGACTTCTGGCGCTGGCGGCGTGGCGCCTCATGACGGCGCGACAACACGTACTGGGCGGCGACGGTGGCGTGGCCCACGAACCCGGCCTCGCTGCGCGGGGTGAAGAAGCGCGCCCGCACGGTGTGATCCGCACCATCGGCGGAGAGGATGAAGGCGGTCTCGGCGTTGTTGAGCTCGCGCGCGATGGCGAGCATCTGCGCCTCGGTGAGCCCGTCGGCGTTCAGCACCACACCGGTCGGGTTTCCGGTGAAGGGTTCGCGGGTGAACGCGTCAACCTGATGAACCTGGATCTTGCGCGTCATCGTTCCTCACCCGCCGTTTCCGCCCGGTCAGGCAATTCTAGTCCCGGGCGCGATCATAGCGGCAGCCGCCTTGCGGCGGTGCGTGCGATACTGACGCCAACCTGCGGAGGCGACACGCATGGACATCGGGGTCGAGATCAGCCTGTATCCGCTCAAGAGCGATTTCGTTGCGCCGATCCGCGCGTTCATCGCTCGCCTGAACGATGACCCGCGCCTCAAGGTCGTGACGAGCAGCCTGAGCACGCAGGTGTTCGGAGCGTATGAGGACGTCATGGAGGCACTGCGACGGGAGCTGCGCGCGACATTCCAGACTCTGGAGCAAGGATTCGACAAGGCCGTGTTCGTGATGAAGGTGCTGGGGCCGCTGCCGCCGGCCTGACATGTGCATACGCCCGCCCCCGGGCTGGCGGGCTGCGGAGCGAACCGGCAAACTAGCAGATTCGGGGCACATCCGCCTCAAGCAAATCCCGAAGGTCTCGAGGCACCTGCATGGCACTGATGCGAGTCGTGGATCGCGACGGAGTCGAGCACGAAGTAGAGGGCAAGACCGGACTGAAGGTGATGGAGAATCTGCGCGAGCTCGACTACGGTGTGGCGGCCATCTGCGGCGGCATGTGCTCCTGCGCCACCTGTCATGTGTACGTGGATGCGGAGTGGCAGCCGCGGCTGCCGGCGATGATGTCGGATGAGCGCGAGCTGCTGTCGGAACTGTCGCACTACCGGGAGAATTCGCGCCTCTCCTGCCAGGTCGAATTCACCCCGGAGCTTGCCGGGCTGCGCGTGCGGATCGCGCCCGACGAGTAGCGGGCGATGACTGCCGCGAGTGTCGAGGTCGAGACCCGCGGTGCGGTGGCGCTCGTCACCCTGAACCGCCCGCAGAGCGGCAACACGCTCAACCTGCAGATGGCGATGGATCTGCTCGCCGCCGCCATGACCTGCGCGCGCAACGCCGCGGTGCGCGCGGTCGTTCTGACGGGCGCCGGCCGGCACTTCTGCTTCGGCGGCGATCTGCGCGGCATGGCCGCGCGCACCGGCGCCGGGAACGATTAC
>Ga0137376_10001084_pt1 | contig 14581 bp, 14 predicted proteins | sample SagtaG_23_FD_104814 | JGI IMG/M metagenome (GOLD analysis project Ga0137376, IMG submission 104814) | Vadose zone soil microbial communities from Sagehorn Ranch, Mendocino, California, USA - Sage2_L_20_16 metaG | ecosystem: Environmental > Terrestrial > Soil > Vadose zone | place: USA...
GCGATGTGGGCGTCGATGGGGCCGATCACCGACCGCACGCGCGATCGTCTCGGTGCGAGCGATCTGGCAATCGTCGAGTTCCGTCGCATCATGGTCGACGCCGTGCGCAAATTCGTTGCCGACGGTATCGCGTTGGGTGCTGAATCGCGCGCGGCGGATTCGGCGCTTTGCGCGTTCGAAGGCGTGATCCCGAAGACCGAAGATTGGCGTACGCTCGGCCGCATCGCCGGCGCGCCGACCCGTTGAGATCCACGGATGTCGACGCCCGCGCCACCGGAGCCGATGTCGTTATGCGTGGCGGACGTCGACGAAATCGCGACCGGCATCTTCCGGTACGACCTGCGCCGCCCCGATGGTGGCGAGTTGCCGCCGTTCACTGCCGGCGCGCACGTCACTGTCTGGCTGCCGAACGGCGGGACGCGTTGCTTCTCTCTGGCCAACAATCCGCTCGAACGCGATCGCTACGAAATCGCTGTCAAGCGCGAAGATCCTGGCCGCGGCGGCTCGAAGAGCCTGGTCGACGGCATTCGTCGGGGCGACGCGGTGGCTGTTTCGGCACCGGACAACTGGTTCTCGCTCGCACCTGGCGTTGCTGAATTCCTGTTCGTCGCCGGTGGCATCGGCATCACGCCGATCATGGCGATGATGCGTCATCTCAACGGGACGAGCGCTGCCCGATACAAGCTCTATTACCTGACGCGCTCACGCTCGCTCACGCCCTTCATCACCGAGCTCCAAGCGCCCGCATTCGCAGGCAAGATCGTCCTGCACCACGATCATGGGGATCTCGATCGGGCCTTCGACCTCTGGCCGCTGTTCGAGCGGCCGACGGCGGCGCACGTGTATTGCTGCGGTCCGCAGGGCCTGATGGACACTGTGCGTGACATGACCGGCCATTGGCCGACGTCGGCGATCCATTTCGAAAGCTTCACCAACGCACTCGCGGCGCCGCGCATCGACGACGTGCCGTTCGACGTGCGCCTTGCGAAGTCCGGCGATGTCGTGACCGTGCCGGCCGGCACATCGATGATCGAGGTGTTGCGCGCGCATGGTTGTCGCGTTCCCTCGTCGTGCGAGAGCGGGACTTGTGGGACGTGCCGCACGCGTCTGCTCGCCGGCGAAGCCGACCACCGCGACCTGGTCCTGACTGACGAGGAACGCGCGGACAGCATCATGGTGTGCGTATCGCGCGCGAAGTCGGCGGAGCTAGTGGTGGATTTATGATGGAAAAGCAGGTCCCTCGTTTCCCTCGGGATGACAACCATTCATAAGATCCGTCTCGGCGTGGTCGGCCTCGGCCGTGCTTTCACCTTGATGCTGCCGACTTTTGTCGCCGATGAGCGCGTCGAGCTCGCGGGCGCAGCGGACAGTCGTCCCGAAGCGCGGCGTCGATTCGAGTCGGACTTCGGTGCTCGCGCCTACGACTCGATCGAGCCGCTGTGCAACGATTCCTCGATCGAAGCGATTTACGTGGCGAGCCCGCACCAGCTCCATGCCGAGCACGCAAGGCTCGCGGTTGCGTCAGGCAAGCACGTCCTCGTCGAGAAGCCGATGGCGTTGTCGGTCGGCGAGTGTCAATCGATGATCGATGCGGCAAGGCGTGCGCGTGTGCAGTTGATCGTCGGCCACAGCCATAGCTTCGACGCGCCGGTCCTGCGCACGCGCGAGTTGATCGCATCGGGCGCGTTCGGATCATTACGAATGCTGACCGCGCTCAATTTCACCGATTTCATCTATCGTCCGCGGCGGCCCGAAGAGCTCTCGACGCGCGAAGGCGGCGGCGTCGTCTTCAGTCAAGCTGCGCATCAGATCGACGTCGTGCGTCTTCTCGCCGGTGGCTTGGTCCGAGCGGTTCGCGCGTTCACCGGCCAATGGGATCCGTCGCGAGCCACCGAGGGTGCCTACTCCGCGCTGCTGCAGTTCGCCGACGGCACCTTTGCGTCGCTCACGTACAGCGGCTACGCGCATTTCGATTCCGATGAGATCTGCGGCGACATTGGCGAAATGGGAAGGCCTCGTGACCCTGCGCGCTACGGCGCCGCTCGCCGGACGCTCGCGAGCGTCGGCTCGGCGTCCGAGGAATCGCAGCTCAAAGCGTCGCGCGGTTACGGCGGCGCACACTATTCGCCATCCACGACCAACGCGCCGCACCATCAGCACTTCGGCTTCGTCATCGCAAGTTGCGAGCGCGCCGACCTGCGACTCATGCCCGACCGCCTGCTGATCTACGGCGACTCGGAAGTGCGGACCGAATCATTGCCGCCGCCGACGATTCCGCGTCGCGAAGTGATCGATGAGCTATACGACGCGGTCGTTCATGGCCGCGCCCCGCTTCACGGCGGCGAATGGGCTCTTGCCACGACGGAGGCATGTCTCGCGCTGTTGCAGTCCGCTCGCGAAGGGCGCGAGATCGCGTTGCAGCACCCAGTCGCTTGCCCATGAGGGATCCCCAAACCGAACGGATACTGCGGCATTGGCATGACGCCGTGCCGAACGATCGGATCGCGCATCTCGTCAAGGACGCGAGCCGCGCGTTCGTGCGAGCGCTGCAATGCCGACTCGCCCGCCATGACGTTCCATGCGGGCACTGGACTTTTTTGCGGATCCTATGGGAATCCGACGGTCTTACGCAGCGCGAGCTTTCCGCGGAAGCGGGCGTCATGGAGCCCACGACGCACGTCGCGCTCAACGCGATGGAGCGGCTGGGCTATATTCGACGGCGGCGATTGGCAGCGAACCGCCGCAATGTGTACGTCCATTTGACGCCCAAGGGTCGCGCGTTGAAAGCCAAGCTCGTGCCCCTTGCCCAAGAGGTCAACGAAGTGGGAGTGGATGGGATCGACGCTGCCGACATTGCGACAGTTCGGCGCGTGCTGATCGCGATCATCGACAATCTCGCAAAGAACGACACCGCAGCGGATGGCAACGCGCTGAAACAGCGCTCGCGCGCCAGTGCGCAGTAACGGCAGAAAGGAATTCGGACGATGTCGAAGCTACGTTTGAGCCTCGCCTGTTGGAACTACGACCGCACGCGAGCGCTTCGCGACGGTTCCGTGCAAGCCGACGGCATCGATCTCAACTATCTGAACATGCCGGTCGAAGAAACATTCTTCCGGATGCTGCGCCATCGCGAATTCGATGTCGCTGAAATGTCGCTGTCGTCGTATGCCGTTTCGCTGCTGAAGCCCGACCGGCCGTTCATCGCGATCCCGGTCTTTCCTTCACGGTTCTTCCGCCATTCGTGCATTTACGTCAATTCGGCAAGCGGCGTTCGCGAGCCCAAGGACCTGATCGGCAAACGCGTGGGCAATCCCGAATACCAGATGACGGCGCCGGTGTGGATTCGCGGAATCCTCGCAGATGAATACGGCGTACCGATCGACGCTGTAACGTATTGCACCGGCGGCGAAGAAGAGCCCGGGCGGCCCGAGAAGCTCAACCTCGCTCTGCCGCCCAACATCAAGATCGAACGGATCGGTCCGACCGATACACTTTCCGCGATGCTGCACGATGGCGCGATCGATGCGCTCTATGCGGCGCGGATGCCATCGTCGTTTCGAAGCGGTGACGGCCGCGTGCGACGGCTCTTCGACGATTACGCGAAGGTCGAGCGCGACTATTATCGGCGTACGCATATCTTTCCGATCATGCATACTGTCGCGATTCGGCGCGACGTCTACGAGCGCGATCGCTGGATCGCGCAATCGCTGTTCAAGGCATTCTGCGCGGCGCAGCGCATGACTTATGCGGATTTGAACGACACGGCGGCGCTCAAGGTGATGCTCCCTTGGACGACCGCACATGTCGAGGACGCGCGACGCGAGATGGGCGACGATTTCTGGCCGTACGGCTTCGATCGCAACCGCGATGCGCTATCGACGTTCTTGCGCTATCACCACGCGCAGGGATTATCGAGTCGAGCGCTGGAGCCCGAGGAACTGTTCGCGCCCGAAACTCTCGAAGCATTCAGAATTTGAGAATGCACGTACGGGCGGTTAGCATACGGTTTCCCGCAAACGCCGAGGGACGTCATGGCCGCATATCTGGTAGCCAACATCGAAGTCAGCGATCCTGCAGCGTTTGAAGAATATCGCAAGCGCGTGCCGGCAACGATCGCCGCGCACGGCGGTCGCTACCTGTGTCGCGGTGGCACGGTGGAAGTGCTCGAAGGTGAGTTCGACGCGAAGCGTATCGTCGTTCTCGAATTTCCGAGCGTGGCAGCGGCTCGCACGTGGTACGCCTCGGCCGAATATCAGGAGCTGTTGCCATTGCGCGAGAGGGCAGCGAAGACGATGCTGATGATGGTCGAAGGCTTGTAACCGATGAACGAGCAACGCTATCGTGTCGCTCGTCGCAGGAGCCGCAGAGAGGCGCTGTCGCTCATCGGCGCGCTCTCGCTGCTTCCGTTCGACGCCGTTCGAGGCGCCGACATGAATCCGCCCCTCTCGTGCATCGCTACGCCGACGCAGACCGAAGGACCGTATTTCGTAGACGAGCATCTGAACCGCGTCGATATCCGTTCGGATCCCCTGAGCGGAATCGTCAAGGAAGGCGTGCCGCTCAAGCTGCGACTGTTCGCGCATGCGATCGCTGCCGGCGCATGCACACCGCTCTCGGGCGCTGTTATCGATGTCTGGCATTGCGACGCGGCCGGCGTTTACTCCGACGTCAACGATGCCGGAGCCAACGCAGTGGGCCAAAAATTCCTCCGCGGTTACCAGCTCGCCGGCAACGACGGCGGCGTCGAATTCCTCACGATCTATCCAGGCTGGTACCAGGGTCGAACCGCGCACATTCATTTCAAGATCCGCGGTCAACCGGCTGCCGCTCGAAGCTACGCGTTCACGTCGCAGCTCTATTTCGACGAAGCGATATCCGATCGCGTCTATGCGCGAGCGCCCTACGCGAAAGGTGCGCCGCGAACACGTAACGACGCCGATTTCATCTATCGGGGCGGCGGCAAACAATTGACGCTCGCGCTCATCCCGGACGGCAGCGGCTATGCCGCGCGCTTCGACGTCGGATTGCGAATGGCATAGCGCACATCGCGCCCCCGTCGATTCTTGGAATATTTCTTCGCCCTGAGCGTCGGCCTGATCGCCGGCACAGTGGGCGGCATCGTCGGCTTCGGCTCGTCGATCATGCTGATGCCGGTGTTGGTTGTCGCGTTCGGACCGCGCGAGGCTACATCAGCAAATCGATCACATTTCGCACACTGGGCGCGTTGCCGTTCGACGCACTGGCGCGTGGGCTCATCATCGGTTCGTCGCTGATGGCCGGAACGTTTCTCGCAAAGCGCGTGGTCGTCAAATTGCCTGCGGAGCGATTTCGCGTGCTCATGGATGGATTGCTGCTGGTCTCGGGCGCCGCGATGCTGTGGGCGGCGACGTCGGTGCCATGAATCGCTGTGATCTCCGTCAGCACCTTCGCCGGCGCTGTCAGATAACTACAGCGAAGGCCGCGTAATATTCGATGTTCTTGCCGACTGCATCCGAGGCGCCAATGATCGTACTTTACGGAACACAAGGCTCTGGGGCCGCCGCGGTCGAGGCGGCGCTGGAGGTCGCCGGCGTACCGTATCGCAACGTCGATGCAGCCTCATGGAAGCCAGGGCCGGGCCTCGATGAGTTGCGCGGCGTCAACCCGCTGGCGCAAATTCCAACCGTTGTGCTGCCGGACGGCGGGGTCTTGACGGAAAGCGCGGCGATCCTGATCCTGCTCGGACAGCGCTATGCGGACTCCGGCTTGCTTCCGCAAGCGATTGAGAAACGCGCCCAGGCCATTCGCGGCCTTGTTTACATCGCAGCGAATTGCTATTCGGCGATCGGCATCATCGATTTTCCGGCACGCTATTCCACAGATACCGACGAACCGCTGCGTGAACGCATTCGCGCGGGCACGCGGGCGCGACTGCACGAGATGTGGGACACCTTCGCCGACGTGTTCCCTGCGACGCCGTTTTTGAGCGGGGATCGCCTGGGTGCGCTCGACATACTTGCCTGCGTCGTATCGAAATGGTCGGGCGCGCGCAAGCATTTGGCGCAATCGCGGCCCGCGTTTTATGAGGTTCTATCCAAGATCGAGGCGGATCCCGTCGTCGCACCTGTGTTCGCGCGCCATTGGCCCGCACAATCCTGATCGATAGGCCGGCGACGATGCGCGTATGCTGCGGGAATCGGAACGAGGAAAAATGCCATGCTTCTGTGCCCAATCGCGATCGCCGTCGGCTGTAACAAGTGTCCTCTCGTATCGGTGTGCCCATTGAAGGGGACGATCGGTAACTACAAAGCCGAGCCACCGCCTGTCCAAGCGGCTCCTGCGAAAACCTTCGTCAAGCCGCGCAGCAAACGCGCACGCACGCGGCGTTCGCATAAGCGCTGACCGGTCACCATGTCCGCATAGCGCGAGCCGACATGCTCGATCGCGTGCTGGCCGATGCGGTCGTTGTTTTCCATCTGGGGTTCATCGTCTTTGTGTTGGCGGGGGGCGTCCTGGTCATCACGTGGCGGCGTCGCGTCGCATGGCTGCATCTTCCGGCGGTCGCATGGGCGGCGTATGCCGAATTCACGTCGACGATCTGTCCATTGACGCCGCTCGAAAACACTTTGCGCCGGCGTGCGGGCCAATCAGGCTATGAAGGCGGATTTATCGAGAATTACTTGATCCCGATCGTTTATCCCTCAGCGCTGACGCCGAATGTACAAGTGGTGATCGGCGCGATCATCGTCGCAGTCAACGTCGCGCTCTATGCGATCGTCGGGCGGCGCTCGCGGCAACGGGGTCGGATGCCGCGCCCGACGCCCGATTGACAACGAAAAACAGGCGTTCTGGCGCGTGGGCCAACCGCCACCACAGGAGCAGCACCGCTATGCGGCATGCCGGAAGGTCTTCGCCGGCGGCAACGTGGCAACCGACTGCTGCGCGTCGTCGCCATGATCGACGGCGTCCCCGTTGGCGGGAGCAGCGTATTCCGCGAAAATGTCCGCGAGATCAGGGTTCTCTTCCGTGGACAGCACGTTAAAGTACGCCAGATAGATGTCGTCGATGATTTGCGCGTATTCGGAACTTGAAGGTTTCGGCATAATTTGCACTCTCTGCGTGACACCATTCTTGCCCGGAACGCGGTGCAAACCAAGCGGAATATTCCCGAAGCGGCCGTAGGTCGGACGCCGACACGATCAAGTCGCGACCAGCTTGCGATGTGCCTGGACGCTCATCAGCACGCCCAGTCCGATGAAGAGCGAAATCATCGCAGTGCCCCCGTATGACACGAGCGGCAACGGCACGCCGACGACCGGCAACAAGCCGCTCACCATGCTCATGTTCACGAACGCGTAGGTAAAAAACATTAGCGTGATTGCGCCGGCGACAAGGCGCGCAAACAGCGTCGACGCGTTCGCCGCGATCATCATGCCGCGGCCGATCAGCAGCAAATAGAGAATCAGCAGCACCGCGTTGCCGATCAAGCCGAACTCTTCGCCGAACACCGCGAAAATGAAATCCGTATGGCGCTCGGGCAGAAAATCAAGATGTGTCTGCGTTCCATTGAGCCAACCTTTTCCCGCAACGCCGCCCGACCCGAGTGCGATCGATGCCTGCGTCGAATGGTAGCCGGCGCCGAGCGGGTCGCGCGCCGGATCGAGAAAAGTGAGTATCCGCTCGCGCTGGTAATCGTGCAGTTGTTGCCAGACCATCGGGCCGGCGGCCGCACCGACTGCTACCAATCCCACCATGATCTTCCACGACAATCCGGCGAGATACAGCACGTAAAAACCCGACGCCGCGATCAACAATGCCGTGCCGAGATCCGGCTGGCGCTTGATCAGGTAAACGGGAACGACGATCAGTACCACTGCGAGCACGAAATCGGTCCAGCCGATGCGGCCCTCGAACTTTTGGAAATACCACGCAAGCATCAGCGGCAACGCAATCTTCATCAACTCCGATGGCTGAAATCGTGCGACACCGAAATTGAGCCAGCGGCGAGAGCCGTTGACGACGATTCCGAACATCGCGACGCCGAACAGCATCAGCACCGCGACCGCGTACAACGGTACCGCCGCCCGCGCCAGCGTTTGCGGCGGGATGTTGGCAAACAACCACATCAGCGCAATGGCGAAGCCGAAGCTCAGAAGTTGACTGGTCACGCGTTGCACGCTTTGGTCGGAAGCGGAAAAAAGCGTGACGATGCCGACGCCGACGATCGCGATTGCGCATCCGAACAGCATGCGATCGATCCGCCGCGTCAACACTTCCCAGACACGCGACAAGAAGTTCAGCATCGTTTCAGGCGCTCGGTGTTACGACGCCGTTGCGCGGAATCCATCAATCGCTTTCGTCGTCGCCGCCGGGCTGCGAAACGACCGGCGCCGGACCGACCACATCGCCCACGAGGAAATAGTCGAGCACCTTGCGCGCGACCGGCGCCGCGGCCTGTGCGCCGAAGCCACCATTCTCGACCAGAACCGCCAGCGCGATCCGCGGCTTGTCGGCGGGCGCGTAGGCGATGAACCACGCGTGGTCGCGCAGGCGTTCCTCGACGCGGTGCTCGGAATATTTTTCCCCCTTGAGCGAGTAGACCTGCGCGGTGCCGGTCTTGCCGCCGCTCACATACTTGGCGTTCTTGAAGGCCGCGGCGCTCGTACCTTCTTTGTTGACGCCGACGAGCGCGTTCTTGATCGTCGCAAGATACTCGGGCTTGACGCCGAGATTCGACGCCGGATCGCGTGCGATCTCGCGCACTTCCCCGGTTTTCAGGCTTTGGACCGATTTGACGAGATGCGGCGTGTAGCTGACGCCGTCGTTTGCAATCACCGCAATTGCATGCGCGAGCTGAATCGGCGTGAACGCGTTGTAGCCCTGCCCGATGCCCGCCGAAATCGAATCGCCCAGATACCATTTCCGATGCTCTTCGCGGAAATTTTTTCCCGCAAACCGCTGGCGTTTCCACTCGCGTGACGGCAAGGTGCCGGTCAGCTCCCCTTCGATATCGAGGCCGGTTTTCTGTCCGAAGCCGAGGCGCGACATGAAACGCGCGGTTTCGTCGATGTCCGTTTCGTTGGCCAACAAATAGTAATAGGTGTCGCATGAAACGACGATCGACTTGTACATGTCGACGGTGCCGTGCCCGCCGGGCTTGTCGTCGCGGAATCGATGCGCCTGCCCGGGAATCTGGAAAAAACCCGGATCGAAAATGGTCTGTGTCGGAGTGCGCTTGCCTGAATTCAAAGCGGACAAGGCGAGGAAAGGCTTGATCGTCGAGCCGGGCGGATAAGCACCGCGCAGCGGACGATTGAGCAACGGCTTGTCGGGCGACTCGTTCAGCTCCTGCCAGCTCGCCGGATCAATGCCGTCGACAAACAGGTTCGGGTCGTAACCCGGCTTCGAAACGAACGCGAGCACATCGCCCGAGCGCGGATCGATCGCGACCAGCGCCCCGCGCCGTTCGCCGAACGCCGCTTCGGCAGCTTGCTGCAATTTGATGTCCAGCGATAGCCGCAGATTGTTGCCCGAAACCGGCGGCGTCCGCGACAACGTGCGCACTGCGCGCCCGTTCGCGTCGACCTCGACTTCTTCCCAACCTGTCGTACCGTGCAATTCCTGCTCGTACGACAATTCGACGCCGACCTTGCCGATGTAATCGGAACCTTTGTAGTTCGCCACCTCGTCCCAGTCGGCGATCCGTTCGACGTCCTTGTCGTTGATGCGGCCGATGTAGCCGATCACGTGAGAGGCGACAGCGGCAAACGGATATTGGCGGAAGAGGCGCGCCTTGATCTCGACGCCGGGAAAGCGGTAGCGGTGAACGGCGAAACGCGCGACTTCCTCATCGGACAATCGCGTGCGAAGCGGGAGGCTCTCGAAGTTTCGTGACTCCTCGAGAAGCTTGCGGAAGCGCTTGCGATCGCGCGGTTGCACATCGACGATTTCTGCCAGCGCATCGATCGTTTCGTCGAGATTCTTGACACGCGAGGGCATGATCTCGAGCGTGTAGCCGGAATAGCTTTGAGCGAGCACGATACCGTTGCGGTCGGTGACGACGCCGCGATTGGGGACAATCGGCACGATCGCGATCCGGTTGGTCTCGGCGAGCGTCTGATAATGAGCGTGTTGAACGACCTGCAGGTAGAGGAAACGCGCGAAGAGTCCCGCGAACGCAATGAGCACGATGAACGCGGCGATGCCGAGACGGCGGCGAAAGTAGAAGCGGTCGCGCTCGGCCGTCGAAAAGTCCGAAGCGCCGCCACGGGCGCCGAAGCCGCGGTTCTTCGATACGAAAAGTGTTCGTGCCATGAGGTCTGTGCGCGTGCTTCAGCGTTTTGCCGATGAGCGCGTCGGCCGTTGCGGATATTGCAGCAACACCGACAATAGCGGCCACATTAATGCGCCGACGACGGGGGGAACCGCGTAGGTCCAGCGTGGCAGCGGTGCCCCGCCGACGATCCGCACGAGCAACACGATCGCGGCACACAAACCGAGCAGTGCCGCAACCTGCACGGCTTGTTGCCACAGCGGAAAACGCAGCACGCGGCGGCGAAAATAATCGGCCGCATAGGCGAGTACTGCGTACGCGAGCGCGTGCTGGCCGAAGAGCGTAGCGTCGGCGACATCCATGACCAGACCGACGAACCACGCGGTGCCAACGCCGACGTAGCGCGGCTCGCGTATGCACCAATAAAGCAGGACGAGTGCGAGCAAGTCGGGGCGGAGCGCGGTCGTGACAGGCGCGAGCGGAGCGATGTTCGCAAGCAATGCGAGAAACAGCGTCACCAAGATGAATGACGGCTTGACCGGTCGCAGGATCTCTTCGGATCTTGCAGCGTTCAATCCCGTCACGCCGGGAAGCATTCTCATCGCCGGCCTCGACGGCCCTTCTTGGCCGACTCTATTTCCGCGGGCTCTTCGGGACGCGGCGGCAGCGCGGCCTCGCGCCCCAGCACGAGCAGGAATTGACTGCGATCGACGCCGGCCAGCGGTCTGCACGCGATACGCGCAAACATCTGGCCGGTGTCGCGATCGATGTCGACGACTTCGGCGACCGCGAGCCCGGCCGGGTACGTCCCGTCGATGCCCGATGTCAGCAGTCGGTCGCCGACTTTAATATCGGCCGATGGCGCCGTGAACCGAAGCTCCGGCGAGCGTCCGGTGCCGTTGCCGAACAGGACGCTGCGAATGCCGCTGCGCTCGATCCTGACGGGCACTGCATGATCGCGCTCGGTGACGAGCGTCACTTCCGCCATCATCGGGTACGCGCGCGTCACTTGACCCACGACGCCCAACTCGTCGATGACCGCGTCACCCGCCTTGACACCTGCGTCAACGCCCTTGTTGACGAACAGCTTCTGCGTAAATGGATCGCGGCTGGTATAGAGCACTTCGACGGCCACGGCAGCACCGGAGTAGCGTCGCGCGGTTTCGAGCAGCGCCTTGAGCCGCGCGTTTTCGACTTCCAGCAATGGGGCCGTTTTCACGGTCGGTGCCTGCGCAACCAGCGTTTCCTGCAAACGAGAATTTTCGTCGGCGAGCTGCCGCTTCGACACGAAATAATCGGCGACATAGGCGAACGCTTCGCCCGGAAGCAGTACTGCGCGTTGAAACGGATAGAGCGCGACGACGACGACCTGCCGCACGCCTTCGAGATAACGAAAACGCGTGTCCGCGAAAAGCAGCGCGATCGAAAAAACGCCCAAAAGCGCGAGCCTTGATAGAGGGCTCGGGCCGCGATGAAAAAACGCAGGCGGCTCGACGGAGATGTGATGCATCTAACCTGCTTGACTCTATACCGCCGCCGTCATGCCCCCGCTGTCGGTCGCGCGGCCCATATGAACTCCCTAATCCGAGGTAAAGATCGTCTGCAGCTTTTCCATGTTCTCGAGTGCCTTGCCGCAGCCACGTACCACGCACGTCAACGGATCGTCGGCAACGATCACCGGCAGCCCCGTCTCTTCCATCAACAACCGATCGATATCGCGCAGCAACGCTCCGCCGCCGGTCAGCACCATTCCGCGTTCCGCGATGTCGGCGCCAAGTTCCGGCGGCGTCCGCTCGAGCGCGCTTTTGACCGCCGATACGATGCTGTTCAGCGGATCGGTCAGCGCCTCGAGAATCTCGTTCGACGACACGGTGAAGCTCCGCGGAATGCCCTCAGCAAGATTGCGGCCTTTCACTTCCATTTCCTTCACTTCCGAGCCCGGGAACGCCGAACCGATCGTCTTCTTGATCTGCTCGGCCGTCGTTTCGCCGATCAACATGCCGTAATTGCGGCGGATGTAGTTGACGATCGCCTCGTCGAACTTGTCGCCGCCGACACGAACGCTTCCCGCATAGACCATGCCACCCAGCGAAATCACGCCGACCTCGGTCGTCCCGCCGCCGACGTCGACGACCATCGAGCCGGTCGCGTCGCTCACCGGCAGATCGGCGCCGATCGCGGCGGCCATCGGTTCCTCGATCAAATAGACCTTCGATGCGCCGGCGCCGAGGGCGGACTCGCGAATCGCCCGGCGTTCCACTTGCGTCGACCCGCACGGCACGCAGATGATGATGCGGGGGCTGGGCGAGAACAGGCGCGAGTCGAGCACCTTCTTGATGAATTGCTTCAGCATCTGTTCCGTGACGGTGAAGTCGGCAATGACGCCATCTTTCATCGGACGGATCGCGGTGATGTTGCCCGGCGTGCGGCCGAGCATCTGCTTGGCCGCCAGACCGACTTCCTGGATCACCTTCTTGCCGTTTGGACCGCCCTCCTGCCGAATCGCGACGACCGAGGGCTCGTTCAACACGATGCCCTTGCCACGGACATAGATCAGTGTGTTGGCCGTACCGAGATCGATCGCGAGGTCGCTGGAGAAATAACCTTTAAACGATTCGAACATGTATGCGAGTGCCCGCGCGATCGCAGCGTCACACCCGTCCGAATCGGCGCGGGGCCAGGCTGCCCGAAAGAATGGCGGCTATGATAACCTATTGGCTATTGCTTTCGCACTGATTTGATGTGGTTTTATGACGAATTCCGGCCTGGACGGCACGCCGGGGCCTGTGGTTTTGGCGCTTCGTCGTAAATGTGCAACGGTGCTCCGCCTTCTCCTCCTTCATGGCACCTACTCTCGACGACGTGTTGCGGATCGCGCATCTCGCGCGAATCGACATCGATGCAGTTGCTGCGCGTGAGGTTCACACCAAACTCGACGCGATCTTCACGCTGATCAACGAGCTCCAGGCGGTGGACACGACGGGCATCGAACCGATGTCGCATCCGCAAGACGTGAGCGCTCCACTGCGCGACGATGCGGTCACCGAAAGCGATCATCACGACGACTACCAACGCGTTGCGCCTGCCGTCGAGGACGGGCTGTATCTGGTGCCGCGCGTGATCGAATAAGTGGTGATTGACGGCACGATTGTCGAGCTCGCGCAAGCGCTGCAGGCGCGACGCGTATCGAGCGCCGAGCTCACCGCCCTAGCCTTGACGCGAATCGAGCGCGCGCAAAGCCGCTTCAACGCATTCATCACGATCGATCGCGAAGGCGCGCTAGCTGCGGCGCAGGCGGCCGACACAGCGCTGCGCAAAGGCAACGGCGGACCGCTGACCGGCATTCCAATCGCGCACAAGGACATCCTGATGACGGCGGGTCTCAGGACGACGTGCGGCTCGCGCATGCTGGCGAACTTCATTGCGCCGTACGATGCGTTCGTCGTCCAGCAATTGCGCAAGGCAGGCACGGTGCTCGTCGGCAAGACCAACATGGACGAATTCGCGATGGGCTCATCGAGCGAGACATCGTGGTTCGGTCCGGTCAGAAATCCGTGGAATCCGTCATACGTACCCGGCGGCAGCTCTGGGGGATCGGCGGTTGCGGTGGCCGCGCGTCTCGTTCCGGCAGCCACCGGCACGGATACCGGCGGATCGATTCGTCAACCAGCGGCACTGACCGGCGTCTGCGGCCTCAAGCCGACGTATGGCGCGTGCTCGCGCTATGGGTTGGTCGCCTTCGCATCGAGCCTCGATCATCCGGGGCCGTTCGGGCGCACCGCCGAAGACTGCGCGCTCTTGCTGCAGGCGATGGCAGGTCACGATCCGCGCGATTCGACCTCGGTCGATCGGCCGCGTGCAGACTACGCACGGCTACTTCGCGAGCCGCGCAACGCCAAACCGCTCACAGGCGTGCGAGTCGGCCTACCGAAGGAGTTTCGCGGCGACGGCGTCGATGCCGAAGTCGCCGGCGCGGTCGAAGCGGCGATCGCGGAGCTGCAAAAACTGGGAGCAATGCTAAAGATCATCAGCCTTCCGGCCGTTAAATACTCGGTGCCGGTCTATTACGTGATCGCACCGGCCGAAGCTTCGTCGAATCTGTCGCGCTTCGACGGCGTTCGTTACGGTCATCGCGCGAAGGAATACAAAGACCTGCTCGACATGTACAAGAAGACGCGCGCCGAGGGCTTCGGCGCCGAGGTCAAGCGGCGCATTCTGACCGGCACTTATGTGCTTTCACACGGTTACTACGATGCGTACTACCTGAAGGCACAGCAAGTACGCCGATTGATCGCCGACGATTTCAAGCGTGCTTATCGCGAATGCGAC
>Ga0137376_10001085_pt1 | contig 14579 bp, 20 predicted proteins | sample SagtaG_23_FD_104814 | JGI IMG/M metagenome (GOLD analysis project Ga0137376, IMG submission 104814) | Vadose zone soil microbial communities from Sagehorn Ranch, Mendocino, California, USA - Sage2_L_20_16 metaG | ecosystem: Environmental > Terrestrial > Soil > Vadose zone | place: USA...
CCTCAAAGAGCACAGTGGGGGGGGCGGTCTGGTTTATCGTAAGGGACCCTGATTTCGACGCCAGTCGGCAAATTTAGCAAGAAAGCTCCTTGTCCAGGGGCAAAGAGGTGTGCCGTAACCTTTCTTCGGCGTTGTCTGTATTCGGACTGGCATCTACTAGTAATATGTCCAAAGCAAAGTCAGGTGTCTGGTCAGAGAGGCCGTCAGCTTCCAGTTAACTTTATCACATTTGATGAGACGCACCACCAAGACGGCAATAAATTTACCCAAGCCAATTTGTGTAAGAGCACTGGCATTGAGATACAGACCATTTCGAACGTCATTTATATCCCGGATAATGTCGTTTCCACCAGGATCAAAACTGCGGCGTGCGGTGTGTACTGCCATCCGTGATGAGATATCAGTGAGGTACGGATCCCATTGGAATTTCACTCAACACACAATGCCCTCCATCCCGCTGCGTTACAGCCGCACGGAAATTACTCCAATATTCGCTTGCCGTGCTGGAAGTTTTGGTCCTAGTGTTTTCAACTAAATCAATCAAAAACATGCAGCACTTCTCTTCATTTGTCGTGGTGTAGTACAAGTACAAGTTGATTGATTCACTAAGCAGCGTAGTCTATAGGGGTGGGATTGGGTGGGTCGCATTCTGCACAGAGATGGCCATGGGGTCCAGTAACAGCCCCTGTAGCTCAGCAGATCCATTTGTACGGTTTTGACAGATCTCAAGGTAATGAGTTCGTTGACGGGGAAGGCGAGACAGTAGACCCATTTTCAATTGGCGGAATTGAAGGATTGCTCGGTATTTGATAGTTAGAGGGAACTGGTCGTCGACGCAAATCTTCGTCGCTGAAAGATCTGCCATGACTAGACTCGGGTGAGGAACGCTCGGCATCGCTTTGCAATGATGATGTCATTGTGATTGACAGGACGATGTCCGTTTGTTCAGAGAAACGACGAACCGTGGAGTTGAAATCCACCGCGACTGCTCATAGCCATTCGTGTGGCCTGGCTTGTCTTCAATTACGGCAAACGCATGTCCCTTCAACCAGCCATCTTGCCGTATCAGGTCTTACTTAGCGACTTACCTGCAGTCGCAGCAGAAGGACTATCATTTATCAGAAATTTCACGGGAGCATGTGCAAGGCGATGATACAATCTTATTCCCAAGGCGTCCTGACGCCTGGCAATCGTTAGGCAACGCACAACGTTATTCGTGTAGCTTACAAAGGTCGATGAATACTACATATCAACAATCGAAATTTTTGGCGACGCCAGCTCGCTGTTCGATACTTCGCACCGCCTCTTTAAACTTCTGAATAGTTACTTCATGGATCTTCGTTTCCTCCTCGTTGCCCGCCCACTTGCTGAGCTCTGAAAACGACCATCAGCCAAACAATGATAAACAAGCGCAGACAACGACTTGCCCAGAAACCGTTCCCCAATCCATAACCTCAGTTGCGCATTTCCGATGGCGTTAGCCACTTGCGAACAAGAATCGCTGGCATTTGACTTCTCCTTCAAAGGCCGCAGCGATGGCGTGCTATTCTCATCTGGTTCAACCTCACTCGCCTTCCGCTTGCTTCTAGGCTTGGTCGTGCTAAAAGGATCCTTGTTCTGACTCATATTGACCTTGTCAGACGTTGTAAGTGGCGGTTTTCCCGTGCTATTATTGACGTTGGTCAATGGACGCGACTGCGCACCCATGCCGGCCGCTAGCTGCTCACACGTAAGCAGCATATTTTCTGCATGGTTCCGCGCAGTGTGGAAGTAATGCGATGAAATCAGCGCAATGATGAGCGCTCGGAGGTGATTATCTTGGGATGACGAAGCAACGTCGAGAGCAGTTCGTAGGTGGCCTCTATCAGCAACCAAATATAAGAAAAACGGCTAACACAAATGGGTCAAGACGTACTTGGATTTCAGGACTTCATTTGAGAAACATGCTTTCAACACCTCGCCGATGGCTCTCAATGTCCCTCCAAGCCCTTCACATTGTCGAGCGATGGCCTCACCTTCAGCGGCGAGTGCCCCTATTTTCTCTTGCGCTAATCTTGCACTATCTTCGTTATCTCCCTGATTTCGCGCGTGCTGACGTATTAGTCCGATACGGAGCCACATCTCGCCCGCACGGGCCGAGGCATAGACCCACGTGTCTTCTGGATATGGCTCATCATCATTATCAGCTTCCGTTATCCCGCCCAATCGCCCCTTTGATTTGGAACGCCGCTTAACCGGGGGTTTGCTCGTTCGCCTAGTTGGCGATAGATTCGGTACTTGTGTAGGCGACAGCGCCCATTTCTTAGGTGTCTGTGGGCGGGAATCCTCACAGCCATAGAGATTGTCGGCTCTCGTCCGGGATTGACTCAAGTGAGCGGCAACCTTATAGCAATCCAGTGCACGCTCAGCGTGGCCCAGTGAATGTGAAAGGTGTGCATGATGTAGTGTTATTCGTGCTGCAAACATATGGAATAATGAGGTGCTGCGTGTGTAGGCAATTAGGCCATTCAAATGCTGTGATTGGTTGAAGACGGTCAGGTTCGGTCGTTGCTCCGCGGGGTAATCGATAATCACGTACTTTCTCGGCGTTGTCGAATTCGTTCCTGCAGATTGAGTTCTAGTACATATATGTCAATCATAACAGATGGTATGCGGTAATAGAGTGGCCTCACAGCCACGAGCTCGCTCAACATATCTGCTTTGAGCTTGTGTATTCTGCTATATGCGTCTTTCGCTTCGTGAATAGATGTCCACTGTGATACTGGGAAAATTTATTATAATATCGACTAATGAAGGAGGATGTATAACCAACGCATTATTTCTTTTTTCAGTTCGCGCTCGGCGATTGTAAGACCTTCGGTTGCAAATACTTTCCGCTTTGGTTTTCGTCCAACGGGATTTCGTTTCGAGACACTGCTGATAAGGAATGCAAGCAGGTACAACGCCCGGGGATGTGTCATCTGGACATATAAGGCCCGCTCCCCTGCCAAGGGAAACTTAAAGCGCGTGTCAGTATCACGCAAAGGAAATAAACCTAATATATGCACTCACTTCGACTACTCCGGAATCTCCCAACGTGGTCAAGGCACCCTTATCAAGGAGTTCATGAAGTCTAGTAAGCCTTAGCGAAGCATTCTCCGTGTCGCCAGCATAGGTATAGTAAATGACTCCCATGATCAATATGTGTAGCCTCAAAGCAGTCTCCGCCGCAGGCACCTCTGTTGCCAGGGGTAAAGCAGCACTTGAGTCTGGAAACTTTATCTGAAACGCCTCTTCCGCTTCATTTAAAGACGTGCCAATGATTGGCCAAAGACCTTCGCTTAGTAGGACACGCAAACGTATAACTTGCGCTAGCAAGGCAACGTTGGTGTGTCCATTAGTTGTTGCCAGTGTTTGAAGGTTTTGTACTGAATCGAGCATTTTCATGGAACTTTCCATTTCGCTATAGAATATCAAAGCGAGATGGGCTGTGTATGTCACATGCGGAGGATCGGATGAAGTGAAAGTGTCCAAAAGGCGTCGAACTATTTGTGCCGCGTGCTTCGGGTTGTTCTGGTGATGGTACGCTACCTTTGCGGAAAGCAATGAAAGGTGCGGTTTGTAGAGACGTAGTGATGGGTGCTACACAAATCTCAGCAATGTCACACATCCGAAAGGCATGATGTACCTTCTGCGCTATCAAAAGCTGGATATATGCGTCAATGAGAGGCGAATAAGGACTTCGACATGTTCTTACAGCCTTGGAGATCGCTTTCTCCACCTCCTCTGCCTTCCCAGGTTCTTGGGTTCCCTCTATAATCCCCACTTCGGCTAGCGCAGTCCAGGCGCGACATTCCAAATCTTTTTCTATTTCTGGGAGCTCCAAACATTTCTTGAGCGCTGCCGAAGACAATTGCAATGAAGTTTGATGATGTGGGTGCATCGGAGGATGAATAAGAATAGATGGTAGTGCAAGAAGCAAAGTAGAACATGGTATAGAGTTGAGATTCTGAGCATTAGACGCGTCTTTGTCCGTGTCTTGAATGGATTCGATTCGCTGGCGTTTCAGAGGACGCGGATTATCGTCCGAGCTGGGTGTATGCATGTGCGCGCGTGCGTGACGTTACAAGCGCGTCTGTGATGCCACATCACGCTCATGATCAGCAACGACGTCATTAAGCGTACAGCGTTGAACATCGAGCGCTTGAGCAATGCACAAGTTACTCAACAATAGAAAGCGAGCTAGGAGACTGATATCCATTCTCGCGCGCAGATTCATTTCCGACGAGAAATGAAGGGGGGGACTCTTATCTCCAGATGGGGATTCTTTCCTTAAGGCGGAAACTGACTCCTGCAGGTCCAGCTCTCCTTCCGCTTCGAGCCAACGTCCGTTTTTCAGGGTTGTTTATCAAGGCGATGACATTGTGGCTGAAACAAGGGGGATGGATCATCGAGAAGGATGTCCTGCAGCCTTTCCTGGTCCTACTACCCAGTGTTTTTCATTAATTTTCACCTCGTACTCAGGTTGGTCACTAAGATTCAGAAACGAAATCTCTAGTTCTCACCCGTTTTCATTCTAATCCATGTGCTCATCGTTGATCGTGCGACATACATGACCAAGCTCGAATTCTCACGATTTTTCGAATTCCTGTACCACTGCTCCTTCTAACCATGCTTCTGTCAAAAATGTCAATGTCACAGACATGGTCCCTGTATTGAGACGCTGGCTCTAACTAGTGTATCATTCGGTAAGCTTACTTGGTCGGCCTCTATCTAGTCGCAAACTTCCGGTGACAGGTGCCGATATTCCAATTTCCGACATACCAAGACGGAACTAACATTTCTTTCCCTAAAAGCAAACTATTATTGTTCATTCTCTTCAGGGACTCGGAACGCGGCACCGTGAATTCAATGCCACCACCAGCGCCCTCGCCACATTGCGCCCGTGATGTCTTCCTAGTAGGCTATCGGTCGTTGTCCGTGGCCGTGGGTGCAGGATTTACCATTTGCTACGCTACGCATCATCATAACATATCCTAATTCTGTCAGATCTCATTTGTCAACGGCGGCGCCGAGGACATCGGGACAAGAATTCAAGACGTGGTATATTTCTTTCGGCGGGATATACCAGTCCGGATGCGGATAATTTTGTAGATCATCAATCGTCCCATTCCAATTTTGGCAGTGCACGAAGCACTGCATGACACACTTAAAAAGACAGGGACCGAGCTCAGTTCCCCGTCCCCGGCCACCATCATATGTGAGTTTCATGCTCTGCTCGAAGTACAGCCCGTAACCTTGCAGCTACTGACATGTTTTTCGTCTAAAAGGCTTGCGTAACCCCGATCGCCCCTCAAGATCCACGTTGTATCATCCGACGTAGTGCAATCGCTGCTCGTTCCGTTTACCACGTAATAGGAGACCCACTGGAGACGCCTGGAAAATGAGTAATCCACTAAGCCACGACATTCCGAAGACTTACGGAGCGCTGCTACTGGGAGGTCTTTTTGGTTCCTTGTACGTGTTTTCTCAATATGAGCGCTCATTCGGATCATTGATATGGAAAACAGTCTGTCAGGCGCAACGACCGTTCAAACCATCGTCTATCTCAAATTATACCCCGAAGATCATCCATTCACAAAGTTGCTCGTAAGTCGACCAGCGCCGATTGCTACTATTGCTAACGTTCTCGCAGGTCACTGTCATATGGTATGCCAATCCTTTGTACAAGTTGCAGCATCCTTAGCGTCCTTTCAGGATTCTCGACGTGACACACACGGCAGTGACATGGGTAGGATTATGGACTTACTTGATTTCCGACTTTGTGGATTCGAACAAGATTAACACGATTCCTTTGTGAGTGAACGCTTTGTATCATAGATTGCGCTCATCCCTGACAGGGCTATTTCTGTACGTCAACATTCGATTGTAGTCGGACGTAATAACGAAATATCCTGGAGTAGTTGACGATCATATTTACCGCGATCCTTACCCTTCTCGTTCACTTGTAAGTCGCATGATTGACTGTCTGCGCACTTGCATGCTTAATGGTTCCTAGTTATTATGTGCATCGCATCTTTCATCGTATGTCGCAATTGTCCCATGCATGCATCTCGATGTCTCATGCTTTGTGGCAGTTAGCAGACGTAATTACTGGCTCTGCTTACCGATTGTAAGTTATATCACATGTCCTTGTTGGAGAACAGACGTAACGGATATTCAGGTGGTGCTGGCTGTTTGTCGTCTCTGTACGTAATATCCCATGATCATGTTACCCGCATTCTAAACCCGTGTCCGCAGGCTCCGCTTGTTGTATGTTCATTACCAATGGAACTCAAGTATCCTGCTGATCTTGTTCTTGACGTGCTTCAGCAACCAGTGCAGAAATGTGAGAGACTCGTTAGCGGTAAAACCCACTCGCTAAACATATATGACAAACAGGATCCGGTTGGGGACATTCACCAGGTTTAAGAGCGAGTTTCGGGTATGTTAGGAATGGGTTTTATAAGCACCTCTAACAGATATTCGGATTTAGTGGCTCTTTTCTCTCGGCCTCTCTCTATCGTCGGCCGTGGACGTCATTATCACATTCAGTCTATTCACATTGTTATACATGAGCCGTTCCAAGTCGCTAAGGTTTGAATGAATGGTTGTTTCTTGCCGCGCAAAGTATTGACAAAATTTCTCTACCAGTCTTAATAGCGTCATCGATTCACTCATTTTATATACTTTTGAAATTGGATCATTAACCGGGTACGTTACATCCATCTGCTCTGTTGATCAACACTTGTTAACGGCTGGACATAGTTTTGCAACAATTGTTTCCATGATTTGTGTACGCATTCTTCCGTTCACCTCAGTCTCCCAAGTATTAATTAGCAAAAAGTGGCTCGCCGTCAAAGATACTTTGATTTTCATGGGGCTTCACTTCATTATTGCAAAACGTAAGTTAACATTGTGTAGAGGGGTCACGATGCTGATAAAGCCCTAGTATACGCCAACTCCTTCATGGCATCGTGAGTCTTATTCGTCTATCGCGGACCTTTACTTATGACATGCGCAGGTTGAATATGCGTCATCAGCTACGCCAGGCGCATGCCCGCACAAACAGCGCAACCAATGGGATTAGAGGAATAAATAGACCAAGTGGGAGTTCAAATGTGCGTACCTCTCCGCATACGTCCAGGAGATCGCTTATGCTTTTTCCTCAGTCGCAGCAGAAAGGAGACCAATCATCACAAATCCAACTACAGCGCGTTGAAGTAAATGTGGAAAAGGACATCCAGTACGACGACGATGCGCCTATGACTGTGCAGTTCTTCGGTGCAAATAAAAATACAACTGCACTCGTTCCTGGGGCAGCGTCATAATTACCCTGCTTTTACGACACTGTACGTTTCCTGTTTGTCTCTTATATCTACTTGACTGTATGTGGGCATGTATGATGTGATGACTTATGCTTTTCCTGTTTTCATCTGATATATTATTAGTGTATCGCTCACGGCACTAGTTGTAAAGCTAAACAAATGTACGAGTTGAATGTACTTCACATGCAAAACAGAGGTTAATGATCAAACAAGCTGTGTATCGGATTTCATATCGCATCCCGGGAAGGCAACAGTTCAGATTGGACTGCTCCATGCGGATTAACATTGTGATAGTAGCCTTACGTAGGGATGGCGATATATGCGCAATCAGCGCGCTTGGGAAGCCGAGAGACTCGGAAGACCATATGGGTCGTGAAAATGCACATCTTGGCGAAGCAAACAATTTACTTAGGTCCGTGTGTAGCCTCATCTGCTCCCGCGTTTTGGATTTTAACTGTACGTAATTTACCCAGGAGGGGTTTGTTCGGCGACGAAATGTGTTCATATCATTGCTGAGTAAGGAACTACTATCATAGTGGGTGTGCTGTAGATCTTACCGGTCCGCAGTTTTCGGCATCCCAGGATCTGAACATAGACCCTTATTTTCTTCACAAGTTTCGATTTGCATGCCATCATGGCCATGAAAACGAACATGGGAATAGAGAAGGAGCAACGCTGAACATACGAATGTGCGGTACATCCGAAATCACATGGTGAGAGGAATTACCAAGCTATTGAAAAGGCGCTTACCCCGCCTGCGCAGCTTGTTATAAGCTGATCTTCCCACTCCACGTCCCGAGCCGAGCGGTCAGACTTCAACTTCTGTCCAGGAAACTTAGATTCATACTCGCGATCATTCTGGGTCGGGTCCACAAATACTTCAAGGATCCGTGAATATCATGCATCGTGATTCATGGCTCATATAGTACTACCCAACGGGAGAACTTGATACTCCAATGGAACGGTAGCTCAGTCCTCAGCCCCAACGTCGATAAGGGCATAGTTCCCGCCGGAACCCACTGTCAAGGTATACATATAAGCTCCATGGCGCTGCCGCGGATGCGAAACTAGTGCAAGACTAGTACCGAAGAACGGCAAGGCTTTCTCGTGGCATCGGATGGCAAGAACTGACGCGCCGCCCCCGTTATGTGGAAGACGCTACTCACAGTCGGGCATCGTGCGCTTTGGGAGCAAGCTAGATAACTGTCGCAAGTTGACGTTTAGTAACCTTCAGTTATCGACCTCCTTTTCGTTCATATTCTCCCTAGGCCCACAACTTTATTGGTTCATTGAACAAGGTTCCTTTTGTCGTTCTAAATTCTGATTGATAGCCCAGTGAGGCAGTCATTATCATTTCTGTAGAATCTGATATGAAGTTCCCTAGGAATAAATTCTAGGCCGACTCAACTAGCTTGTTTTTTGTAATATGATGTGTAATATGGAGCCTACTGGAGTGCTTCATAACCAAGCATGGTGCTGCAGCCTAGCACCTAGCACCAACTTGAGTTGCACCTGGTTTTTTGGTGGTTCTTTTGACCATTGGCTAATTTGTACACAATTACAGTGCACGAGGGCGGTGGAGCGGTGAAGGCTTGGAGTTCGGATACGAGTCTACGACACACGGATGGCGATGTAAGGAAGCCGAGCTTTCATGCTTGCTCCCCCACTCTGTTTCCACAACTACTTATTCGTACACCACATGCTCCACGGGCCTCAACCTAAGAGGTGAGTACACCTCTTGACGAGCGTAGCTTATCGAGCAACTTGCCGCTGTCTATATCTGGACAGTGGCCGCATCTACACCTCGTACATAAAGGGACACCAGGTTCAAAACTTTTTCGTAGATAGGGATTGGCATTTCCCAGGGCCTGATCACGACGCGATGTCATGATTGATTTGAATATACTGTCCCCGAATCAACGATCCACTCGCCGTGAGGTGTCACATTGTTTTCCTACGGATTCGCTATATAAGCCAGAGGAATAGACCGGAGAGAGAGATGATAGGGATGACGATGATCGCCAGCACGGTGTGACGGACGTAGCACCAGTGGCGGCATCTCCGATTCCGGTATTCGCTATCACAGCACTGAACACTTCTGGAATCGATATCATGACATCATCCCATCGAGTCTCTCATGGCTCGAGCCTGTGCCTTATGTGCTCCTAAGTCAGAAGGCAGTGCATCGGCCAGATCACCGACTAGATCCTGACGGCGTTAACGGTTTTTCGTCAGCTCATTGCGTCTCAGCAGAAGGAATAGTGGATGAGGTCGGTTTTAATATACACCGCCTGCATAATGAACTTACAAATAGCAGAATCTTTTTGTAATTTCGACAAGATGAAAAACAGTGCTAAGAACGTGCCTATGAGTGTGATCGCGTGATAGCTCATGGTCTCATCGGAACCAATGAAGATCTAGCACGACGCGACAAATTAACTGAACGTTTTGTTTTATTTCTCTCTGATCCGATTTATTACTCCGCCATCTCTTCAGGAGGGGGCCCAGATGCAGCGCCACCCTCCTTATCCTTTCGGGTGGCTTGTACAACGTCATCGACACGCAGAAGCATGCGTGCAGCCTACAATACTCCATAAAACAAGCGAACGGTGAGATAAAATAGAACACGAACCTCGATGGCTGTTTGATAAGTCTGAACCTATAAATGACGGTTAGTCCAAGGCGGACCCGAGTGGAAAGAACTTCCCGTACCTTAACACTAGCGGATTCGTACAGCCCGTAATCCTTCATGTCCACGATCTTACCCGTCTCTCCGTTAATACCCCACGACGATTCCCCATTGGCATGTTTCGCCTAATCATTGACAGCATCAGTAAACGGTAACAAATATATGCGTATATGCGCACCCTTAATTCGGTCAACACTCGGATAGCATTGCCACCGCTATTCTGGGCCAAGGTTCTGGGAATAACCTCCATTGCGTCAGCAACAGCACGAAAAGGCCCAGCTTCCACTCCAAGAACATTCTTTGATTTGGCCTGTAGGCCAACGCTAATCGCCATTTCTGTCGCTCCACCTCCAGGTGCAAGAAGAGGATTGAAAACAACATTGCGGGCAACTGACATCGCGTCTTGGAGGTTGCGCTCAATCTCGTTTAGAATGTCCTTGGAGGGACCACGCAGGAGGATGGTGCATGCTTTTGGGGTGTCGCACTCGTCGATGAAGGCGAAATATCTAGCATCAACGGACGAGCGGTGAGTGATTAATAGAAGGAAGGAAGAACAGCCTTACTCATCTCCAATCTTTTCAATGTGGAAAAGACCGCATTTTGTACCGACGTCGGATTCACGGAGGTCCTCGACCCGATTGACGATGGTTGCACCAGTAGCAAGAGCGATGCGGTTGTTATCAGACTTGCGTACGCGGCGAATAGCGGATATGTTGTTTCTTTCGAAGACGTGTTGTGCAAGATCTATAAGGAGTAAGCTAGTGTTACAAAGTATTGCCTTAGATGCGCACCTGAGATACCCTTTTCTGTGATAACGAGATCTGGTTTAAACTCCAATATCTTGTTCGCCATCTCCTTAACCTGCTCTTCTTCGATCACTTGGGCACGTGCCCAATCTGTTTCCTTCGAAAATTCCATATTCGTTTGACTTTCTCCTTTCTTGTATTCCAATGGACAATCTAATAGAATGATCCTCGGGTTCTTGATACGCCTGCGCATGTTGGGATGGGTAATATCCTTGTTGAGCATCACGCCACTCAAAACACGACTTTCTTCGATCTCTCCGCCTGGAACTTTCTCCACACGGGCGTACCGCTTGATATCAACCGTCTTAAAGCCACCCTCTTCATGTGCGACAGTTCTGACGGCTTGCAAAGCAAGTTTGCACATAAGATCTGACCACCGAACAACGAATTTGGTGCCAATGGAGGTTTTGATAAGAGACAGCATTTGCTCGTCGTTGGATGTATCTATAGGGACAGATATCCGTTTCACTATTTCCAAGGCTTCTTTCAGCGCTTTGTTGTAGGCTGAGATGATGACAACAGGGTGGATATCGAGTTCGAGTTGAGATAGGGATTGGGCAAGAATTTCTCCGGCTACAATGGGATACATTAGATACAAATGATCAGGAACAGTCGATGGAGAGGGACTGGCCAAGGATGATCACGCTCGTCGTTCCATCTCCGCACTCTTCATCTTGCGTCCTGCTGAGTTCGATCATGTTTTTGGCGGCCGGATGCGCAACATCTATTTCACGTAGGATGGCGTTTCCGTCGTTCGTAAGCCTTGTTATGGACAGCCGTTGAGCAGATGGTTCAGATTTTCCTCGCGATGACGTACAGAATGCCTCCCATAGGGTCCAGGATCATCTTCAGCATCGCTTTCGGTCCCAAGCACGTCCTGATAACATCTGCAACAGTCTTACACCGTAAGCCATCAGCATAATGGTTTCGATCTAAAGCTTTTGGCGCAAACCCACTTTTGCCGCTGTGATATTTGAGATCTGGGCTTTCCGTCCTGATTGTCGTTCAGGAGCAGCGTCTAATCATATTGGTCAGTGCCTGTAATTTTTGTCGCCATTTCTCGTCTCTTACTCATAACGAAAACTGGTGTTTGCGCCATACTCGAGAGTCGACTTGGAGGTGTCACGAACTCTGAGGGCGCGTCCGTGACTCGATTAGGTAACAGCGTGACTGCGTGCAGAATGAACATCGATTGATCACCATATGATACACTCGAAATAAAATTACAACGAAACAGTAATGTACGTCTACTATTTCAAGCTTCAATAGTCTTCAATGCCCGAATCTGAGCTTCCCAAACCCGACTTTCTTATGTTGTCGATCAAAAACGGTATAAACGGTCCTCAAGAACCTGTACACATATCATGGCTGGCCTCACTCAAAGACCTATAAAGACGTACAATGTGCCAATCCGCCATTGTCCCTTGCCTAGCTCACTGTGGTACTGAATTGCACCAGCGCACATTGTTACTGATCGATGTGATATGGCTTCTGTGCGCGTGAAGCGACTGTATTTGAAACTGCGTACCAATGTTTAATTCTGTGCTCCCACTAGTTTGAAATACCTACATGTCATTGGAAATATACCATGGTTGCAGATTATCCCATGTGAAGCTCACAGACCGCACACGGTGGCACGGAAAGTAATACCGATTCTCTATCACCTCACCACCTAGCGATCGGTAAATTTTCGCCACATCCTCCAAAGGGCCATATATGAAAGGTGTACCGCTGTCAATAATAGACATGAAACCAGACAGGACACTTCTACCGTTCACCTGTATCTGGCCATCCTTGATCATCCAGAGGTCACCTGGATCGACAATTTGATGGTATTCTATGTCACCTGTGTAGACGGCTTCGTCGATCCAACTGAGGTGGAGTTGAGGTCCAACGTAATATGAAAGCCAGAGGGCGAAAACATTCAGAGGGACATTTCTGGGAAAAGAACGCCCCCGGAGGCTTGCAGAGCTTTTGCCAGGGGACATGGCAAGAACGCTGAGAAAGGCGGATTGTTATACAAAACGTTAAAAGAACGGGGAGATACTCACCCCTCCACATTTGACTCATACTTATCGCCCAACTCGATCGACAATTTCGACCTGTTCCAGAAACGATGTTTTACTAAAAGTCCGCTTAAACGCACGTTGTCCTCGAGTGCTGCTCCATAGTGGTTGGAAGGTTTGCGAGAAAAATTGGGAAGGCGTAGGACAATAGATGTGCCTGTTTGGCCATTGACAATGGCCGTATCCGTTCTACCCGTATCAACGATGACCTCCACAGGCTGATGGCGATTCCCGATGAGTATCTGTGCAACATATAATTCACCTTTTCTTATTAATTTCACGATTATTCCCGGGGGCTGTGACGGTGATTCAGGGCGCGGCGATGGAGTCCGGGACCGCGACGATGAAAATGGGCGTCGAATGAAAGATGTGACCTTGCCAATGGTCTATGGTAATTGATAAGAGCAGTTGAAGAAAATATATTAATTAGGAGAAGCTACGAACGTGTCGGATGGTGTCACCTCTCCTGGAGAGACCAGTGGGGCCAGAACCTGTCGTACTTTGTTTGTCTTTCGCGGTCACGTCGGAGCACGCATCGCAACAAGTTCTCAGGTCATCCAACGTCGAAGCATTCTCGCAGTACTGATGAGAAAGAACAACTGAAAATAGCATCGTGATAAGGGCCATCGTGAAGAGAAGTCGCAACCTCAGGCAGGTCCTCATCGTGGAGGTTGGCCAGCCCACTGGTAACAACGGAATTTTTCAAGGAAGGAGAGTCTTCGCCCTCATAAAAAGAGAGAGAGAGGATTGAGGGTCGGGGGTCGAGTCGACGATTAGGTGGCGATATCAAGAGATGGCAAGTTCGACAGACCCGCCAACCAACCTTGTAACCAAGTTGCTTGGAAGTTGGAGCCTCCAGTTTAACCGAGTTTTGAAGTCCGACACTGACATATAAAACAGCCCGAAGCGCCCGAGTCCATTCGTGTGATCATTAAGTAGTTGAAGTAAGCATCAGAGTGGTAGAGCATCTCCGTTCGTTTCACGTTGACCTTGCGAATAGAGTCCGAAGCGGAAGTTGCGCCACTCAGCCTGAGTTCCAGAAGATGGGAACGTACATTCGGATTCAACAGCACAAAGTTGGATATGTCACCAACACTTCGCACTGCCATCAACAACCTTGCCATAACAACCCGTCCCCGTCTCTGGCAACACCGTTTCTAGTTTCCGGATCATCCAATGTCCACGTCCGCGGCCGGGTCGGATAGGACCCCCCGAAAACCCCCTTAAATGCCTGAGGCGGTCCCTATGCTGAGCCATTTTTTATCCTCTGCGTGGCTCAGGTCCCCCTGCGCTTCAGAACGAGAATCCAGTGCCTCGGCACCTCCTATTTTCCGGCCAACGGTAGGGTTACGATCAACTGACCTAATCTTCGCAGGGGCCCATTGTCAGATTATAAAAACCGCCTTGGTAAATGAACCTCCGACAGGCTGGTCCTCACACACACACTATCTGCGCCATGCGTCTACACCACTACTCTTTGACAATCATTCTGCCTTTTGCATGTGCCTTGCATGCAGCGCCGTTGAACCCACCGGGTGTCCAAAGCGGCGCTTCGTCCATCTCCGAGGTTCGTGATGTTTTTCATAAGAAGATGACTTGTCCTTATTGATCTTGCGGAAGAGGAGCAATCAACCAAAAAGTGTCAGGTTCAATGTCGATGGAGAGGAAGTAC
>Ga0137376_10001087_pt1 | contig 14574 bp, 14 predicted proteins | sample SagtaG_23_FD_104814 | JGI IMG/M metagenome (GOLD analysis project Ga0137376, IMG submission 104814) | Vadose zone soil microbial communities from Sagehorn Ranch, Mendocino, California, USA - Sage2_L_20_16 metaG | ecosystem: Environmental > Terrestrial > Soil > Vadose zone | place: USA...
GCGCTCTCATCGTTGCCCTCGGGTCCGGGCCTCCTGAACGACTACGACTGGGGCGGGTTCCTAATTTGGTACGCGCCTGCAACGCCGGTCTTCATCGACGGCCGGCTGTTCCCATACACCGGCGATGCGCTCCGCGACTACGACACGGTGGTCGCGGTCGGACCGACGTGGCGCGAAGTGCTCGCCCGCCGGGGCATTCGCACCTTGCTCGTCAAGCCAGGGTCCCCACTCGCGGTGCGAGCGCGTGATCTGGGGTGGTCGATCGTCTCAGAAGCGACGCGATACGTCGTCTTCATGGTCCCGAATTCGCTGAGTGCGCGACTAGACTGACCCGCGGATGAGTGAGACCGCGCGCGTCGCGCGCGATGCAGAAGATCTCGAGGCGCAGTTCGACGCGATCGTCGAAGCGCTGCGGCGCGACGTCCGCCGGCTTCGTCAGCAGGTCGATCGATACAGCCGCGCCTACCAGAAACAAGCCGAGGATCGGACCCGCCGCTCGTCGGGCGACCCGGACGAGCAGACGCAGCGCGGTTATCGCCGTCTGAAGCAGCTGCAGGTCGTTGTGCAGCACATCGAGTCGAGCACCGCGTATCTGCTCGGGTCAGGCATCGATCCGTCCGCGGACGAGCCCGAAGAGGAGACCATCGCGGTCGCGCAGCGCGTCCTCGAGAGCCTCGAGGCCGAACAGCAGCGGCTCTACCGCGACGTCCATGACGGCCCCGCGCAGGTCCTGGCGAACGCGATCTTCGAGGTCGAGTACCTCGAGCGCATCGCCGAGCGCGCGCCGGCCGATGTCCGCCAGACGCTCCGTACCGAGCTCGCGAACCTCAAAGGCCAGTTCCGAAGCTCGCTCGACTCGGTGCGCGCGATGATCTACGACCTCCGTCCTCCCGAGCTCAGCGAGCTTGGCCTCGCGGAGGCGATGGGCAACTACGCCGGGGAGTGGGAGGCACGCTGTGGCATCCGTGTCGCCAACCGGCTCGACACCATGGACACCGGGCTGTCGCCGATGCAAGAGCTCGCCGTGTATCGCGTCATGCAGGAGGCGCTCCAGAACGTGCACAAGCACGCGCAGGCGAACGCCGTCGGCATGGCGTGGCAGCGCTCGAGCGAGAACTGGGTGCTGCACGTCACCGATGACGGAGTCGGCTTCGACATCGTGAAGGCGGCGCGCCACAAGAAGTCCGTCGGTCTCCTGTCCATGCGCGAGCGGGCCGAGCTCATCGGCGGCTCGCTGCAGATCCAGTCGACCCCGGGGAAGGGCACCGCCGTCACGCTGCTGCTTCCCGCAGCCAAGAAGATGGAACCGCCTCGCTCGCATCGCGAAGAGCGGATCCGTGAGGAGCATTCATGAGCGAACGTCCCGAGCGACCCATCCGCGTCCTGCTCGCCGACGCGAGCCGCATCACCACCATGGGCATCCGGCAGGTCATCGACAAGGAGCCGGACATGGAGATCGTCGGCGTGGCTTCGGACGGCGAGGAGGCCGTCGCGAAAACGAACGAGCTCGAGCCAGACGTCCTCATCATCGAGGTCGATCTGCCACGGCTCACCGGCATCAAGGCGACACAACGCGTCCGCCGCGAGCTGCCCGCCGTCGGCGTCGTGATCCTGACCGCTCAGGACCAGGAGCAGATCCTGTTCGAGGCGATCCGCGCCGGCGCCGCCGCCTACCTGCATAAGGACTGCGAGCCCGCCGAGCTCATCGACGCGATCCGCAAGGTCCGCAACGGCCAGTTCATCATCAACGAGAAGATCTTCAGCCGGCCCGCGGTGGCCTCGAAGGTGCTCGCCGAGTTCCGCGAGCTCTCCGTGTACGGGCCAGGGTCGACACACGTCTTCGCGCCGCTCTCGCCGCGCGAGGTCCAGATCCTCGACAACATCGCGCAGGGCATGACGAACAAGGAAGTTGCCTACGCGCTGGCGATCTCGGAGCAAACGGTGAAGAATCACATGTCGAGCATCCTGCGGAAGCTCTCGGTGAACGACCGGACGCAGGCGGTCGTGTACGCGATCCGGCAGGGCTGGATCAAGGGACCGGAGATGGGGAATTGAGCGCAGTCGCACCCGGCATCCTCGCGGAGGTCGCGACCGAGCAGCAGAAGGTCACGGCCGAGATCCGCGAGCTCGACCTACTGATCGAGTCGACCCAGGTCGAGGTCAACCGACTGAAGGCCCGTGAAGACCAGCTGAAGGCGAAGGTCGAGCAGGTCCGGGCGAATCCCGGCAACCACCAGCGCGAGGAGATCTTCGGCGCGACCGACGAGTTCAGCGTCGCGATGGGCCGGCGAATGACCATGGAAGGCCAGCTGGGCGCGCTCGTCGCGAAGCGCAAGCTCATCGACCGGAGCGCGCAGATCCTGAACGCGACGCAGCGCCAGCTCGCGGATTACACCGCGCCTCCGCTCCCGGCGGACGCGACGCCGATCATCGACGAGAGCCGCCTGCTCCAGGCCGTCGTCGACACGCAGGAGGAGGAGCGCAAGCGGATCGCGCGGCAGGTGCACGACGGACCGGCGCAGGCCATGGCCAACGTCGTGCTCCAATCGGAGATCAGCGAGCGGCTCTTCGACGTTGACGCGCAGAAGTCGCGCGGTGAGCTCGCGTCGCTCCGCCAGATGGTGAACAAGACCCTGCAGGAGCTTCGTGGCTTCATCTTCGAGCTGCGGCCGATGATCCTCGACGACCTCGGGCTTGTGCCGACCCTCCGGCGGTACGTGCAGACCCTCGTCGACAAATACGGAGTGCGCATCGACTTCTCCAGCACCGGCCGGGATCGTCGCCTGCCATCGGACGACGAGGTCGCGATCTTCCGCCTCATCCAGGACTCGCGCGTCGAGCGGATCCAAAAGGCGCAGGCGAAGGATCTCGTGCTCGGCATGAGCTGGAAAGAGTCGAGCCTCGAGATCATGCTGCAGACCGACGGCAAGGAGCTTCCGCCCGACGGCGAGCTGCAGTCGGGGATCCGCCGCAGCGAGCGCCTCGAGCTGCTCCACGGCGACTCGACGCACGAGACCCGACCGGACGGGACCGTCGTGCTGAACGTGAAGGTCCCGATCCGGAGCGCACCACAGCTCGTCACCTAGCCGTGGCGACCGCTTACCTCACGCCCGAGGAGATCGCCGGCTACCTCCAGGCGACATCCGCGCTCATCGAGGCGGAGCTCGCCGCGCTCGGCGACGACGGTTCCTGGCACTTCGAACCAAACGAGTGGTGCGCGAATCAGGTCGTCGGCCACCTGATCGAGGCCGACAAGCGCGGTTTCGCCGGCCGCATCCGGGAGATACAGGCGGGCAAGGCCAAGACGAGCGAGTGGGACCAGGTCCAGGTCGCGAAGGAGCGGAACGATTGCGCCCGCGTCACGCAGAGCCTGTGGATGGAGTTCATGGGCATGCGCCATGAGGGCATCCTCCTCGTCGGGTCGCTCACCGGAGGTGACCTCGCGAAGAGCATCGAGCATCCGAAGGTGGGCCGGCTCACGGTCCGCGACCTCCTCCACGAGTGGGTGCATCACGACCGCAACCACACCCGGCAGCTCCTGCAGATCGCGCAGGAGCGGGTGTGGATGCACATGGGGAACTCGCAGAAGTTCAAGGGCGAGTAGCCGTGCCGCGCCGCGTTCTCCTGCTGGCGCTGGTGGCCGTCGCGCTCACGATGGCGTACGCCGCGTACCTGCAGCCCGGCTGGGAGTCGTACCGCGACGACCAGCGGCAGTACACCCAGCTCGCGCAGCGCCTCGTCGAGCGCGGAGAGTTCACGCGTGCACCCGTTGGCGAGGCGTTCGTCCCCGAGCCGCTCCGGACGCCGGGCTATCCGCTCCTCCTCGCGCCGCTCTGCGCGACCGTCGGCTGCGGCCACTGGCAGATCGCGATCGCGCAGGCGATCGCCTTCGGCCTCGTCGTAGTCCTCGTCTACCTCTTCGTGCGGCGCCTCGCGCCGGATCTCGCGTTCGCCGCGGCGGGGGCGTGCGCGTTCTATCTCCCGATCGCGTACTACGCCGCCCTCGCGCTCTCCGATTTCGCGGCGACGGCGGTCATGGTCCTCGCGATGGTCCTCGTCGCGCGCGCGCGCTCGCTGCCGGCGGCGCTCGGGGCCGGCGCGGTGCTTGGCTTCGTCACGCTCGTCCGCCCGCAGTTCGCGCTCTTTCCCCTCGCCGCGGCCGCCGCGATCCTTCTCGCCCGCGAGGACCGCTCGGCGCGCGAACGCGTCCGCCCGGTCCTCGCGATCCTCGCAGCCGCGGCGCTCGTGCTCGTCCCGTTCAGCGCGTACTCGCTGGGGTCGTTCGGCGCTCCGTTCTCCAGCAGCAGCGGGTGGGTGCTCTGGAACGGCTACTTCCAGGGCCGCGGCTCCGACGCGCAGGGCATCGCGGCGTTCCGCGACCGTGCGCTCGGCGGTGCCGCTGATGCCGAGGTTGTCGCCTCGGGTGCGGGGGTGGGCCTCGACCCGGTCGAGAGCGTCCAGGCCGCGGGCGCGTTCCGCGAGATCGCGGCGTTCGAAGCGATCACCGATCGCCGCGCCCAGGCCTACGCGTGGCTCGACCTGGATCGTTCGCTCGCGCGTCGCGCCACCACGCTGATCGCGCACGATCCGATCGGCTGGGCCGAGCGCGGGATCACGTTCCGCTCGATCGAGCTCTGGACCGGCGAGATCCCCATGCGCGTCGACGATTTCCATCTGCTGCCGGCGCTGCCGCGCCTTGTGTCGATGGCGGTGCAGCTCGTCCTCTTCGTCGCCGGCGTGGCCGGCGCCGTCCTGCTCGCGCTCCGCCGGGACCGCGCCGGACTCCTGGTCGCCGCGGTGATCCTCTACACCTGGTTCGAGTCCATCGTGTTCGTCACGGAGCCGCGCTACTCGCTGCCGGCGCGGCCCGCTCTCGTCATCGCCGCCGTGTACGCGGTCGCCGCGTACGCGTCTTCGCGCCTCGGCTACCAGAAGGCACGCGCCGCGAGGACGGTCGCCGCCTAGCCCCGGCTACGCGCCCCCCACGTTCGTGATCGCGATCCCCTGGTAGTAGTGCCGGAGGATCTCCTCCGCGGAGGCGCCCCCGAGCGCCATCCCCTGCGCGCCCCACTGCGACATGCCGACGCCGTGGCCGTACCCCTTCCCGGTGAAGACGAATCGCGCGGGGAGCCGGTACAGCCAACCGGTGATGCGCAGGGTCCAGCTCCGGTCGGGATCGCGAGTGGTCACGTAGTAGGAGCGATCGACGGTCGCGCTGAGGAGCTCGAGCTCGCGGATCCGCTTGGTGTCGGTCGTGCCGACGATCTCGGTCTCCTCGGGATGGATGGTCACCGTATAGAGCGTGCTGCGGAGACCGAAGTAATAGCGCGAGGCGTCTTTGCCGATGTCGCGGCTCCCGGACGAGCCGACGATCTTCGCCGAGACGACGCGGCCCGTGCCGGTGAGGCGGCCGAGCTCGATCCGCTGCGGATCGCCGATGTCGACCCCGCGCGCGCGGAGATACCCGCGCAGCTGGGGCGCCGTGTACTCGGTCGTCCATTGCCAGCTCGTGTGTCCCCAGGCGCTCGCCTCCGCGACCTCATCGCCCGGTGACGGCACGGAGCGAAGATAGGGAAGCGCGTTCGCGTACACGTTCTCGCTGTCCTCGGTGATGCCACCGGCGTTCGCCGAGTAAAGCGCCTCGATCGGGGCGCCACCGTAGGTCGCGACCATGCCGGCCGTCCGCTCGACCGCGCGGACCGTCGAACGGTCCTCGCCGCCGAGGCCGTCGTACTCCTGGTCCCGCGTATCCCCCTCGAGGTCGTAGGCCCCATGGCGATGGAGATGCGTGACCAGGTAGGTACGCGCGGCGATCGCCTGCGAGGCGAGCGCTTCCGGCATCCACGTCGTGGGCTCCTCGGACCCGACCACCGAGGCGAGGTAGCTCGCGGTGTCGACCTCGTTCACGACGATCATGTCGCCCTCGTCGTCCTTCGCGAGCTCGAGCGTGCCGCGGAACACCCGGCCGTTGTACGAAAGCAGCCCGTCGCTCGTCGTGTATTTCAAGAGGACGACGGTCTGTGACGCGAAGAGCGGGGGCGCGAGCGGGTCCTCCCGTTCGAGCGAGAACTCGAACGGCACCGTGAGGATCGGCACGTCGTCGATCCGTGAAAGGAGCTTCGCCTCACGGAGCTGCGTGGCGCGGTTGCGCCGCTCCTCCGCGCCGCTTACGGGATCGGGAATCCGCGCGGCGGCCCCGCCCGGTTCGCCGAGGCGGCGCACGCCCAGCCGCGTGATCGTGTTCGCGTTCCCGCTGTAGACGACCGCGCCCGCGGCGTTCGTGACGTTCACGACCCCGCTCGTCGAGCCGATGCGCGCGTACGCGGTGCCGAGACCGGAGACGTTCACGCGGACCGTCGCCGGGACCGCCGCGAGCGGCGCGGCGGCTGCCGGGCGCGGGATCGCGGCGACCACGAAGGCGAGGGCGATGGCGAGCGTGATCCGCGCCATCACGATTCCCTCGCGTATACCTCCGGCTTGAGCACGCCGACGAACGGGAGATTCCGGTAGCGCTCGGCGTAGTCAAGCCCGTACCCGACGACGAACTTGTCGGGGATCTCGAAGCCGCGGTAGTCGATCTCGATCGGGACCACCCGGCGGGCGGGTTTGTCCAGAAGAACGCAGAGACGAATCGAGGCCGGACGCTGAGCGCGCAGATGCTCGATCACGTACGAGAGCGTCTGGCCGGTGTCGAGGATGTCCTCGACGACGAGCACGTCACGCGCCTCGATCGGCTTGGCGATGTCCTTCAGGATGCGCACGACCCCGGTTGACTCGGTCTCGGCGCCGTACGAGGACACCTCGAGGAAGTCCAGCGCGAGCGGGATCTGGGTGGCGCGCATCAGATCGGCGAGAAAGGGCAGCGCGCCCTTCAGGATGCTGACGAGGACGAGATCCTTCCCCTGGTAGTCCGCGGCGATACGCACGCCGAGCTCCTTCACCTTCGCCGCGATCACGTCGGCCTTCACCAGGATCTCGGCGATGTCGTCGGCCGGTCGAGCAGGCGTCATGAGGGCCATCAGCCGATCGATTGTCGCAAATTGCGTGCTACCGGACGTGCGAAAGGCGCGCGAGCCGCCAGGCGAGCGCGGCGACCCCGGTGACGAACACGGCGGCGGCGAGCCATGCCGTGTTCGGGCCATCGCGGCCTGCACCGCTGGGGAGCGAGGCGGGCACCAGCGTCGGGGCGATCTCGGTGTCCACGACGATGAGTGGACGGCCTTCCGGTCCGCGAAGGGCAGCGGGCGGAAGGGTCGGGGCGGTCGCCGGCAGAGCCTCGTCGGCGGGGACGACGAACACCGCGCCGAACATGATCGAGTGGTAGATGCAGTAGTAGAGGTAGGTGCCCGGCGTCGTGAAGGTGATCGAGCGGGAGCTTCCCGAGGCGAGGTTTCCCGTGTCCCACGCGCCGACCGAGGTCGCCGTGTGCGTCGATCCGTCGAGGTTCGTCCACGTCACGGTGTCGCCCGCGTGCACCGCGATCGTGCCTGGCTGAAACGCGAAGTCCTTGATGCTCACGCTCGTCGTCGCGCCGAAGGCCACGAGCGGCAGCGAGAGGATCGCGACCGAAGCGACCGCGGCGGCGCACCAGGCGTGCACATCCCGCCTCATCCGGCGGGATTGTGGCTCACTCCGCTAACGACGGCGGAGGACGAAGGCCCCGAGCCCAGCCAGTCCAGCGACCGCGAGGACCGCGCCGCCGATCACGACCGGACCCGGTCCGGTGTCGCCCGAGACATCGGGCGCCGATGACGCGACCGCGACCGGGCCGCTCGCCACCGCGACGGCCGGGGCCAGCGTCGGCGTCGCGCTCGACGCGATCGATGGCGACGGCGTCGCCGCCGTGGTCGCCTCGGGCGTCGGCGCGGCCGTCGCCGGCGCGGCGGTGGCCGCCGGGGTGGGCGCCGCGGTCACGACGGGGGTGGGCGCCGGAGTCGGGACAGGCGTTGGCCGCGGCGTCGGTACCGGCGTGGGCGCCGGCGTCGCCGCCGCGCGCACGATCACCGTTCCGGTCATCCGGTCGCCGTGCACGCCGCAGATGTAGCTGAAGCTGCCCGCTGTGCCGAACACGAGTGAGGCGCTCTGGCCCTGACCGAGGACCGCGGTCTTGAACCCGTCGTTGAAGAAGGCGCTGTGCGGAGCGGCATCCTTGTTCGTCCACGTCACCGTGTCGCCCGCGGTGATGGTCACGCTGATGGGCGCGAACTGGAAGTTTTGGATGGTCACGTTCGACGTCGCCGCGTAGGCGGCGATCGGCAATGCGACGACGAGGATCGAAGCGATGAGCGCCGCGGTCCACGCGACCGCGGGGCGGACTAGCCGCATACGATACCGACCGTGCCGCTGGTGTCCGCCGATGCGCCGTTCGTGGCGCTCGTACGCGAGGCCGAGCGCATCGGTGTGCACCTGAGCCCCGCGCAGGCCGACCTGTGCGCGCGGTATGCCACTCTGCTCATCGAACGCAATACGGATGTGAACCTTACGGCGATCACCGAACCTTCGAGCATCGCGCGGAAGCACTTTCTCGATTCGTTCACCGCCCTGGCCGTCCGCGGATGGAGCGGCGGCGAGCGGCTCATCGACGTCGGCAGCGGCGCCGGCTTCCCCGGTCTCGCCCTGCGGATCGCGCTCCCGCGCGCGCAGGTCACGCTCGTCGAAGCCACGGGAAAGAAGGCACGCTTTCTCGAGGAGGTCACGCGCACGCTCCGGCTTGACGGCGTCGAGGTCCGCAACGAGCGCGCGGAGGCGCTCGCCAAAGAGCGGCGCGAGCGCTACGACGTCGGGACCGCGCGCGCCGTCGGCTCGCTCGGCGCGGTGATCGAGTACCTGCTCCCGTTCCTGCGGGTCGGCGGGGACGCGATCGCATGGAAGGGCCGAGTGGACGCGGAGCTCGGCGGAGCGAACAAGGCGTGCGCCGCGATCGGCGGAGAGATCGTCGTCATCCGAACGACGGCCGAGCTCGGCGTCGCGGACGTGCTCCCCGGCCGCTCGCTCGTCGTCGTCCGCAAGACGCGACCGACGCCGCCGCGATTTCCGCGGTCGGCGGCCGACGCCAAGCGACGTCCGTGGTGATCGTGCCATCGCTCGACGTGAGATCCGGACGTCTCGCCGACGGCTCGGCGGCGTCCATTGCCGATCGGGCGCGCGAGCTGGTCTCGGACGGCGCCGCCGAGCTCCACGTCGTCGATCTCGACGCGGCGGAGACTGGCGCCTTGGCGAACCTCGACGTGCTCGCCGAGGCGGCCCGCGCGTCCGGCGTCCGCTGCCGGCTCGCGGGGGGCCTCTCGCGTGTCGCGGACGCGCGTACGGCCATGGCCCGGGGGTTCGCCGGAGTGCTCTTTTCGAGCGCGGTCTTCGGCGATGACGACCTTCTCCGTGACGTCGCGAGGCTCGGCGAGCCAGGGATCGTCGAGATCGAGGCGCGCGAGGGGTTCCTCGCCCCGCGCGGCGGCGACCCGGGGCTCGTCGAGATCGCGACCGGTCGCGGCGCGCTCGCGTCGGCCCGCGCCGCGCTGCAGGCCGGCGTTGCCGCGCTTTACGTCATCGACGTCTCGCTGGAAGGTCGCCTCGCCGGTCCACCCCTGGCCTTGCTCGACGCTGTCCGCGCGGTCGTCGGTCGCCGGATGACGCTCCACGCCGGCGGAGGCGTCCGCGAGCTCGGCGATCTGCGCGCGCTCGCGTCGCGCGGCGTCGCGTCGGTCGTCATCGGCCGCGCGCTCAACGAGCGGCGGTTCACCATCCGTGACGCGCAGCGCGCCGCCCTCGACGGATGAAGATCGGCGTTCTGAGCGACATCCACGCGAACCTCGTCGCACTGGAAGCGGTCCTCGCGTCGCTCGGCAGCGTCGACGCGCTCTGGGTGTGCGGCGATACCGTCGGCTACGGGCCCGAGCCCTCCGATGTTCTGGCGCTCCTCCGCGAACGCGGCGCTGTGATCGTCGCCGGGAACCACGATCGAGCGGTCGCCACCGGCGAAGACCTCGAGCTCTTCAACGAACCGGCGGCCCTGGCCGTGCTCGCCCACCAGCGCTGGCTCTCGGCCGAGGAACGCGACGCGCTCGCGGCGCTGCCCCGCACGCTCGAGGCGAGCGACGTGACGCTCTGCCACGGCAGCCTCCGCGATCCGCTCTGGGAGTACGTGACGAGCGAGCGCGCGGCGGCCGCGTCGCTCGCGCTCGCGAGGACCTCGCACTGCTGCGCCGGGCACACCCACGTGCCGGCGCTCTTTCCGGCGAGCGGCGAGCGGATCGGCCATGTCCGGTACGGCGATCCCTACCCGCTCGGCGCGCGTGCCTTCTTCAATCCGGGAAGCGTCGGCCAGCCCCGCGACGGGGACGCCCGCGCCGCCTACGCGCTCCTCGACCTTGCGGGAGGGACGCTCACCTTTCATCGTTCCTCGTATGCGATCGAGAAGACCCAGCTGGGCATGCGCGAGCGCTCGCTGCCGCAGATCCTTGCCGACCGGCTGGCGTTCGGCCTGTGAGCTCGCCCTCGTCGCCGCGTTCCTGGTCGGCTGCGCGAGCGCGGGCGTGAGCGCGCAGCGCATCCCTTTCATCGATCACGGATCGGCGCAGCAGTCGGCGAACGACGGGGGCCCGCTCCTGGTCGTCGCGGCCGACAGCGCGACCCGCGCCGAGCTCGTCCGGCTGTACCCGAACACGCCGCCGGACCCGGGACGCGTCTATCTCGGCGTGTTCGCGGGGACGCAGCGGACCGGCGGGTACGCCGTCAGCGTGGACGCCGTCGAGCGCGTCGCCGACCGCCTCAATATTCGCTCAACGTTTACGGTGCCACCCTCCGCCGCGGTCGTGATCCAGGTGATCACGTCCCCCGCGCAGCTCGTCTCCATCGCGCGGGACGCCACGAGCGGCGTTCGCGAAGCCGTTCTCATCGACCAATCCGGCGCCGTGAGAGCGCGAGCCCCCGTGCCACAATCCACGCCCTGAGTGGCCGATAGCGAGGGGGGCTCTTCTGAAGGCGAGTCCGAGACCCCGTCGCTCGAAGAGCGAACCACCAAGAGCGGTCGGCTCCCCGGCAACCGCTACGTCAGGATCCACAGACACGCTGAGTTCCGCCGCCAGGGCGACATCTACATCGCCGGGGAGGAGTCCCTCGAACCCGAGACGGCGGCCGGCCGTGTCTACGAGCGCGTCCGCCGCATCCTCTTCGGGCCGCGCCTCGAGAGCGACGCGGACGCGACGGAACGGCTCTCGATCCTCACCGGTCTCGCGATCCTCGGCTCCGACAACATCTCATCGTCGGCTTACGCGACAGAGGAGGCGATGCGGATCCTGGCCCTCGCCGGGATCGGGGCGTTCGTCTTCACGACCCCGATCGCGATCGCGATCGTGGGCGTCCTCGCCATCGTCATCCTCTCGCAATCTCAGGTCATCTCGGCGTACCCGAACGGCGGCGGGAGCTACGTCGTCGCGAGCGACAACCTCGGAACGCTTCCCGGTCTCGTCGCCGCGTCCGCGCTCCTGGCCGACTACGTTCTCACCGTCGCGACCTCGACCGCCGCCGGCGTCGCCGCGATTTCGAGCTTCGTGCCCGTGTTCTACGACCAGCGCGTGGGGATCGGTCTCGTCTTCATCGGCGTCCTCATGATCGTGAACCTCCGCGGCGTCCGGGAGGCGGGCATCGTCTTCGCGGGCCCGACCTACTTCTACGTCGTCTCGATCGGTGCGCTCATCGTCTACGGCATCTTCCGCGTCGCGACCGGGGACATTCCTGCCGCCGCGGTCCCCCCGGATCCGTTCCCACGCGAAGGCGTCGAGGCGCTGTCCGTCCTGCTCATCTTGCGGGCATTCGCCTCCGGCTCCGTCGGGCTGACCGGGAGCGAAGCCATCGCGAACGGCGTGCCGAGCATGGAGCCGGACGAGCGGCGGAACGCGACGGTCACGCTCGTGATCATGGGAACGTTCTTCGCGACGATCTTCCTCGGGCTGACCTTCCTCGCCCAGTCGATCGGGACGGTGCCGGACCGTTCCGAGCAGGAGACGCTCAACAGCCTCATCACCCGGTCGCTCGTCGGGACGGGACCCTTCTACTACGTCGTGCAGCTCGCGACAGCGATCATCCTCGCCCTCGCCGCGAATACCGGCTTCACCGGCTTCCCGCGGCTCGCGTCGGTGCTCGCGAACGATCGCTTCATGCCCCGTCAGTTCGCGTACCGGGGAGAGCGGCTCGCGTTCTCGTTCGGGATCGTCGCGCTTGCGCTCGTCTCGGCCGCGGTCCTCGCGATCTTCAACGGGAGCGTCACCCAGCTCATCCCGCTCTACACGATCGGGGTCTTCCTCGCGTTCACGCTCTCCCAGACGGGCCTCATCCGGCGATGGCGACGGACCCGGGAGGCGGGCTGGCAGTGGCGCGCCGGCATCAACGGGATCGGCGCCGTCGTCACCGGCATCGTCCTCGTCGTGGTCATCGTCGCGAAGTTCGAGCAGGGTGCCTGGATCACCCTCGTCGTCATTCCCGTCCTCGTGAGCCTGCTGCTCTCGATCCACCGCCATTACACCCGCGTACAGGACGCGCTTGTCCTCGAGCGGCTGGACGAGCCGCTCCCGAGGCCCCGACCGCCGGTGGTCATCGTTCCGGTCAGCCGGCTCGACCGGGCGGCGGTGCAGGCGATCGCGTTCGCGCGCTCGATCTCCCCGGCGGTCAAGGCGGTCCACGTCACGACGAGCGCCGAGAGCGCGAAGGAGTTCCGTGACCGGTGGGACCATTGGGCCGGCAAGGTGCCGCTCGACATCATCGAATCGCCATACCGCTCGCTGGTGCCGCCGCTCATCAAGTACATCGACGGAATCGACAGGAGCGATGATCGTCCGGTGACCGTCGTCCTCGCCTCCTTCGTCCCGCACAACTGGTGGGAGTGGCTCCTGCACAGCCAGAACTCGATCCGGCTGAAGGCCAGCCTCCTCTTCCGTCCGAATACGATCGTCATCGACGTGCCATACCACATCGACGACGGTCACCGATCCCGCCTGTGAGCGGGGAGGAGCCGCCGCAGAATCCCAACGACACGCCGTCGCTCGAACGCCGGGTCACACGCGCGGGACGGCATGTCGGCGACCGCTACGTGCGCATCGTCCGGCCGATCGGTAGTGGACTGCGCGGCCATGGCGGCCACTACGTGGCGACGGAGCAGACGATGGCCGCTTCCGGTCGGCTCGGCCGGGCGTGGCAGGGCGCCCTCGGAGTGCTCATCGGGAAGCGCCTTCATTCGGAGGCCGAGGCCGAGGAGCGGATCGGGGTGGAGACCGGACTGCCGATCCTGGCGTCGGACAACATCTCTTCGTCCGCGTACGCGACCGAGGAGGCGATGCGCATCCTCGCGATCGCGGGGGCCGGTGCGCTCGTCTTCACGATGCCGATCGCCCTCGCCGTCGTTTTCGTCCTCGGGATCGTCGTCCTCTCGGAATCGCGGGTCATTCGCGCGTATCCGAACGGCGGCGGGAGCTACCTCGTCGCTCGGGAGAACCACGGGGTCATCGCGGGCCTCGTCGCCGCATCCGCGCTGCTCATCGACTACGTCCTGACGGTCGCGGTCTCGACCGCGGCGGGCATCGCCGCGATCTCGAGCTTCGCGCCCGAGCTCCATCCCTTCCGGGTGCCCATCGGAGTCGGCCTCATCGCGTTGCTCGGCGTCGGCAACCTTCGCGGCGTGCGCGAGGCCGGCATCGCTTTCGCCGCCCCCACCTACGCGTACATCGTCGGGATGGCGGCCATCCTCCTCATCGGCTTGGGGCGCGTGTACGTCGGGGCGATCCCGCCCATCGCGCAGCCGCCGCATCCGTTCGATCCGGTCGGGACCGCGCCCCTGACGGTCCTTTTGATCCTCCGCGCGTTCGCGTCGGGCTCGGTCGGTCTCACCGGGAGCGAAGCCATCGCGAACGGCGTTCCGAGCTTCAAGAAGCCGGAGGCGCGGAACGCGGTCATCACCCTTCTGTTGATGGGTTCGATCTTCGCGTCGATCTTCCTGGGCCTCACCTTCCTCGCGACCCAGCTCGGCATCGCTCCGGACGCCGACGAGATCGAGACGGTCAACAGCATGCTCACGCGAACGATCGTCGGCGCGACCTCGCCGCTCTACTTTTTCGTGCAGTTCTCCACGGCCATCATCCTGCTGCTCGCGGCGAATACCGGCTTCACCGGCTTCCCTCGGCTCGCGTCGGTCCTCGCGAACGACCGCTTCATGCCGCGCCACTTCGCGGACATGGGGTCGCGCCTCGCGTTCAACACCGGGATCATCGTCCTGGGCGTCCTCGCCGCGATCATCCTGACCGCGTTCGGTGGCAGCGTGAACGCGCTCGTGCCGCTCTACACGATCGGGGTCTTCCTCGCGTTCACGCTGTCCCAGTCCGGGCTCGTGCGACGGTGGTGGCGGCTGCGCAACAAGGGCTGGCGCGCCTCGATCGCCATCAACGCCCTCGGGACGGTCGTCACCGGGACGGTGCTCGTCGTCGTGGCGGTCACAAAGTTCCAGCTGGGCGCGTGGATGGTCCTCCTCCTCATCCCGCTCATCGTGGCCCTGCTCTACGCGATCAACCGCCACTACACGAACGTCCAGGA
>Ga0137376_10001088_pt1 | contig 14572 bp, 13 predicted proteins | sample SagtaG_23_FD_104814 | JGI IMG/M metagenome (GOLD analysis project Ga0137376, IMG submission 104814) | Vadose zone soil microbial communities from Sagehorn Ranch, Mendocino, California, USA - Sage2_L_20_16 metaG | ecosystem: Environmental > Terrestrial > Soil > Vadose zone | place: USA...
CCGACGCGATCCGCCCAGGCGATGTAGACCGTGTCGCTGCGCGCCGCGTCGACCGCGAGCGACAGGGTCGAGCCGATGCGTTCCTGCCCCAGGGTTGGCTCGTTCGAGAAGACGATCGTGCGGTTCGTGGCGACGAGGCGGCCGGGCTGGTTGTCCGACGGGTCGCGCAGGTCCCGGAACGGCGTCGCGGCGGTGGCGCCGTTGTCGTCGCGGGCGACCACGACGTCGCTCGTGATCGTATCGCCGGCATTGCTGCGCCAGCCGAAGTAGGCGACGTACACCGTGTTGTTTTGCGCGACCGCGGGGCGGATCGAGGGCCCGTTCTGGCCCAGCGTGTTGCGTGACTCGATGCGGCGCGACGTGAACGTCGCGCCCCCGTTCAGCGAGACGTCCACGGTCGCGGTGCGGCCGTCCGGGGGGGGCGCGGCGAAGTCGTTGATGCCGACGTAGAGCCGGTCGGTGTTCGCGGTGCGGATGGCGCGGACGAAGGGCTGGTCGACGTTGGGCCGCGTCGCGTCCTGTGTCATCGCCGTGGCCGAGAGGACGTCGTTCGTCTCGAGGTCTTTGAGTGCGATGCTGGGCGTACTGAGGATCGTGGCGTAGAATGCCGGCGATTCGCCCCCGGCGTGGGTGATGTCGGCGGTCTGCGCGTTACTCGGCAGGGTGTTGCGCAGCGACCAGGTGTTGCCGCTGTCGCCCGTGACGTAGATCGGCGCCGTCGTGCTCGCCGGCCCGCCGGGGTTTGGCGTGAACGCGGAGGCGGCGAGGACGTTGGGATTGGACGCGAATGTCGTGAGAAAGGGTTCTGCGTCCTGCCACGTCTCGCCGCTCAGCGACGTTGGGATCATGTCCACGACGCGCACACCGGGGGGCGCGGGCGGGGGCGGGGGTGGCGGCGGCGAGGGCGCTCCATCCGGTGGGTTTGGGGGTCGCCGGCAGGCTGTGATGACGAAGATGACCGCGGCGAGGAAGGTGGTGGCGCGCATGGCTAGGGGTTACACCCGCGGGGGCCCCAGGGTTCGGTCCGCGCGCGTGCCCCGCGTCAAAAGCAGGTCCCTCGCTCCGCGCGTTCGCGGGCCTTCGGCCCTCAGGATGACAAGCGCGCGCTCGCTTCTGCAAGAAGAAGCAGGTCCTTCGCGCCTGTCGGCGCTCAGGAGGTGAAGCGGCGGGAGGTAATACGGCGGCGAAGGGCGGCGAAGGGCGGCGCGAGCTGTCCTCGTTGTGAAATGAGTGTCCTTCGTCTGAGCACGAGTTGACTTCGATCGACGTAGCGCGGACCGCGCGCGACTGAGAGTCGACCGCGCGGCGCTCGCGATGCACCGCGACCCGGCGCGAGGGCACGTGGCGGCACGAGACTTGGGCCGCGCGCGCCCCGAAGCGTACCAAACCTTACAAATAGCTGACCGCGACGGGCCAACGATCGACCGCGCGGGCCGACAGATCGATCGCGCGTGGCCGAGGGACGACCGCGATCGATGGTGCCACGACCTGGCGCGAGCCGCAACGCATCGCGTGCGGCCGAGACACAGTTGCGCGTCGAAATGTGAGGACAGCGGTTTGCGCGGGACGACGTGCGTTTTGGAATGAGCGCATTGCGCGGCGCGCGAAGCGTCCTGCGCGGAGGACAGCGGCCCGCGAAAGTACGCAGGAATTCTGTGGTCCGATTTACGCATGGCTGCGCGAGCGTCGGCAGACTTCCACGGTGACGGCACGGAGGCCGACGCCGTGCCGCAACGACGGAGGGCGTATGAACGCCCAATTGCGTAGGCGGCTAGAAATGGCCGGGCGGGTCCGGGACTTTCTGCGGGCCCACAAGACGGACGGAGTAGGTGAAGGACTCGGGCTTGCGAAGCTCGAGGAGTTGATCGTTCGAGCGGAGGCGCTCGACGAGCAGCAGCGAGCGGGGGTGGTGACGACCCGCTTGTCCACGAAGCACCGGAAGGGAATCCGGCGGGCGCTGCAGAGCAAGCTGCTCTTGTATCTGCGGGCGCTTGGTGGACTGGGAGATCCCGAGAACGGTGAGGCGGCGGTGCAGTTTCAGGTGCCGCCATCCAACGCCAGCCATCAGGCGTTGCTCACGGCGGGCCGAGACATGCTGGAGAAGGGGCTGGGGCAGAAGGATGTGCTCCTGAGCCGCGGCATGCCTCCGACGTTGCTGGACGATCTCGCCGGTGCGCTCGGCGGATTGGAGAAGACCATCGAAGTCACGCGGGCGGGCCGGCGCGATCATGTGGGTGCAAGCGCCGATCTGCAGGCCGTGGCCGCACAGATCAAGAGCCAGGTACGCGCGCTCGACGGGATGGTGCGGTATCGGTTCGGCGATAATGCCGAGCTGATGGGCGCGTGGCGCAGTTCCCGCAACGTCCTCGGCCCGTTCAAGACCAAGAACGAGCCAGAGGCCGGCGGTAGTCAGACGCCGAAGGCGGCGTGATGGTAACACCAACGCCTGAGGCGAAGAAACGAGGCGCGGTGGCTGGTTAGCTGCCGCGCCTTGTTTGCGTAGGTGGTTCGCTTTGCGCACTCCGACAGCAGGTCCTTCGCTTCGCGCGCGTTCCGCGCGCTCCGCTCAGGATGACAGCCGCTGGTCGCTTCTATAAAAAAGGTGATGGAAGAAGACCAACCTCAGCGATTCGCCTTCTCCCATTCCCAGAACTCCTCGATCGTATCGAAGCCGATGATTTGCTCCCGGCGCGGACGCTTCGGGCGCGCTTTCCGCGCCAAAGCAGCGAGTTCCTCGGCGATTCGCAGACGTTCTGCAGGAGTCCGGGCGAGGGCCGCTTCGAGCCGTTCGAGACGGGCGGCTTTGAATGGGTCTGCGTCAGATGGCATGGCAGTAATATGGGCACGTCGGCGTACCCAAAAAAGCAGGTCCCTCGCGCCTGCCGGCGCCGGGATGACATACCTCGCGCTTGCTTCAATGAAAAAAAGGAAAGGAAAGGGAAGGTGTTCAGGGGTGCCTGACATCGTACACGGGATGAATCTCCCACAACGCGCTATCTGACCGATTGCAGTGGCCGTGGCCCGATGGGGGCTTGCCGGACCCCTTGGCCCCACGATGTTGTGCGTCGAAGAATGCGAGGCCGACCACCGTCAGCCGGACGGGTGGGACGATCTGCTTTTTCGTGTTGATCGTGGAATTGACAATGAGGTCGAGGAAGTCCTGCCGAGCGGTTGCGAAGACGGTGCCGTACTGCGGATCGGGGATTTCGACGACCACGCACCTGCTGGAGTCTGACTTGCGACCTTGCGTGAGCTCGATGTGCCAGTCGAGGTTCGTCTGCTGCGCATTGCTCGCTGCACTACGTCAATGCACGCGGAAATGACCCGTCACCGTGCGTCTGGGCGGTTCACTCTTTAGCGCATTCAGCACGGCTCGGGTTACAACCAACCGCCTTCTCTTCGCATCACCTCCCGCTTTGCGCAGGTCGAGCTTCATAAGCTGAGCCCTCTGATCCACGGTGACGGGCGCGACGCGAATGCCTGCCTTACCGAGGCGGAAGACAGTGGCGCTATCCTGCTGAGCCTCGAGCTCTGCGATTTCTTGTCGCCGGCGGATTAAGTCAGCGAGCTCGGCGTCCTTTGTGCGCAGCCTCTGCAGCCGAGCCTCTCGGCGCTCGGTGATCCGGGGACCGAAGTCCTCCAGCACACCCCTCTCGATTGCGACCGCCCGTCGCTGACGCAACGTCGAAAGGAATCGAAACGTCCGTACACACGGACATGTTGGTGCGTTCAGCTGATCGACCAAGAACTGACGGCGCGCCGGCAAGAAATAGTTCTGCAGCGCCGGGGAGATTTCGTGAATACCAGCCGAGTTCTCAACCTCGCTTGTATGAACGAAGCCTGGGGTAAAAACAACGCCGGGTGAGAGAGCCAGTGACGGTGGAAAGCTGGTGACGTTGCTGCCGGCTGGACCTAGGGCGTTAGCAACGGTCAGGCCGAAAATCGCGGGATTGTGACATCCGGCACAGCTGACGGCCAGGGCGCGCCTGACCAGCTGGTCTCCTGAGAGAGGAGGAGTCAGACCGGCTGCGGCCGTTGTCAGATTGGAGTGAAAAAGCCCAGCGCTGATGGTACCACCACTGAAGGGATTGTCGAACGTGAATACGTAGCTGTCTGCTACGTCACCTGGTGTAGGGCTACTCTCCGCCGCGTCGAAGTCGAGGCTCACTGCATAGCCGAATTTGTTAATGTCATCTTGACCTAGCGAAGAGACTTGTGCTAATGCCTCCGCCTGAAATGCTGCTGCACGAGTCCCATACTGATTCATTGATGGAGCCGCAGCTCCGGTCGCAACCTCCTGATTCCATAACCAACCAAAAGGGTTCACCTTCGTCATCGTTGGAACCACGTCCAACACAGCGGGAGACGTGCACGGCAACCCGCAGGTGAGCGCGAGATGGAATTCCCTGAGTGACCACTGGTCGCTGTCGAACCTCTCGTTGGTGCGAATCTGCCCACTACCTGAGGATCCATACGCGGAGCTGGCACCGAGGCCAGTGTAGTGGTCTATGTGCACGACGGGTCGAAAGCCGGGGAGACCCAGGTAGAAGAACATCTCCAGCTGTGCTGCGCGTGTGCTCGCATTGAGTCCAGAAAGGCTGGCCCAGAACTCGGCGACTGGCTTGCAGCCAGAGCGGCAGCCTGGTCTCGGATTCGGTAGGACAGCCTCAAAAATTATGAACGCTCGATCCGAGGTGAACGGACCCTCCGATCCGGTGACGTCGCTACTTCCACTTCGCTGGCGCTGGCGTCCATAGATTATTCGGTACTCACCGCAATTCCTCCAGCCTTCATGGGCCAGATCCAAGCGGTTTACCAGCGCGATGGGTCGATACAGTACCATCAATTCGGGATTTGATGCTTGTGCGCCCTCCCGCCTCGGGCAATTAAGCGGGAATCCGTTCAGCTGGCCGCCATCGTCATCGCACTGTGCGCCACCGGCCACAAGCCCAGGTGAGTGATTGTGGGTATCCCATAATCTTTGGAAGATGAGGTTGGCAGTCGTGCCTCCGGCACCAGCAGCGATCGCTTGAATAGCTAGTTGGTGTAGCGTACGGTGGAGTGTGAAATCCCCAGCATCCAGAGTCTGCCTGTCATGAATGAAAAGAGACTTGTCCACATCGATGTCCGCGACGGTGAATGACGGCCCGGACAAACAGGAAGGGCCATCTAAAAAGCCGAGCAGGTGGATGATCGTGCGGCGGCGCGCTTCGTCACGACTAAGTACTTGAGGCGTTTGTAACCAGGCCGCGAGACCGTCGGGCACGTCGATTCGATTCGCCTGATCAAGAGTTGTGCAATGGGTTGAACCAGATGGTGGCTCGCGGAGAACAATCGTCGGCGTCGCGGCCGGGATGGTGTCGCTGGTGGAAGCCGCCGATTGTGCGAATGCGGGTGCTACGAAGGAAACGACTGCGACGAGAGACAACAGGTGGCGGCGCATGATCCCCTCCTAGGTGGGGGTCGCCGCACAAATACGACATCAAATGCACGCGAGTCGCAAGCCGGCTTCGTGGCAGCGTTGCTACAACGCTCGCTTTCGCACCGTGACGCTGCCCGTAGTGCCGCCAACGGCGTACGCGCGGCTCCCCGCGAATCCCCAGATGTCCATCAGCGGCTCGGTCGTGCCGCTGGCCTCGGCGGCCCACGCGGTGCCGTCGAAGTGCAGGACCGTGCCGACGCTTCCGACGACGAACACGTTGCACGAGCTCGAGCCCCACACACCATTCAGCACTGCCCGGGTGCCGCTGGTCATCGGGCTCCACGCCGTGCCGTTGTAGTGCAGGATAGTGCCGGCGAAGCCGACCGCGAACACGTCGTGGCCCGAGAAGCCCCAGACCCCGTTGAGATCGTTGGTCGTGCCGCTCGCCTGCGCGGCCCAGAACGATCCGTTCCAATGCAGGATGGTTCCCGCGCGGCCGACCGCGAACACATCGCTGTCCCGCGCCGCAAACACATCCATCAGATCGTTGGTCGTGCCGCTCGTTTGCGGTGACCAGGAGGTGCCGTCGTAATGAATGATCGCGCCGCCGTTGCCGACGACGAACACATCGTAATTGTGATTGCCCGAAACGCCCATGGTACTGCCGTGCGTGCCCGACACCGTGACGATCGACCAGGACGTGCCGTTGTAATGCAGCAGGGTATCGCCCGGTGCCCCGGTTGCCCAGACGTCCGTGCCGCTCGAGCCCCACACATCCGAGAGCGTGAACAGGCCGCCGGCGGGCGTTGGTTGCAGCGCCCACGCCGTCCCGTTGTAATGCACGGTCCTCCCGGCGAAGCCGACGGCAAAGATGTCGCTCGCGTTCGGGCCCCACACGCCATGCAGCGCGGAGGTGACGGGGACGGCGTCGGGCAGCCATGGTTGCGCCGGACTCGGCACGCACGCGGCCACGGTTGAGACGCGCGCGGCGACGCGCACAATCTGCTCAGTACTGACGAGGCCGCCGACTCCGGCGGCCGTGTAGACCCCGACGACATCGAGCGGCAAGCGACTGGCGAAGACGGCGTACCCCTCCATGAAGGCGCCGGTGTGTAGGCTCTTGCGAATCATCTGGCAGTTGACGTTGAGCGCCTGGTCGTACCGCAGGAACAGCTTTCCCCACGGACTGATCGGGCCGCCGATGCCAATCGAGTCTTTCGCGTACTTCACGCGGAAGACGAGGCTATCGCGATTGGGATTATGGATGTTGATGTCGGTGAAGTAGCTGCCCGGGGCGATCGAAAAGAGGCTCGGCAGTCCTACCTTCCCGCACACGAACTTCACCGCGTATTCGAGGCTGTCTTGCGCAACTAGAGTCCGAGGCGCGAGCACCACCAGCAGAGGAATCCACAGGAATGGAGTCCTGCGCATGGAAGTAAAAGGCACGAGATCCAAGCGGCTCGCTATGACACATTGAGCGCGTCGACGCTAGCAGACCGCCGGGCCGCAAAAAGGCCCTGGCATCAGAAGGTGGGCTTGACGAGATTTGCTCACGGCAAGGAGGTCTCAGATGGCCGACAATCAGCATACGCCTCCTCGAAGCACAGACACTCTTCTAAGCCAGCCGGTCCGCGGGCGGGTCTTTGAGGGTGGCCAAACCCGTGCATATCTTGAGAATTTCGTCTCAGCGGCCTATCAGTCTGGACCCGACGCTCAATTTGAGTACGAACGCGCGCTCGCTGCCATCCGCACTGTTCCCGAAGCGATTGTCATCGAAATTGCCACGGCTCTGGGGAGGTGTGATCCGCGTGATTACGCCACTCGCTGGGCTCTCATCTTTGCCGCATGCGAATTGAGGCATGGCTCAGCTCTGCCCCTTTTGGCCAGCGTCGCGGGGACTCCGCTTCCTCCCGAACCTCAGTCGCCTTCTCATGGATTTTCCATAGTGGCAAACGAGACCGTGCTTCGCACGACCGCGATTGAAGGCATAGGACACTTGGCAAGGGAGGGTCACAAGGATTCTGCTGATTTTCTTTTTGGCATCCTGCGGGAGCCCTCTATTTCGCTCAGAAGGGCTGCTGTTCAAGCGATTCTAGGAGTTCCCAAGTCGGACACGCTGGTGGGCAGGGTCAAAGCCTCTCTGCCCCCGGAGCTGCATTTCCTGCTGGAGTTGAAGAAGCCCGGAGTAACCGACGTACCGCAGGTCCCCAAACCAGAGCAGTACCTGAGCGAAGAGGCTCGGGGGCGCGCTCCACTGAAGCCACCACTGGCTCCGGGACACACCGGTGAGCATACGCCGAGTCGCCCGCCGACGAAGGAAGAGCGTTAGGGAGTTGCCCAAATGAGCACGTGCACGGTTCCGTCACATGACAACGTGTCCAGTGGAGACGCGATATATAGTCCGCGAGCTTGCTGGCAGGCCTTTGTAGATTGGTGCTGGACCACACACGAATTCGACTTCGATTCTTGGCATCATGGGTTCGGATACGAGGACTGCTGCAACCCGGATTTGCCGTTGTCGCGCACCTTTGGCGCTTTCTGGCTGTTGAATTACTCGGCAGACGACTACAATAACGACGACTACAGCAACAACATGCTCCACTGGGGACGTCACTACGTCCGGGATCAAATGAGGGACGTGCGCGCAGGTTGCGGCGACGGCAGCGCGAACGCTACAACTTTTGATTATTGGATTTTCGGCAAGCACGTCGAACTGTACCTGCCTTTCTTTTATCAGCTCGATGTTGTCGGCCGAGCGGCTACCCTCGTACATGAATCGCGCCACTTTGGCGGCAAAGGGCACGACGCGAATTTCCCTTCGGGTTCAGTCTTTGGCGCGGGAAGGTCTGGCGCAGACTCGAGCTGGGATTATCACGGCGCTTGGATGTTCGATGCCTTATACCTTTGGTGGTTCTACGCTGCCGGCACGAGGACTACTACCGCACTGAAGCAATCGGCCAAGCAACGGGCCAACATGATCATCGACAACGCCTTTGCCACACATCCGGGTTTCACCATCACGTAACAAGGCCCGGAAACCGGCCCGCCCTCAGCCGATCCCTCAACACATATATCAGGCACTCATTCGGTGGTCTTCCGAGCCGAACGACGTGTGGCTGTGGGAAAAGATTCGCGTAGACAGCAGACGACAACCCAAAACGACGTGAACAGCGGCATCGTGAACATTCAGGTGGGATTGGCGCAGCCCAAGCCGGCCGAATCTGTAGTTACCAAGATCCAGCAACTCGCCGGCCGGACCCGATTCGATCCGTACTCGAACTTCAAGTTCCGCTTAGGTGGGATGGGCGGTGCGTCGCGGGTTTCAGAAAGGCAAAGGTGCCCGGACAAAGCAAGCATGAGGACCTCACGCTCGCGCGTGGCATCCCGCGGCTGCGCTCAGTCTGTCATAGCGCTCTGCCGCGCGCTCTTGTCCATTCAAGTCGGCCGCGGACAAGAGGGTATTATGGAAGACATGAACCGCCGAGACTTCGTGATCGCCACCGTGGGTGGCCTCGGTCTCCTCAACGCAGACCTCGCCCGCACGCAGCAGGGCATGCACGTGCGGCACAATGTCTACTGCTTAAACCCGCGCGGTCACGGTGGGTCGAGGACACGCTGCACCTGACGTTCGTGCCGCGCGCGTTCACCGAGGGCGACGATCCCGCCAGGCTCCTCGGCGAGCGCATTCAGGCGCGCGTGGGACGCGCGGTGCTGCGCATCGAGTAGCCTATGCGGCTCGCACGCATCCTCATCGTCGTCTGCTGCGGATTGCTCGCCGCCTCCCTCGTTGGGACGGCCGCTCCTCCGGCTCCGCCGATACCCGCCGAGCTCAAGAACAACATTCACATGCGCTGGGGTTATCCCGGGGGGAACTGTAGGATCCTTGCCGAGGCCGGCTTCATCATCTGCGAAGATGTGGCGCATCGCCTGCCGCAATGGGTCGGATACCATCTCACACGCGCGGACCTCCACGGCAGCGCCACGCGCCAAAACAATTTCCACGCCGACGACCGCCTGGAGCGTGGTGCACGCTCCGAGAACGCCGACTACGCGAAGTCAGGTTACGACAAAGGACACATGGCGCCCGCGGCGGACTTCAAACGCACTGTGCGCGCCATGTCGGAAACGTTCCTCCTCTCCAACATGACCCCGCAGCGGCCCAACCTGAATCGCCGCATCTGGGAGCACCTCGAGAGCGAGGTGCGCGGGCTCGCGAAGGCGCACGGCAGCATCTGGATCTTTACCGGACCGCTCTACCTGAACCGCGCCGCCACCCAGCCCATCGCGCCCGACAGCTTCATTGGACGCGACCGCGTCGCCGTCCCGACCCACTTCTTCAAAGTCGTCCTCTGCGAACACGCGAACAACGTCTTCGAGATGTTCGCATTCATTTTGCCAAATCAGGAATCAACGTTCACCCACGACGCCGCATTCTATCTGAAGACCGTCCGCAACGTCGAGCAGTTATCGGGCCTCGACTTCTTCGACGTCCTGCCCGATCCCCGCGAGAATCAGCTCGAGACAACGCGGGCACCGCTCTGGCCGGTTCCCCAGGACTAATTCACTCTCGCGTCCTTCCGCAGGGCCTTGGCTGCCGTTTGCACGCGATCCTTCACGCCCGTCAAGCTACCGAGCACATCGTTCCAGAACGGCGCCCCGAGCCCGACGAGCAGCGTGGAGATCAGGATGCCGAACAGCCACCTGAAACTGAACGTCCAACCCGCATAGCCCGGGAACAGACCTTCCTCGCCCATCACGGCAGATCGCGAAGCCGCGAACCGCTGCTGCACCAGCGTCTCACGCCGCGCCGAGAGCGCCTCGAACACGCTGTCCGACGCCGTCGTATCGGCATTCATCGAGTCCTCGATTGCCCGCACGGCTGTGGCAGCAACGCCGAGCGAGTCGACCTGCGTCGCCACCTTGGCGCGGAAGGCGGGATCGTTGCGCGCATGATCCATGATCCAGAACGCATCCGCGTTCACGACGGCCACCACCACCGCCCCCGTGACCAGCGCACTGAGCTTCATGCGACGGCCATGTCGGTCCGTCACGGGATTGACCGATAAGTCGAACCATTTCTTCGCCTGCGCACCGACCTGTGGTAGCGTCGCTGGCGGCTTGGGTTGGCCCTTGAGGCCGCGCACGTCATTTGGCTCGAGGCCGGCGATCAGCGCTTCGAGCTTGTCGGCATCGATGACATCGAGACGCAGGGACTTCTCTTTCCGAATGGCCGACTGTCCGAGCGCCGCCAGCTGCTTGATCAACGCCTTCACGATGTCTTCGCCGTCGTCAGCGCTCAGTCTGACGGCCTTCGCCGACTCGATGATCAACGCCCGCACCGCCTTGAACCGCAGGCCGCTCTTGAACGCCACGCTGGACTTGATGATTTCCTGCAGACTTTGCGCGACGAGGGCCAACACCAGCATCGCCCCGACGAACGTGAGTACTACCTCCAGCAACGAAGCCATGGGGGTCTCCTTGTCGGGAAGCTGCGCCCCGACTGGGCTGTCCGGCTATGACATTCTGTGCAGTGGGTTAGAACACTTTGAGCAGCGGTTTGCCGATCTCTCCGATGGCGCGCATTTTCTTGGGTCCGATCACCGCGTGTCGCGCATGCTTGCTGACTCGCTGTACACCATTCAGGCTGTTCGGCCGACCTTGACGTTGCTCCCGCGGGCCGTCGTCGAGGCCGTACTGCTCTCCGAGGGCTCGATCGGGTCGGCACAGCACGTTGCGCGGCAACTTGGCTTACCCAACCGCTTCAAGCTTGCCCGAATGCTCAAACGCGCCGGCTTGCCGCCGCTGCACCGGCTCGCCGAGTGGGCGATGCTGGAATCGTGGATCCGCGCCGCGGAAGACGATGGGGAGTCATTGTGTCACCAAGCCTTTCGGTTGCACCGCCACCCCAGCGCCTGCTATCGGCTCGTCAAAGAACTGACGGGCATGCGCTGGGGAGAAGTGCGCGCGCGAGGCCTGACCTGGTTACGGCGGCGCTGGGTTCAGCTTCTTCAGTAGATACGTAGAAACCGCCGACAATCCCGCGGCGCCGGCCAGGATCAATACCGTCTGGGTGACGCCCTGCTGCAGGTTCATAGGCACAGTCGTGCCGGTTGGCGTTGAGAATGTCCAAAGCATGAGCTTCCCCGCTGCGATCAGGGCGGCCCAGGCGATCGTGCCCATCGCGACCAGCGGAATCGTGTCGAGCCCTTTCGGCGATCGATGCTGCAAGATCGCGGACTGCTCCTTGCCGACCCACCAGCGCCACACCGTTCGGCTGAGCAGATAGGCTGCCATTGCGCCGACGACGATGAGCGCGAGCAGCGTGAGGCGCTCGAGATCCGGCCGGGCGATGCGATTCACGATCCAGCTCGGTATCGCATCGGCGAGGCGGCAGATCGCGTCGAAGCTCGTGTGGTACAGGGCGATGCCCAGTCCGAGGGCAATCGCGCCGAATGCGGCGCGCATCAGGCGGAGCCATGAGACGCGCCAGTTCGCCCGCTGATCGATCAGCGCTGAATCTTCCGGCACCGCCCCTGACCACGTCGTGCCGGCGGTCTCGGCGCAGGCGCGCACGACGCGCAGCACAAACTCGTCCAGGTTCTTCCAATACCGAACATGGTCCGTGATGATCGAGCCCTCATTCCAGATCTGGAAAGACTCGATGGTGCCGGGTTCGCGATCGGCCGTCAGTCCTGGGGCAACCGGTGCGCGCGTCAGTGTCGGTCCCGCGGCAATGGGATCGGCCGACGCGTAGAGGTCGATCCACCGGCCCAAACGCGGCGGGAAGCGCACGGTCGTCATGATGCGTTCCCAGTTCCTGGAGAGAATCGTGTACGTCGATTGAACGAGGAGGCCGAGCGCGATCAGGATGCCGAGGACGGGTACGGAGGGGATGCCCAACGGATCGGCGAGCCCGTAGAGCGTGAACATGCCGAAGATCGCGAAGGCGAGACTCAGTAGCATCGTGCCAACCCGCGCCGCCCGGCGTGGTGTGGGGGACTTGAGCCGTGCGGACAGCTTGGTGCCGCCGACGCCGAGCGCGCCGGTGACTGCGGCCAGCCCTCCCCAAAACAGGAAGGCGAGCGCCACTTTTTCCGGCGCCAGTTGTTCTTTCAGCACCTGCGAGATCAGATAACCCGAGAACACCGAGGCAACGAAGGACGCGAGCAGCGAGGATTTCAGTGGATTGACCCGCACCCTGCCGGGCAGCGCTTCCGAGCGCCGCAGCACCGATAGCTGATTTGTCCCCGCGCCAAACGTGAGCAGCGTATCGGCTTGCTGCTTGGGCGGGTCGTTCAGCCCGGCGACGCCACCGAGCGCTTCGACCGCCACGGCCGGACCCTGTGAATGCGCGACCACGATGGTTCGCTCGCAGCGCTCTTGCAGCGCCTTGAGGGCCGTGAGGATCCGGGACTTGATGAGCGCCGAGCGGACCGGGCTGTCGACGAACACGAGGCTGTCGCCGACGGTCGCGGTGAAGAGACGTTGGACGCTGAGCAACATCCCGCGTAGCGCCGGGATCGGGAGCACGCCCAGCAGGAGGACCAGAAAGAGCACGGTGAGGACCACGGGCGCGAGCAAGAGCCCGGCGATGAGCTTCACGCCGGCGAAGCGCGCGGCGTCCGATTTTCGTACGCTTTTCGATTCGACAGCCCAATAGCGCTGTCCGGCGTGCGCGGCGATCGCCCACGGCAACGCGCGCAGGCTCCAGGAACAAAACTCGAGGTAGGTCGGTGCGAGGAACGACTCCGCCCACCAGCCTTCGGCTAGCAGCCAATGGTGCGTTGTGCCATCATGCTCGAGGCGAAGCAGCGCTTCGGTGCGCTCGCCGTCGCCGCCCGCGAGATCGGGGCCGGCGCGTTCGACGATCGCGTTGACCGTGCCGTTCGTCGCCTCGCTGATGGTCTTGACGAACGTGTCGCCCCAGCGCGTGATGGTTTCGCCGGCGGGTTGGGTGCCGATGCCGTGGACGAGCAGGATGCCGAGTTGGTGCGGCGTGGCGGTCATGGAGGCCTCGCCCGCATTCACGGCTGTCTGACTTCGTACACGGGATGAATCTCCCACAACGCGGGATCTGACGCATTGCAGTGGCCGTGGCCCGATGGGGGGTTGCCGGACCCCTTGCCCCCACGATGTTGCCCGTCGAAGAATGCGAGGCCTACCACCGTCAGACGGACCGGCGGGATGATTTGCTTTTTCTGGTTGATCGTGGAACTGACAATGAGGTCGAGGAAGTCCTGCCGCGCGGTTGCGAAGACGGTGCCGTATTGCGGGTCGGGGATTTCGACGACGACGCACCTGCTGGAGTCTGTCTTGCGACCTTGCGTAAGCTCGATGTGCCAGTCGAGGTCCCCTGCAGGGCCTTTCTCAAGTTTCCAAGTCCGCGCCCAGCCGGTGACGGCGAACACCGTGAGCTCCCGGTCCGCCCGGGGCGTACAGTCGTGGACCCCCGGGGCGGGGTGATAGAGCTCCAGTGGTGTCCACTTGAGCATGGCGGACGGTGTGGCGGCGGTCGAAGGATCTCCCTGCTGCGCCACCGTTGTCTTCACGGTCCAGCGGTAGTGCGGGTCGGTGCATTGTGCGTGAGCGGCGCTGATGGCGAGCGCGGCGAGGGCGGCGATGATGACCAGCGCCAGACGCGACATGGGCGAGCTCCAGCAGATGTTAGGCGGGAAGGTGCTGGTGCGCGGGGGCGGGCGTTAGGGCGTTTTTGCGGCAGGGAGGGGTGGGAATGCGGCGGGGGTGTCGCGGTCGGGCCGGGCGAGTATCCAGGGTAAGCGCCGAGCTCAAGGTCGTCGCCGCCGAGATCGCCGAGCAGGTGCGTGTGCTCGACGGGCTGGTGCGGTATCGGTTTGGGGATAACGCGGAGTTGATGGGGGCGTGGGCCAGCGCCCGCAACGTGCTTTGGGCCATTCAAGCCCAAGGCTGGTGATCAGCCGAAGGCGGCGTGATGGCCTCACCCCGAAGGCAAGGCGCGGTGGGTGGATGGACACCTGCCGCGCCTTGTTGTTTCGGAAAGGGAGCCTCCTCTAGCTCGCCTTGTGCTGCCTGTGCAGCGCCTGCTCGGCTGGAATCTCACTGCCGTTCTGATCCACGTAATGGATATCGAACGGTCCATCCGAATGCAGGAAGAACGAACACGGGCCGCCG
>Ga0137376_10001089_pt1 | contig 14571 bp, 12 predicted proteins | sample SagtaG_23_FD_104814 | JGI IMG/M metagenome (GOLD analysis project Ga0137376, IMG submission 104814) | Vadose zone soil microbial communities from Sagehorn Ranch, Mendocino, California, USA - Sage2_L_20_16 metaG | ecosystem: Environmental > Terrestrial > Soil > Vadose zone | place: USA...
CAGTGCTGGCGCGACGGGGGCACTTGCCCGGGCGTGTCCTTCCAGACCGCCGGCATGCAGACCTTGGTGAACGCCGTTCGCGCGACGGGCGCGGCGAACGTCATCGCACTCGGCGGCATCCGCTATAGCAACATCCTGACGCAGTGGCTCGCCTACAAGCCCACCGACCCGATGAACAACCTTATTGCGGCATGGCACATCTACGAGTTCAACCCCTGCAACACCGTCTCCTGCTACGACGGGGCGCCAGCTGCGGTCGTCGCACAGGTGCCGCTCGTGGCCACCGAGCTCGGCTCCCATGCGTGCGACGCGACGTTCCTAAACGGGGTCATGAATTGGCTCGACTCCAAACAGAGCAGCTACTTCCCCTGGGCATGGGACACCTGGGGCAGCGCGTGCTCCACCGACGCGCTCATCTCGAACTACTCCGGCACAGCGACGACCTACGGTCAGATCGTCCAGAGTCATCTCGCCGCACTGCCGACGCCGACGCCCACCCCGACTCCGACGCCCACACCGACTCCGGTGCCCACACCGACTCCGTTGCCGACGCCGACGCTCCCGCCCCTGCCGACCCCCACGCTCCCACCCCTGCCCTAACGAGACTCGCACGGAAGGGTTGAGCGACCCCTAACGCGCGCTTGCCCGGCGCGTTTCTTTGTCGTGCCTCCTCGGTTGATGATCGGCCTGGTGTGTGTCGCCAGAGCGCACCGCGCGGATCCGCGATCGCCAGGCCGAGTGACCAAGCAAGATGGGCTATGGGGCTTTTGCCCTGCCGACAACGCGAGCCGACCGCATGAATGGCAAGCAGTAAGGCCGGCGGTGCCACTCAGCGATATCGCGATGCGCCGATTCCATCGCGTTGGCACGGGTGTGCGGACACCGTGGGCTGGCTTGAGCGTCGGAAAGAAGTCATCGCGCCAGGAATGACGGCCGGTAATCGTCAGCATCGACGGCCCTCGGCGCATTTACCGTTCGCTGACCTGCAAGCGACCAAAACCGGCGTAACCTGAGTGCTAGCCAGGCAGGCAATACGGTGGGAAGAAGGCGGGGATGTCCGAGCCACTGATCGAGTACCGCTGCGGAGAGCCGAAGCACGACGCCCCGATCATCGATGGGGGAGCGGCGCGTTCGCCCGTCACCGTCGTCGAAGGAAAGTGGGCGTACTGCCCGACAGGCGCATCGAGCGAACACCGATGGGAGCTCATTCATCCGACGGCGCTCTCCGGTCTTATCCCTGCGCGCGTCATTCGTCGAAGCGCCGAAGTCATCGGGCGGTAGCGCCAAGCCTCGAGCTCCGCGAGCCTTTGGCACCGCGCTGCTCTAGCGCGTGACTGCATGGCCCTTACTATTCATTTGCGCGCGGGCCGCTGGTCGGCCGGAAAGGTGGCTCGCGTGAGATCAGGCGGGTTCCCCTGTCGTTTCGAAGGCTGTCGCGTGTGTTTTGTCGTGACCGAAGAAGGCTCGATGTCCGCGCTCGCGGCGGCAAGTCAGCGGCGGAACGAACACGAGATCGCCGTCCACGATTACCGGCATCAACGTCTCGTCGAGCACACACGTGTTCAGTCCGGCGCCATGCTCGCGCCGAAGCGTCCCGCTTCCTCCTAGCACCGATCGCCGCGATCGCGATGTAACGCGACCGACCTGCCGACCGCAGGTTTGGCGAGACGCTAGTGCAGCCGTCGCGTAAGCGCCCTTCACCTTGACAGGTCTTCGTCCTCGCACGACGATTCCGCGGACCACCAGAAGAGCGCCGCCGCAGCGACGCGCGCTCTTACTCATTGGGGAGGGGCGCAGTGCTTCAGTTACTTCCGCGCGTGATACGCGCGGGCGCGCTTGCGGTCGCGATCACTCTCGTCCTCTCGAGCATCGTCACCATTCCGGCGAGCGCGCAGGGTCCGACCCCACCGCGGACCGGCGATGACCCGATCCTTCTGCCTGGCGCGCGCATGCCGACGTTCGATGAGGAAACCGAAGAGATCCTCCAGCAGCGCGACATCGCTTTCATCACCCGCCGAACGGCTGGTGACAACCCGCTGAGCGATCACGACGCTGCCAAAGCACGTGCCGCGGCCGCCAGGGCTGCCGACCAGCTCAAGAAGAAAGGCACACCGCCGTCCGGACCGGCCACGTTTGTCGCCAACTGGACCGGGCTCGGTCCCAATCCGATCGTGCAGGGGCTCCGAACTCCGGGCGCGCAGGCGTTCGGCGCGATGAGCGGCCGCATCGGCGCTCTCGCGATCCGCAAGAGCAACGGCCAGTTCATCCTCGGTGCGGCTCAAGGCGGTATCTGGCTGTATGACGCCGGGACTGGGACGTGGTCCCCGCAGACCGATGACCAGGATTCGCTCTCGATCGGTGCGCTGGCGATCGCTCCTTCGAACGACTCCATCGTGTACGCCGGTACCGGCGAAGGAGCGCTCTCTGGCGACAGTTACTTCGGTGACGGCATCCTGAAGTCGACCGACGGCGGCGTGCACTGGCGGCAGGTCTCAGGCGACTTCTTCGTCGCCGTATCCGTCTCGCGTCTGATCGTCGACCCCGCGAACCCCAACCACCTTTACGCGACCGCGCTGCGGGGCCGCGGCGGCGCGCGGCGCACGACGCCACCGACCCACTCGCGTTTCGGCATCTGGGAGTCCAAGGACGGAGCCGTCACCTGGACGCTCCTGAAGGAAGCGGTGTCGGAGGCTAACGGCGCGACCGACATCGAGATGGACCCGCAGAACAGCAGCATCCTCTACGCCTCGTTCTGGGGCGATGCCATGTACAAGAGCGTCGATGCTGGCGCCACGTGGTCGCCGATCATGACGGGCATCCCGGCCGGCAACTTCGCTGCGAATCAGACGCGCTTCTCAATCGGGATCACGCATCCCGCTGCGAAGCCGGCGACCCTCTACGCGGGGTTCGACTGGCGAGACGCGGCTGGGCATCACCCGTCGGAGGTCTTCAAGTCGACCAACGAAGGTGCGAGCTGGACGCAGCTCCCAGGTGATTCGGAGACAGGCGACAAGGTCGAGGACTACTGCGGTGGTCAGTGCTTCTACGACAACGTCATCGAGGTGGATCCGAACAATGCCGACATCGTCTATGCCGCGGGCCAGTTCGACTACGGCATTGGGTCGGGCGGGATCTTCCGCTCTGATGATGGCGGCCAAACCTGGAAGGATCTTGGGTACGACCAGCACCCGGACTTCCACGCGTTCGCCTTCGACCCGAACGACAGCAAGCGGATCCTCATAGGTAACGACGGCGGCGTGTGGTTCAGCCCGAACCGCGGCGGCCGCGCGACCAACCCGAGCGCGCTCAGCGACGCCGACTGGCAGAGCCTGAACGGAAAAGTCGACCGTCTGACGGCGGGGGTCACATTCCGCAGCAATCTGCAGATCGGCCAGTACACGTCGATCGCGACCGTGCCCCAGGTTCCCGTGCGCTTCTGGGGCGGCACCCAGGACAACGGAACCCTGCGTAAGTCGGGCGGGACCCAATCCTGGTTCGACATCCCGAGCGGAGATGGTGGTCAGGTCCTCGTGGACCCGACTCCCGATGCCGCCTGTTCCCCGAACGTGCCAGGCTTCGCGCCGTCCTGCTTTATCTACGGCACGTACTTCGGCATCTCGCCCTATCGGATGTCCGACGGCGGCGCCTTCTTCTTCAACAATCAAGGCATCACCCACGGCATCAACCTGAGCGACCGGTCGGACTTCTACATCCCGTTCGTCATGAACAAGGCGAACACGAACCAGCTCTTCCTCGGCACGTATCGCCTGTACCGGACGAACAACGCCCGCACCGACAAGGCCGGCGATGTGATGTGGAAAGCGATCAGCCCCGACCTGACGTCGGGCTGCACAGGCATCGCGCCCAACGGCGCACGCAACTGCACGATCTCGGCGATCGGTGTCGGTGGCGGACAGGCCGTCTACACCGGATCGCTCGACGGTCTGCTGTACATCAGCACCGATGCGCAGGTGAACGACAACTCCACCTGGACGCGCATCGATCGCAACATGCCCGCGCGGCCGGTGACCCAGTTCGCCGTCGATCCAAGTAACTACCGGATCGCATATGCCGCGTACGCAAGCTTCGACGCGGCGACGCCGAAGACACCCGGTCACGTGTTCAAGACGACGGACGGCGGGAACTCGTGGGCGAACATCACGGGAAACCTGCCGGATAGCCCGGTGAACTCCGTCATCCTCGACCCGTCGTACGCCAACACGCTGTACGTCGGGACGGACGTCGGCCCCTTCGTCAGCTACAACGGCGGCGCTGACTGGTCGCCGCTCGGCACCGGATTCCCCAACAGCGCGATCTGGCAGATCGACCTCGACCCGTCGCACCGGGTCATGGCGGCGGGCACACATGGCCGCGGCGCGTTCCGGATCGCCGACACGTTCACAGTGCCCGCGCTCGTCCTGTCGAAGGTCGACGCCGGTACCCCGGTCGGCCCGTCCAGCGACATCACCTACACGCTGACGCTCAAGAACATCGGCAACGCGGACGCGACCGGCGTCACGCTCACCGATCCGGTCCCGGCGAACACGACGTTCGTCTCGGCCAGCAACGGCGGCGCGAACATCAACGGCACCGTCACCTGGACGAATCTCACCGTCACCAAGGGTGGCAGCACCTCCGTGCAGCTCACGGTCAGCATCGCGGACGCCCTAAAGAAGAAGGTCAGCGCGATCGTCAACGACGGGATGAAGGCTACGTCGGCACAGGGTCCGTACACGACGGGCTCGCCACACATAACGCCGATCGCACCGCCATATGCCGTCAGCATTTCGCCCGCGACCCAGACGGACGGTGGCAAGAGCAACACCAGCGTCTCCTACAAGATCACCCTGAAGAACCTCGGCTTCAACAGCGACAGCTACACGTTGTCGGCGACCAGCACATGGGCGACCACGTTCTACGACTCGACCTGCACGACGACGAGAACCACGACAGCGGCCCTCGCCGCCGGCGGCACCGCCGACGTTTGCGTCAAGGTAGCGATCCCGGCTGGGACCGCCAACGGCGCGACGAACACCGCGACGGTCACAGCGACTTCGGTCGCAAGCCCGAGCGTCTCGGGAAGCGCGACCATCAAGACGATCGCCGTGGCGGTGGACACGCTGCTCGTCGACAACGATGGCAACACGCCCAACACGCAATCCTTCTATACGGCGGCGCTCACCAGTGCCGGCGTGCAGTTCAGCACGTGGGACCTCGCGGCGGATTCGAACCTGCCGCAGAACTACATGCTGGCGTTCAAGAACATCGTGTGGTTTACGGGCAACACGTTCCCCGGTCCCATCGGTCCATACGAGTCCAAGCTCAAGGCGTTCCTCGACGCCGGCAACCGGCTGTTCATTTCGGGTCAGGACCTTCTTGACGGGTCAGCTGGGACCAGCGCGTTCGTCCACGACTATCTCCACGTCACCTGGGATGGCAGCGAGGCCCAGAACGACAAGCGAACAACGGCCGTCCACGGCGTTACAGGGACGATCACGAACGGCATCGGCGCAGTCCCGATCGACCACACCGTCCTCGGGAACTCGTTCGAGGATCGGGTCACGCCGAACGGCACCGCGGTGGCTATCTTCACCGACGACTCGACGGCTTCTGATGGCCTGTCCTTCGCGGGCACCTACAAGGTGGTCTTCCTCGCCTTCCCGCTCGAGGCGTATGGAACGGCGGCGCAGAAGACCGATCTTGTCACAAGGGTCATCACCTTCTTCAACGCGCCGTAACAGCACACACGCGCTCGCGAAATCGGGGCCGGCAAGCTGCCGGCCCCGACTTTTGTCCACCGAATCGCCTCTTTTCGTTCGCGCGTCCGCGGGTATGCTGCCGCCACTTGTGAGAAGGCTGGTCGCGTCGCTAACCCTGATCGCGTTGGCGCTCACCCTCGCCGGCGCGCCAAGCGCCGCGGCGACATCCATCGTTTCGAAGTACCAGCTGCGTGGTCACCTGCCCGAACTTGGCGAACGGCCGACGACGCGCGTGTTCACGACACAGGTGGCCTACGACGCGTACCGTACGAGCCTCGGCGATGCGAACGTATTCCCGCCGGCGAGCTCGATGTTCATGAGCTTCGACAAGGACGTCCTCGGCCTCTACACCCGTGGCAACGACACCGGCGGGCGTTGTCTCGCCACCGCGACGAGCGCGTCACTCGACGGCGACACCGTGAGTGTCGACCTCGCGTGGCAGAGCGGCACGTGCGGCGCCCCGATCACCGCGCATTACCCCTTCATCCTGTTCTCGCTGTCGCGGACGGCAGCCGATGGCAGCACGTGGGTCGCGGCGAACCGCTCGGTGTGCGCCGCGGCGCAATCCGCGTCGGACACTCGCGCCTGCGCGGCGCTCTCGGGCGCGTCGCCCGCGCCCCCGCCCACGGCCACGCCCGCGCCCACCGCTCCGCCGACTGGGGCACCCACGAGCGCTGCCCCCACCGCGATCGCGTCGCCGACCCCAGCGCGGACGCTCACTCCGAGCGCGTCGGCGACGTCGACGGTCGCCGCCGCGTCGCCGACGCCTGGCTCAACGTCCGCCCAGGCCTCGGCTGTCGCGAGCCGTTCGCCAGCGGCAGCGGCGAGCCCGGCGGCGTCCGAGGCCGAAACCGGAACGAACTACCTGCTCTACGGAATGCTGATCGCGATCGGCGTGCTGATCGGGATCGCGTTGATGCTGTCGCGCTCGTCCTCATCGCGCCGCGTGCGTTAGCCCTCTCGGAGGATCAGCTAATAGGCTCGACCGCGAACTGGACCTGGACGCGGATGTAGGTGTCGATCTCAGCCGGCGGGAATCCTGGACCACCGACCACGGGGAACTTGCCGCCAGTCACCGGGCCCGCGTAGGGCGACGACTGCGAGCGGACGTCGGTGATGCTGATGGCGGCGCCGAGCTTCAGTCCCGCCGCGGCTGCCGTGACCTCGGCCTGCGCGCGTGCGTCGGCGATGGCCTTCTCCCGGGCGATGCGGTATGCGGGTCCGTCGGTGCTCGGCGCGTAGCGGACAGAGAGGGCGCTCGTTGCATCGTCCTTCGTGAGCTCCGAGATGAGGGCGGGCATTCCGTCGATCTCGTCGCACTCGATGGCGATCTGCTGGTACGCGTTGAACGCGATGACCTTCTGCCCGCCCTTCGACGGGTCGAACGTGAACTGCGGCTGGAACTGGAGCGGGCCGAGGATGATGTCGGCATCCTGCACGCCGAGCGCCCGCGCCTTGGCGAGGACGCGCTCCACCCGCGCTTGAAGCTGGCTGGCGACATCCGCGCCGACCGGGCCGCCGACCTGTACGGCGAACGCGAGATAACCCTCGCTCGCGCCCCCGCGGACGCTTGCCTCACCGGTAGCGACGATGCCGGGCGGCGGCGCGCTCTGGGAGAACACCGGCGCCGGTTGCGCGATCGCGCGGGACGCGTTGTAGGTCGCGCTTGTCGTCCAGGTGACCAGACCGACTGCGACAAAACCGACCGTGACGAGCACGAGCATGATCTTCTGGAACGGCGTGAACATCCAAACCTCCTAGGCGATCCTCCCTGCGGATGTGGTCGCCCGATGAGAGATTGCGACCCCGAGCCTGCCGCGTCGTCTGTATTGCGCGGGCGATCTCGTATCGGGCGGATACGAGTTAGGCGACGACTCCGGCGTACCGGCGCACGAGCTCGCTGATCTCGTCGGCAAGCCTTCGCACCTGGCGGACCGCATCGCTGAGCGAGGCGACCTCGATGCGGCCGCCGCGGAGGACGGGCAGCACGCCCGATCGGCCGGAATCCACGAGGTCCGCCGCCGCGTTCCCGAAACGCGTCGCCCGAAGCCGGTCGACGGCCGTCGGGGAGCCGCCGCGCTGCAGATGGCCAAGGACGACCTGACGTGCCTCGATGCCTGTGTGTTGCTCGATATGCCGGGCAAGCACTGCCCCGATCGCTCGCTGGTCGAGGCGTACGTGGCCGAAGGCGTCCCGGTCGATGGCGGTCTGTGCCTCGAGACCGTCGATCTCGACGGCCTCCGAGACGACCACGAGGATGTCGGGATCGCCGATGGCGCGGCGGTGCTTCATCGTTCGGACGATCTCCTCACTGGTGACAGGGATCTCCGGGATGAGGATGAGGTCTGCGCCTCCGGCAAGCCCACCGTATGCGGCGACCCAACCGGTATCGCGCCCCATAGCCTCCACGACCACGACGCGGTGGTGGGCGCTCGCTGTGGTGCGCAGCCTGTCGAGCGCGTCCGAGACCACCGTGACCGCCGTGTCGAAGCCGATGCAGTAGTCCGTTTCCGAGAGATCGTTGTCCACCGTTTTCGGAACGCCGACCACGCGGACGCCCTCCTGGTGAAGCCACTGTGCGACGCCGAGCGTGTCGTTGCCGCCGATCGCGACGAGGCCGTCGAGATGCCAGCGCCGGATGCTGTCGAGCACGGCTCGTCGCGATCGTTCGTCTTTCCGTGGATCGGTGCGGGAGGTGCCAAGGATCGTTCCGCCCTCGGCGAGGATCCGCGCGGCATCGCGCGGCCGGAGCGGCCGAGGTTCGGCCTCTCCGAGCAAACCGGCCCACCCGTCCGCGATGCCCAGGACCTCATGCCCGAGAGAGCTGGCGCGGAGCACCACGGCACGAATGGCCGCGTTCAGGCCGGGTGCGTCGCCTCCGCCGGTGAGGACCCCGATCCGCATCGCTACCTGCGAATTCCAAGCGGGAGGTCCACTAGTCCTTCGCCCCGCGTTTCTGCCGCGCGACGGCCTTATCGAGCTGCTCGGGCGTGATCGCGTGTATCAGCGCCAGGACTTCGCCCAGCCGGCGCGGATGGCCCTTCGCCTCGAGGCTGCGCTGCATCTCGAGCGCTTCGCTGAGCTGCTCGTGCGTCAAGACGCCCTCCTCGATGAGGTACTGGCCGAGGCTCTGGACCGCGGGCGGGTCGCCGAGCAACCCGCGAAGCGTGTTGATGAGATCGATCGGCCCGAACGGTTTCACGAGATAGTGTGACGCGCCCGCCGCCATTCCGGCCTTGCGGTCGGAGGCGCTGTCGCGCGCGGTCAGCATTACGACCGGGATGGCTTTCGTCCCCGGATCGGACTTGAGCTGGCGGCATACGTCGAAGCCGGTCGGGCCGCCACCCTCACCGAAGTTGACATCGAGGAGCACCGCGTGCGGCGGATCGCGCCGGGCGAGGTCGAGCGCCTGTTCCGGCGTGGCCGCCTCCGCGATCGTCCAACCCTGCGTCGACAGAGTGATCCGAACCATATCGCGGATGAATCTATGGTCGTCAGCGATCAGGATGTCCGCCACCAGCACCTCGCAGCGAACGAGCCTACCCGCGAAGGTTCTTGCTTTACAGCCCTCGACGTACCGACCTAAACTCGTTCGCAACAAAGTTCATACGCGTTGCCGGCCAGAGGTGCGGCCGTTACGCAACGTCGCGGAGGAACGAGCTTCCGCCGATGCGACGCCAGGGAGCGACCGCCGAAGTCACCGATCCGTCTCGGGATCGGTGGCTGGTCCGCCCACCGGAAGGAGGCGGACTGTCGCGACGGGGGCAACCCCGTCGCGAAGCGCTGCCGTGTGACCTGGTCTTGTAAAGAGGCTCGGGGAAGCACGTGGCGCCCCGGGCTTCTCTTGTTAGAGGCTCGGTGGCCGGATCGTGTCATGAGGAGGCACGCGTGCCGATCGAGCGCTTCGCGATCATCGACTCAACGCTCCGCGAGGGGGAGCAGTTCTCCAACGCGCACTTCACGACGACGGACAAGATCGCCGTCGCGAAACTGCTCGACGAGTTCGGCGTCGAATACATCGAGCTCACCTCGCCGGTCGCGTCTCCCCAGTCATTCGAAGACTGCCGGACGATCGCGGCGCTTCCGCTCAGAGCGAAGGTCCTGACGCACGTGCGCTGTCATATGGACGACGCCCGTGTCGCGGTCGAGACCTGCGTCGACGGCATCGACATCCTCTTCGGAACGTCATCGGTCCTCCGCGAGTTCAGCCACGGGAAGAGCGTCGACGAGATCATCGAGGACGCTCGCGAGGTGATTACCTTCATCCGCGACCACGGCAAGGAGGTCCGCTTCTCGAGCGAGGACAGCTTCCGTTCGACTGAGGGCGATCTCCTGAAGGTCTATACAGCCGTCGATCGGATGGGCGTCAACCGCGTCGGCGTCGCCGACACCGTCGGAATCGCGACGCCTCGGCAGTGCTACGCGCTGGCTGTGGAGCTGCGTCACCACGTGCGCTGCGATATCGAGTTTCACGGCCACAACGACACCGGCTGCGCGATCGCCAACAGCTATGCGATCCTCGAGGGCGGCGCGACGCATGTCGACACGAGCGTCCTCGGCATCGGGGAGCGGAACGGCATTACGCCGCTGGGCGGCTTCGTAGCGCGCATGTACGCGGACGATCCCCCTGCCATCCGCAAGAAGTACGACCTGCCGAAGCTCCGGGAGCTAGACGAGCTCGTCGCCTCGCTCGTCGGGATCGAGATCCCGTACAACAACTTCGTGACCGGCAAGTACGCTTTCCACCACAAGGCCGGCATGCACACAAAGGCCATCTACCTCAACCCCAACTCCTACGAGATACTCGACCCGGCCGACTTTGGCCTCGCGCGGACGATCAACGTCGCGCACCGGCTGACCGGCAGGCACGCGATCGACCATCGCGCGAAAGAGCTCGGGCTCGAATTCGGCGAAGATGAGCTCAAGAAGATCACGCGGAGGATCAAGACCTTGGCCGACTCCGGCCCGCTCTCGATGGATCAGCTCGACTCGCTGCTCCGGGAATGGGTCGTTGCCTAAGACGCTGGCCGAGAAGATCCTCTCTCGTGCGTCGGGTCGCGACGCGCATGCCGGGGATCTCGTGATCGCGCCGATATCCCGTGTCATGGTCCACGACTCAGTGATCGACGCCGTGATGGCCGGGCTCCGCGACCTGGGCAAGGCGCACGTCTGGGACACGAGCCGGGTGGCGGTGTTCATCGATCATGCCGCTCCCGCACCGACCCCGGTCGTGGCGGACTCGCACCGGACCTTGCGCGAGTGGGTTCGAGAGCAGGAGATCGCAACCTTCTACGACGCCGGCGAGGGCGTCTGTCACCAGATCATGGTCGAGGAGGGCTATTGCGAGCCCGGCACGGTGATCGTCGGAAGCGACTCGCACTCCAACTCGTACGGCGCGGTCGGCGCGTTCGGCGCGGGCATGGGCGCGACCGATGTCGCCGTCGCGCTGGCGCTGGGCCGGACCTGGCTGCGGGTGCCCGAGTCCATCAAAGTCACTTTTGCCGGCAAGCCCCGCAAAGGCGTGACGATGAAGGACGCCATCATGCGCGTCGTCCGTGAGATCGGGACCGATGGCGCACGGTACGCGTGCGTCGAGTTCCATGGCGCCGGCTCCTTGCCGCAGGGCGATCGCATCACGCTCGCCGGCATGACCACCGAGATGGGCGCGAAGGCGGGCATCGTCGCGGACACGCCCGAGGCGCCGGGGTGGCTCTTCCCGGATCGCGGCGCCTCGTACGCGAATGAAGTGACGATCGATCTTTCCGTTCTCGAGCCGCAGATCGCGGTCCCACCCCGGGTCGATCAAGTGGTCGACATCTCTGAAGCGATCGGTCAGCCCGTCGACATCGTGTTCCTCGGCTCGTGCACCAACGGGCGGCTCGTGGATATGCGCCAGGCCGCGTCCATCCTGCGTGGCCGGCGCATCGCGCCGGAGGTCCGGCTCGAGGTCGTGCCCTCTTCCCGCCGGCAGTTTGAGGACGCCATGGCCGATGGCACGCTCCTCGCGCTCTCGGCGGCGGGCGCGGTCATCGGCAGCTCTGGCTGCGGACCATGCCTCGGGCGAACGGGTGGCGTCCTCGCCGGGAGCGAGATTTGTCTTTCGACGGCCAACCGCAACTACCGCGGTCGCATGGGATCCCCGGACGCGTCCATCTACATCGGATCGCCGTACGTCGCGGCGGTCGCCGCGCTTACCGGGGTGATCGACGACCCGCGTCCCTACCTCGAGGCGACCGAGGACGAGCTCGACGCGCTCGTTGCGCGCCGGCGAGCGGAGCGGCCCGGACGAGGCGCGGCGTCGGTCCGATCGGGCGACCGCTCGCGGGAGCTCCTGGTCGCGGCCGCGCGAAGCGGCGTCGCCGCGGAGATTGACGATTGAGCAGGGCGTGGGTGTTCGGCGATGACCTCGACACGGACCAGATGGTGCCCGGCCGCTATGCGCCGTTCATGGTCGGCCAGGATAAGTTCCACCTCTACACGTTCTGCGACGCGCGTCCGGGATTCGCCAAAGAGGTGCAGCCCGGCGACGTGCTCGTCGGCGGTGAGAACTTCGGGTGCGGTTCCTCGCGCGAGTACGCCGTGGCGGCCCTGAAGAAGCTCGGGGTCGGCGGCATCGTCGCGAAGAACTTCGCGCGGATCTTCTTTCGCAACTGCATCAACCTCGGCATTCCGGTGCTCGAATCGGAGGACGCCGTTGCGCTCGCGCGCGACGGGGACCAGGTGACGCTCGATCTCGCCGCGGGTGTCCTGCGGACGCCTCACGGCGAGGCGCGGCTTCGACCGCTCGCCGCATTTGCGCAGGAGATCCTCGCCGCCGGCGGCGTCGTGGCGTATCTCCGCGAGCACGGGGATTTCCCGAGGGTCCCATGAGCGAGAAGATCGAGATCGTCGAGCTGCGCCCCCAGCGCGTCGCCACGATCCGGCGCACGGTCCCGCGGAGCGAACTCGGAGCCTTCTTCGCGGAGGTGATCCCGAAGGTCCGGGCCGCGATTGCCGCCCAGGGCGGGAAGCCAGCGGGACCGCCCTATGGGCGCTACTACAACGGCGACCCGGCGGCGTTTGACACCGAAGCCGGCATACCGTTCACCGGATCGGTCAGGGCCGCAAACGAGGTGCGGGTCGGCGAGCTCCCCGGCGGACCGGCTGCGAAGACCGTGCACATCGGTCCATACGACACGCTTCCGCAGGAATACCCGCGGGTCGAGGGATGGCTGGCCGAGAAGGGAAAGCGCGCCGCTGTCGGACCCTGGGAGTCCTACGTCGACGATATGGCGACCACGAAACCGGCGGCGCTCCGGACCGAGCTGTACTGGCCGATTGGCTAGCTGAGGTCGATCGCGACCGGCAACGCGGTCCGCGCCCAGCCGCTGAGACGCTTTCCGTCGCGCCAGTCCTGGTACTTCCCGTCGAGAAGCTCCCGCGCGAGCTGGTCCTCCGGCGTGCCGGCGCGGAGCACGCGGGCCTTCGCCGATGTCGACCGCGTGCCGATGCGGACGCGTACGGTCGGGTCCTTACGGAGATTACGGACCCAGTCCGCGCGGTCGCCGCCGCCGGAGAGCAGGTAGACCCGTCCATCGCGGAACGCGAACCAGATCTCGACGGTGTGGGCCCGGCCGCTGCGACGTCCGGTCGTCGTCAGGTACGCGAAATCTTCGTTCGTAAGACGCTCGAACACTTCACAGAAGGGAACGACGGCGGTGTCGGCACGATTCCGTAGCTCGCGGCACACTTCGCGCCGGTGAGACTGCGCACGCCGCTCTGTGACCTGCTCCAAATCGAGCATCCGATCTTGAATGTCGGGTTCGCGGCCTCCGCGGTGCCCGAGCTCGCCGCGGCGGTCTCCAAGGCGGGTGGACTCGGGGTCCTGGGCCTCGGCTTTCCGGTCGAGGAGATCCAGAGGCGCGTCAGCCGCACTCGCGAGCTCACGAACCGGCCTTTTGGGGGCAACATCATTATCGCGACATTCGCCAGCCCTCACGACACCGATGAGGTCCGGGATCTCCGGCGCCGTCAAATCGCGAAGGTGATCGAACTCCGCGTCCCGGTGCTCGTCCTCTTTTGGGGAGATCCCGCGCCGTTCGTCGAACCCGCACATCGTGCCGGCGTGAAGGTGCTCATTCAGGTCGGTACCGTCCAGGAAGCCGCGGCTGCCGCAAAGGCCGGAGTGGACGCGGTGATCATGCAGGGCAGCGAGGCTGGAGGTCATGTGAAGGCCACGCAATCGCTCTGGGAGACGTTGCCTGCGGCCGTCGCCGCGGCGAAGCCGACGGCGGTCATCGCGTCAGGCGGCATCGGCAACGGGCGAGGGATCGCCCGTGCGCTGGCAATGGGCGCACAAGGTGTCTCGCTTGGGACGCGTTTCGTGGCGAGCGAGGAGGCCTGGATCCATCCGCACTACAAGCGCCGCGTGGCCGAGGCGAGCGCGGCCGAGACGTTCTACTCGCCGGACCTTTACGACGTCGGCTGGAAGGACGCACCCCACCGGACGCTCAAGAACAAGACATACAGGCAATGGGACGCGGCCGGACGACCTCCCTCGGGGCAGCGGCCGGGCGAGGGCGAGGTCATCGGGACCCTGCACATGCCCTGGGCGGATATTCCGTGGCGGCGCTACGCGGTCGGTATGCCCACGGCGAGTTTCGATGGTGATCCCGAAGACGCCCCGATGTGGGCGGGTACGTCCGTCGACGCCGTGAAGAACGTAAAGCCTGCCGGCGAGATCGTCCGCGAGCTCGTGCGTGATGCGGAGGCGGCTCTCCGGATCTGAGGGAGCTCAGCTCAAGCTTCCGCGCATCCACTCGGCGACGGTCGC
>Ga0137376_10001093_pt1 | contig 14554 bp, 11 predicted proteins | sample SagtaG_23_FD_104814 | JGI IMG/M metagenome (GOLD analysis project Ga0137376, IMG submission 104814) | Vadose zone soil microbial communities from Sagehorn Ranch, Mendocino, California, USA - Sage2_L_20_16 metaG | ecosystem: Environmental > Terrestrial > Soil > Vadose zone | place: USA...
ATCAGCGGGACGGCGGGATTCGGATCCGCATCCTCGACGTCGAGGTGGAAGTAGTCGGAGAAGATCTTGACCGTGACGCTCCCCGGCGGTGTGGCGATGTGGTCCCGGTAGAAGCCGGTCATGCCGGCCGATCGGATAATCCCGTGCCCCGCGCCGATGGCCAGGATCGGGACGGCGGTGTCGCGCACCTGGGTGAGGTGGATGTACTGCCTGGCGAATGTGTCGCTCGTGTCCAGGTTCGTGGCCAGGGCGAAGTCGAGGATGAGCCGCCACGGGAAGTACCACAGCGTGAAATCGCCGCCCGGACGGAGGATCGCGCTCACGAGCGAGCGGATGGGCACGCGGGCGCCCCCGCGTTCCTGCGGCGGCGGCAGGCGGATGAGCCGTTCGCCCGGGACCGGCCGCCCGCTCTGGAGGTCCAGCAGCCCGCGATGATTGATGTTCGCGGGGTCCGGGATGCGGTTGAAGATGCCGATCGGGGTTTCCACCCCGGCGCGCACCAGCAGATCGGGCTCCATCTGGTCCGAGAAGAGCGCGGCGACGAGGGCTTCGTTCGTGATTGGAACCCCGCTCCTGGGAGGGAAGGGGAAGATGCTGGCGGTCTCGGGGCGGAGGTACGCGTAGACGCTCAGCACGTCCAGCAAGATGCTGTCCTTCGTCCGCGCGATCTTGCTGGTCCGGGTGAACGGCCAGACCCGCTGACGCGGGTCGGCGTCGGTGAGGTTGTCGACGCCCGGAATGCGTCCCAAGATCGGCACGGTGATCCCGTGCAGATACTGATTGGGCGACAGGCGGAAGGGGATCCAGAGGGGCATGCCGTCGAGGAAGAGCAGGCCGGAGATCTCCCGGCCTCCGACCTCGTCGGGCGCCGCCTGCTTCGACGCCGGCCCCGGCCCCGAGAGCTCGGCGAAGTTGTAGCCGGCGTAGGCGGCGGCCATGATGCCGCCGAGCGAATGGCCTCCCAGGACCACAGGCAGGCCCGGGTAGCGCGCGTGAATCTCGCGCACGAGCGCCCGGAAGTCCCGCAGGTGGACGTCGACCCCCCAGTACGCCATGTAGGGGACCTCGGGTCCCTGCACAAGGTGGAATGTTTGTCCGTCGATGGGGAGCTTGCCGTAATAGTACGCCAGCGCGAAGTCGGGGTTCCCGTACGCGAGCGCCTCTTCGACGCCCTTCCGGTCCTGGAGCTGAGTCGAGCGCAGCGCCACCGCCCAGACTTCCAGGCTCGGCCCGTACGCGGTCACCAGCGCGCGCGAGATGAGATCGAGGCTGTTGGGGCCCGAGTTCAACCCCGGAATCAGCACCAGGGCGGCCGAGGGCCGCGCGGCGCGTGCAGCGTGGTACCGAAAGGCGATGGCGCGGTTCAGGGCCGGCGGCGTATGGGGCTCGTCGGCGCCCGCGACATCGACGAGGTCCCTCTGCACGTCCTCCGGCGCGGCGGAGGCCCGACGGTTCGGCGGGGCCGCAAGGAGCAGCGCCAGGAGGAGCGTCAAGCCGAGCGCGGCCGCCGTCTGATTGCTGCGGATAACCATCATCCCCCTGACCTCATCCCGCTCAACGCACGCAACCGCAAAGGAAATTCCACGCGCGGTCCCGAACCCCCCCATCCTTTGTGGTGAAGTTTGATGTGATCGTGGCCGGCGCCGGCCCGGGGGGCGCAGAGGCCGCCCGCGCCGCCGCCCGGGCGGGGCTGCGCACGCTCCTGGCCGAGGAGCATCCGACCGTCGGCGTCCCCAGCCACTGCACAGGGAAGCTGTCCCACCACGCGTTCGACGAGTTCGACATCCCGCGCAGCCTGGCATTGAACGCGGTCAGCGCCGCGGTGTTCCATTCCCCCGGCGGCGTCGCGGTGCGGGTCCGCCGCGCGACCGTGGACTCGTATGTGGTGGACAGGGTGATCTTCGATCGCTGGCTCGTCGACCGGGCCGCCTCCGCCGGCGCGGAGGTGAGGACAGGGATGCGCATCACGGCCGCGCGCCGGAGCGGCGGCGGGATGGTGGTGACGGCGCACCAGCGCGGGCGCGCGTTCGAGGCGTGGTGCCGCTTGATTATCGATGCGGAGGGCGCCGCGCCCCGGCTGCCCCCCTCGCTCGGCCTGTCCCTTCCGCGCCGGCACGCGCTTGGGCTGCAGTACCAGATGCGCGGGGTGGGCGGGATCGAGGCGGACACCCCCGAGCTGTTTTTTGGCCGGACGGTCGCTCCCGGATTCTTTGCCTGGCTGATGCCGATTGGAGGGGACCGCGCGCGGGTCGGGCTCTGCGTGGATGCGACGGTCACGCGCCGCGCTCCGGTGCGGTTCCTGGATCGGTTCATCTCCACCCATCCCGGGATCGCTCCCCGGTTCGCCAACGCGGTCGTGGAAGGGAAGGTCGCGGGGCGGATCCCGCTGGTGGGTCCCCGCGGCCCGGTGGGCACCGACGGCATGATGATCGTCGGCGACGCCGCCGGCCAGGTGAAGGCGACCTCCGGCGGCGGCATCTATTATGCGATGATCGCCGGCCGCATCGCGGGAGAGGTGGCGCCGCGGTACGTCGGCGGCGACCGCGCCGCCATCGCGGACTACAGCCGGCGCTGGAGGAAGCGGTTCGGTCTCGAGGTGGCCTTTACCGCGTTCGGACGCCGCGCGATCAACCACCTGTCGGACGCCGATTTGGACACGATTCTGCAAATGATCGCGGAGAGCCCGCAGCTCCGAGAGAGCGTAGAGCGGGCGGGCGACACCCAGTTCCAGTCGCGCCTCTTCCTGCCGCTGCTGCGCGGCCTCGGCGCCGCGGGCCTGCGGCGGCCCGCGCTGATCCCGCTCGTGAGCAAGGCCCTCCTCCACGGAATGCTGACGCAGGTGTGAGGAAGCCGATCGAAGCGTGGAGTGCCCCCTGCGGGGGCTCCAAACCGGAGTGGGGCAAACGGCAAGCAGAGGTTGGAGCAAAGGTAGGCGGCAGGATAACGGGTCGGTGACACGAATTCTCTCCTATGCGGATCGTCGCCGATCTCCACCTGCACTCCAAGTTCAGCCGCGCCACGAGCCGGGAGATGGATGTCGAGACCCTGGCGAAGTGGTGCGGGCTCAAAGGCATCACGGTCGTCGGCACGGGAGACTTCACCCACCCCGTCTGGCTGCGCGAGCTGCGGACCAAGCTCCGTCCGAACGGCCGCGGGCTCTACACCTTCGGCGCGCAGCACTTCATGCTCAGCTCGGAGGTCAGCAACATCTACCCCCAGGGCGGGCGCCTGCGGAAGATCCACAACATTCTCCTCGCCCCCAGCCTCGAGGTGGTGGACCGGATCAACGCCGTCCTGGCCCGCTTCGGGAGCCTGATGGCCGATGGGCGGCCCACGCTGTCGCTGCCGAGCGACAAGCTGGTGGAGTACGTGATGGAGATCTCCCCCGACTGCATGCTGATCCCTGCCCACGTCTGGACGCCGTGGTTTTCCTTGTACGGGAGCAACTCGGGGTTCGACTCGCTGCGCGAGTGTTTCGGCGATCAGGCGCGCCACATCCATGCGGTGGAGACCGGGCTCAGCAGCGACCCTCCGATGAACTGGCGGATCGCCGAACTGGACTCGGTGATGCTCGTGAGCAACTCCGACGCCCACTCCCCGGCGAAGCTCGGCCGGGAGGCGAACGTGTTCGAGTGCCCTCTCGAGTACGGCGAGATCCTCGGCGCGCTCCGCGGCCGGGACCGGACGAAGTTCGTGTCCACCATCGAGTTCTTTCCCGAGGAAGGGAAGTATCACTTTGACGGTCACCGGGCCTGCAACCAGCGGCTCTCCCCGCGGGAGACCAAGGCGCACCGCGGGATCTGCCCGGGCTGCGGGCGGCCGCTGACGGTTGGAGTCCTCTCCCGGGTCGCCGCCCTGGCCAGCCGGGAGGACGGGGTCCCCGAGGCCGGCCGCGTGCCGTTCCGCCACATCATCCCGCTCGAGGAAATCATGGCGGAGGCGCTGGGCGCGCAGCCGGGGAGCGGCGCGGTCCGCGAGGAATACCTCAAGCTGGTCTCGGCCCTCGGCAACGAGTTTGCCGTCCTGATGGATGTGCCGCTCGATGAGGTGGCCCGGCACACGCGGCCCCGCGTGGTGGAAGGCCTCCGCCGGATGCGGCAGGGACAGGTGCATATCCGCCCCGGCTACGATGGCGTCTTCGGCGAGATCCGCATTTTCGGGGGCGCCGCGGAGGAGCCCAAAGTGGATCAGCCGGCACAGACCAGCCTGTTCTGATTTCCCGCTCCGATCGCCCGCCGGTCCCGGTGAGAGGGACGCGCGGCTCCCCGGGGTCCGGTTCGCCGGGTCCGGCCGCGTCGGGACGCCCCCCAACGGGACGCGCCAGGCCGGTCCGCCGCGCACACAGTATGGGACAGCACGTCCCGCCCCGTCCGGCGGTGGTGCTGTTTCCCGGCCGCGACGAGCGGCTCCGCGCCGGGCACCTCTGGGTTTATCGCACCGAGATCGCCCGCATCGAAGGCGCTCCCCAGGACGGCGATGCGGTCGCGGTGCGGACCGCTTCCGGCCATCATCTGGGCGTGGGGCTGCTCAATACGCGCTCGGTCATCACGGTGCGGGTCCTGGCTGCCGGTGATCCTCCGCTGGACGAGGCCTTCTTCGCCGGCCGGCTGCGCAGCGCGCTCGCAGTGCGCGGGCGACCCGGATGGGCGTCATCCGCCGGGCGGCTTGTCTACAGCGAGGGAGACGGGCTTCCCGGGTTGATCGTCGACCGGTACGGCGACGTCCTTGTCCTCCAGACCCTGACGCTCGGCATGGACCGCCGGAAGGAGATGCTGGTCCGACTGCTCAACGAGACGGTGCATCCCCGCGGCATCTACGCGCGCAACGACGTCGCGGTCCGCCGGCTGGAGGGCCTGCCGAGAGAACACGGATGGCTCACGGACGCGGGGCCGGCCGTGGTGGAGATCGAAGAGGGCCCGTGCCGGTTCCTCGTGGACATCGAGCACGGCCAGAAGACGGGATTCTTCCTCGACCAGCGGGAGAATCGCCTGCGGGTCGCGGAGCTGGCCGCCGGCCTCCGGGTGCTCGATTGCTTCGCCTATACGGGCGCATGGGGGATCCAGGCCGCCGCGCGCGGGGCGGCGGCCGTCACCGGGATGGAGATCTCGGACGCCGCGGTCGTGATGGCCGAGCAGAACGCGGGGCGCAACCATTGCGCCGATCGCTGCGGGTGGCTGCGGGAGAACGCCTTCGACGGGCTGCGGCGGCTGGCGGCCGCGGGGCCCGCCTTCGACCTGGTGATCCTGGATCCTCCGGCCTTTGTGAAGACCCGGTCGGCGCTGGCCGCCGGCCTGGCCGGCTACAAAGAGATCAACCTGCGGGCGCTCAAGGTGCTCGCCCCCCAGAGCTGGCTGGTGACCTGCTCATGCTCCTACCATGTCGACGAGGCCCGCCTGGTCGCGACGGTGAACGAGGCGGCGCGGGACGCGCGGCGGACGATCCGCATTGTCGAGAGCCGCTCTCAGGCCCGCGACCACCCCGTGCATCCCGCGATGCCGGAGACCCGGTACCTGAAGTGTCTGATTATCGCCGTGGACTAAGCGGCCGTGCTATAATCGAGGTGGCCGATGCTACAATCGGATGGGTGTGGTCAACGCGGGGGGAGAGCCGGGGCCTGGGTTCTCCTCCTTGTTGTTTGAGGTGATCGTGCGTGGCCGGTCCGCAGATTCATATCTCGGATAACCTGGACGTGCTCCTCGGTATCCTGCCTCCCCCGATCCGCGAAGCTGTCGTGCGGCAGCCCGAACTGGATGGGCTGCTGGAAGTGGTGCTGGACCTCGGACGCGAGCCCGAGGCGCGGTTTCCGGCCCGCGCGGTGCGGCTCTCGGAGGGGTTTGTCAACCGCGAGGACATGCAGCACGTCATCGGCCGGGTCGGGACATTCGGCAAGGACAACCGCGCCGGCATCGAGCGGACGCTGCACCGGATCTCCGCGATTCGCAACCGGGTCGGCGAGATCATCGGGCTGACCTGCCGGGTCGGGCGCGCGGTCTTCGGCACGGTGGACATCGTCCGCGACGTGATCGAATCGGGGCAGAGCGTGCTGCTCGTCGGGCGGCCGGGCGTGGGCAAGACGACCCTCCTCCGCGAGGCGGCCCGTGTCCTCTCCGACGCGATCGGCAAGCGCGTCGTGGTGGTGGATACCAGCAACGAGATCGCCGGAGACGGGGACATCCCCCATCCTGGGATCGGCCGGGCGCGCCGGATGCAGGTGCCGTACCCGGAGCTGCAGCATGCGGTCATGATCGAGGCCGTGGAGAACCACATGCCGGAGGTCATCGTCATCGACGAGATCGGCACGGAGGCCGAGGCGCTGGCCGCCCGCACCATCGCCGAGCGGGGCGTCCAGCTGATCGCCACCGCGCACGGCAACACGCTCGACAACCTCCTGCAAAACCCCACCCTCTGCGACCTGGTCGGCGGCATCCAGGCGGTGACGCTGAGCGACGAGGAAGCGCGCCGGCGGGGGACGCAGAAGACCGTGCTGGAGCGCAAAGCCCCCCCGACGTTCGAGGTGGTGATCGAGATCCAGGAGCAGGACAAGCTGGCGGTGCACCACGATGTCGCCCGTGTCGTGGACCGGTTCCTCCGGGGCGACATGCCGCGTCCGGAGATTCGCACGCGGACCCCCGAGGGCGAGGTGCGGATCACCACGGATGGGGAGCGGCCGGTGGCGCCGCCGATGATGGACGGCCATCCGCCCGTGTCGAAGGCCCCGCACAAGATCGTCCGGATCTATCCGTATGCCGTGAGCCGGAACCGCCTGGAGCGGGCGATCCGGGAACTGCGGGTGCCGGCCGACATTGCCAACACCTTGGCCGACGCGGACCTCATGATCACGCTCAAGTCCCAGGAGAAGCGGCAGCCCAAGCGGCTCCGCGATGCCGGCACGCGCGGTCTCCCGATGCATGTGATCAAGAGCAATACGCTCTCCCAGATCGAGGCCTGCCTCCGCGCCGTGTTCGGCGTGGGAGATCGCCTCAACAGCGATGAAATGGCCCTGCGGGAAGTCGAGGAGGCGATCTCCGAGGTCATGGCGTCGGCCCAGCCGGTCGAGCTCTCACCCCAGAACTCGTACATCCGCCGCCTGCAGCACCAGTTCATTCAGCGCTACGGCCTGAGCTCCGAGAGCAAGGGCGCCGACCCGTACCGGCGGGTCGTGATCTACCCGCAATGACGGCGGCGGGGAGGACCAGGCGGTAATCGGACCCTCAGCGGGCAGGCGCTCCCCGGGTCCCGCGCGGGGGATCTTCCTCACCCTGGAAGGGCCTGAGGGCGCGGGAAAGACCACCCAAGCCAGGCTCGTCGCCGATGACCTCCGCGGGCGCGGTCTCGATGTGCTGGAGGTTCGCGAGCCGGGGGGGACCCCGATTGGGGAGCAGATCCGCGCCCTCCTGCTCGATGCCCGCCACCGGGAGATGGCGGCGCGCGCGGAGATGCTCCTCTTCGCGGCGTCTCGGGCCCAGCTGGTCGCCGAAGTCATCGCGCCCGCTCTGCAGGCCGGCCGGTGCGTGGTCTGCGATCGCTACGTGGACGCCTCGCTGGCCTATCAGGGGGTCGGCCGCGGGCTCGGAATCGATGTCGTCCGGAGCGTCAATCAGGTGGCCACGGGGGGACTCGTTCCGGACCTGACCCTGCTGCTCGACATCGATGTCGAGATCGGACTCGAGCGGGCGCGGGCGGAGACCGGGCGGGCCGCCCTGGCTCGCGCCGGCGGCCCGTCACCCAGGCCGGGGGCCCCCGGGACGGGCTCGGGCGACCGGATGGAGCAGGAGTACCTGGCGTTCCACCGGCGGGTGCGAGAGGGGTTTCTCTCCCTTGCCAAGAATGAGCCCCAGCGAATCAAGGTGATCGACGCCCGCGGTTCGGTCGCCGCCGTGCAAGGAGAGATCCGGCAGGTTGTAGCGCAGCTGGTGCGTGGCCGGGAGGGGCCCGGCGGGGGGGAAGGGTCCCGGTGAAGCTGATCCTTGCAATCGTTCAGGACAAAGACAAGCGGCGCCTCATGGAGGAGCTCGTCAAGGCCGAGTACCAGGCCACGATGCTGGCGAGCACCGGCGGGTTCCTCCGCGAAGGCAACACCACCATCCTCATCGGCACCGACGAGGGCCGGGTGGAAAACGTCCTTGCGATCATCCAGAGAACCTGTCACGTCCGGGAACAGCTGGTCAGCCCGCTGCCCCCGGTGGTCGAGCCGGTCGACTCCTATATCTCCGCGCCGGTGAAGGTGCAGGTCGGAGGGGCGGTCGTCTTCGTGCTCGACGTGGAGCGCTTGGTCAAGATCTGACTCCTGTCCCCCTGATGCCGTTTCGCGATCTCATCGGTCAGCCACACGCCAGGCTGCTGCTGCAGGGCGCCCTGCGCAGCGCCAGGATCTCGCACGCGTATCTCTTCGTCGGCCCCTCCGGCGTGGGCCGCCTGACCACGGCCCGCGCGTTCGCTCAAGCGCTGCTCTGCTCGACCGGCGGCGAGGACGCCTGCGGGGTCTGCGCCGCCTGTCGCAAAGTGGCGGGGGGGACGCACCCCGATCTCCGGATCATCGTCCCCGGGCGGACCGAGACCGGTGGGGAGCGGCGCGCGGTCGCCATCGATCAGGTGCGGGACCTCAAACGCGAGGCCGCGTATCCCCCCTACGAAGCGAAGTGGAAGGTGTTCATCATCGAAGACACCGAGCAAATGCGGGCGGAGGCGGCGAACAGCCTGCTCAAGGTGCTGGAGGAGCCCCCGTCCCACAGCGTGATCATCCTGATCTCGGAATCCACCGAAGCGCTGGTCCCCACCATCGTGTCCCGCGCTCAATTGGTGCGGTTCGCCCTGGTGTCCGCGGCGGAGATCGCGCAGGCGCTGACCGCGCGGGCCGGCGTCCCGCCCGACCGCGCGCGCTACCTCGCGGCCCTCGCCGGCGGCCGGGTCGGCGTCGCGCTCGAGGCCGCGGCGGCGGGGGAGGAGCCGTTCGAGCGCCGGGCGGAGGTCCTCCAGACGCTCCGGGCCCTCGAGCGGGGCGACGTCATCGTGGCGATCGACGCGGCGGAGGCCGTCTCCAGGCGGAAGGATGATCTGGAACGGTGGTTGGACACCGCCCTGTGGTGGTTCCGCGATCTCGTCGTCTGGCAGACCGCGGGTGATCCCGCCCTCCTCACCAATCTCGACTGCCAGCGCGAAGTGGCCGGCTGGGCGGATCGCGCGCGCGGAGAGGACCTCCGGGGCATGGTGGACGCGATCGAGCAGGCTAAGGCCGCGCTGCGTCTGAACGTCAACCCGCGGCTCGTGTTGGAGACCCTCTTCACCCGCATCGGCTCGCGCGGCGCCGTGTTCAGTGGATGACCGATCGAAGGATTGAGGCTGCCGCCGCCACGCCCATCACGATGAGGGCGATCGTCCACCACGGGAACCGCCGCTTCGGCCGGCTCATACGGCCCTGCGGATCGTTGGCGCAGACCTCGCAGTAGTTTCCCGCGCTGAGCCTCACCAGACAGTCCTTGCAGAGCGCCTTCCCGCACCTCGAGCAGTAGCCGAGCGCGCTTCGGTCGGGGTGCGCGGCGCACTTCACCCGGCCGCCGCCCTTTCGCGCGGCCGCCTGCCTGATCCCGCCGCGGGCGCGGCGGTCCCCCGGTGCGGCTCGGCGCGGCGCGCCTCGGCCCGGAGGCGCTTGAGGCGTTGGACGTTCTTCCGATCGGGGCCGTTGCGGTCGAACCCCGGCGTCTCGATGAAGCCCGGGAGGTCGCGGAACGCCGGATGGCCGAAGATCGCCCGGAAGCCCGCCCGCCCGATCTTCCCTTCGCCGATGTTTTCGTGGCGGTCGAGGTGGGACCCCAGGGGAGCCTTGGAGTCGTTCACATGGAGCGCCCGCAGCCGCCGCAGTCCCACCGCCCGGTCGAAGGCCTCGACCATCGCGGAGACTCCGGCCGGGGTCCGGAGATCCCATCCCGCGGCAAAGAGATGCGCCGAGTCGAGGCAGATGCCGAGCCGGCCCCCGCCTGTCTCGTCCAGGATCTGTCGCAACTCCTCGAAGGTCCCGCCGAGGCTTCCCCCCGCGCTTCCCTCGAGCAGGATGAGCGCGCGGGCGCTTTCCCTGAGGGCCGAGCGGATCGCCTGCGCGACCCGCGCCCGGGCTTCCGGCCAGGGGCGCCCCATGGCGCTGCCGACATGGGTGATCACCCCAAGACCCTGGAGGGCATCCATCCCCTGGAGGCCGTGCGCCAGCGCGGCGATCGAGCGCTGCCGCAGGCGAGGATCCGCCGATCCGAGGTTTACGAGATATGGGGCGTGGGCGACCAACGGGTCGAGTCCGGCCTTAGCCCTCCTCCGGCGGAACTCCGCCAGATCCTCGGGAGTGTAGGAGACGAGGCGCCACTGGCGCGGACTGCCGTAGAAGATCTGGAGGCACTCGCATCCCAGCGCCTGGGCGCGGGGGATCGCTTCGTAGATCTTCCCGGCGATCGAGACGTGGGCGCCGATGGGCATGGGCAGGGGTTCGGGGCCGCGCGGGGGGAACTCCTTGCGTGCAGAACCACCCGGCAGGACGCGTGAGGAGGCGTGGGCGGATGGGCGCAAGCGAATTAGGGTTCAGCACGCGGGCAATTCACGGCGGGAAGATCCCCGACGCCAACAAATCGGTGGTCGCGCCGATTTATCAGACGGCGACGTTCCGGTACGACACCGTCGAAGAAGGGGCGCGGTTGGGGGCGGAGACGGGCCCGGGGTATTTCTACACGCGCTGGGGCAATCCGACCACCGACCTGTTCGAGCAGAAGATGGCGCTCCTGGAAGGAGGTGAGGCCGCCCTCGCCACCTCGTCCGGCATGGCCGCCATCTCGACAGCGGTAATGAGCGTCCTCCGCGCCGGCGACCACGTGGTGGCGCCCAAGGCTGTCTACCAGGCGACGTTCGGCCTGTTCGACTCCGTGCTGCCGGGGTATGGCGTGGAGGCCACGTTCCTGGACGATCCGGACGTCGGCGCCTACGAGCGCGCGCTCCGGCCGAACACGCGGCTCCTGTACATCGAGACGCCGAACAACCCGCTTCTCGGGGTGGTCGACATCGCCGGGGTCGTGGCCCTGGCCCGCGCGCGGGGCGCCCGGACCGTCGCCGACAACACCTTCGCGACGCCGTACAATCAGACGCCGCTCGCGCTCGGCGTCGACCTCGTCTGCCACAGCGCCACGAAGTATCTGGGAGGCCACCACGACGTCACCGCCGGGGTGATCGTGGGATCACGCGACCTGGTCCGGGGGTGCGTGAAGACGATGCGGATCTTCGGCGGCGTGATCGACCCGTTCGCCGCCTACCTGCTCGTTCGCGGGCTCATGACCCTCGGGCTGCGGATGGAGCGGCACAACGCCAGCGCGCTGGCCCTCGCCCGGCATCTGGCGGATCATCCGAAGGTTGCGCGGGTCCACTATCCCGGGCTGCCCGGACATCCCCGGCACGCCGTGGCCGCCCGCCAGATGACGCGAGGGTTTGGCGGGATGCTCAGCCTGGAGGTCCGCGGGGACGTCGCGGCCGGCGCCCGGTGCGTCGAGGCCCTGCGCGTCGCCAAACTGGCCGTCAGCCTCGGGGGCGTGAGCACGCTCGTCACCCATCCCGCCTCGACCACCAGCGTCAACATGCCCCGGGAGGTGCGCCTCGCCGCCGGCATCGCCGACGGGCTGATTCGTGTGTCGGTGGGGGTGGAGGATCTGGCCGACCTGATCGCCGACATGGACCAGGCGCTCGCCAGAGTCTAAGACCCGCCCAAACGTTCGCGTCGGCTTCCTCCTTCTTTTGATACATCGCGGCTTCGTCTTGCTGATCCTTTGAACGATTGACCGGCATTTGCTGAGGGGATAGTCTAAAGTTGCTTGGAAGATCATGAGGTCGTTGGCAAAAGAAGGTGAGGCGGCCATGAAGCCGTCGACGATTGAGGCTACCCGGCACCACCGATCTGCCCTGCTTAGTCTTCGTGCGTTGCTCCTCAGTTCACTGGTCGCGACCGGCGTGCTCCTCTTGTTCTCTCACGATGCCAGGGCAGACACTATCCCGGCCACGGGTCAGTGCACCGGGTTCAACTGTGTTGATCCATTTTACACGCTTGTTCCGCCGACGATCTTTCCTACCGGAAATCCAAATCCAACTCCAATTACACGGCCAGCTAATGTCGAACAGACGAACCTCAGTGGCACAGCCCCGGGTTTTCTAGCAACACCTGCTGGCACAAGCAACGCCAACTGGATTGCGCCCGCTGGAGATTCGGCCGACTGCGCCGGGGTGCGCTCCGGGGTAGCCCCGGGGGCCACCGGCGAGTCCTGCGGCCCGTTTGATTTACAGGTGCCATTTTCCGTATCGGCGGCTCAGCCGAACGGCATAACCATCACTGGGACGTTGGCCATGCGCGGCCCCGTTGCCGCGGCCGTCGGACAGACCGCCGGAGCTGGAAACGGCGTCGGCGCCTACCTGAACAACGGATCTCCGTTTTCCCTCACCGCTTTGACCCCATTCTCCATCTCCGTTCCCGCTGTCGTCGGCATGAACTACCTGGACTTTATCAGTAGCGGCTGTAGTTCGGGTCCTAATAGTTGCAGCGGGGGGCTCGAGCCTGTCTCCGCGTGGCTTGTCGACCCCATGTGGACTTCAGCAGACTTTGGCACTCCGCTCGCCACCACCCCAGAGGCGGCATTATTTCTTACGGGAGGAGCTCCACCCGGTGGGCCTGTGGTCCCCGAACCCTCGTCTTTGCTTCTGCTCGGCACGGGCTTGGTCGGCGTGGCGAGAGGGGTCTTGCGGCGCAGGCAACTCTTGTAGTCCTGCGGTTCACCAGACGCGCGGTTAGTCTTTCGCGGCCCACCGCCTGACGAGGCGCGGGATCTCGCCAAGCGCCGTGACCCGAGCGGTCGGGGGCGCCTGCCCGGTGAATTTGGCGTTCGCGGGGTTGGGCTCGATGTCCACGAGGATCGACCGCATCCCCATCTGGTGCGCCCCCAGGATGTCGGCCCCAACGGTGTCGCCCACCATCACCACCGCGCCGGCGGGCGCCTGCCAGGCGTCGAGCACAGAGGCGAAGATCGACGGGTCCGGCTTGACCCGCCCAAACCCGGCCGAGGTCACGAGAGGGTCGAAGTACTCGCCGATCCGGTGCCTGGCCGTGATGTCGAGAATCAGCCGGTGGCTCGTCGCGTTGCTGATCATCCCGAGCCGCAGCCCCATCGCGCGCAGCGCGCCGAGCGTCTCGACGGCTCCCGGATAGAGGCGGCTGACCCGGACTTCCGGCTCGAAGAAGACCGCCTCGGCCTTCCCCAGAATTGCCTCGTCGGCGGGCAGTCCCGCCTCTTTGAACGCCTGGGCAATCGAGTGGCTCGCGAGGCGCTCCACCAGCTCCTCTTCCGACCGGCGCCACCCGTCGAGGCGGATCTCGAGAAGGCGGGCGGCGAGCCGCTGGGGGTCGCGGCATCCCCACTCGGCTCGGGCAAACTCTGCCAGGGCGCCGCACTTTTCCTTTTCGAGTTCGAGGCCGGTCCGATGGATGAGCGTGCTTCCGAGGTCGAAGATCACTCCGTGCAGAGACATCGCCCTCACCCGTACGGCATCGGCAGGGATTGCTCCTCTATCCCCGAAGATGCCCGAGCGTTATGACAGCTAAGTCGAAAGCGGGTCCACCCCCCGGGGGACACCGGTCCATCGCAAAAGGGACCGCGAGAAAACACCCCGGCGGAGAACAACCCGGGGGAAAGCGGCCGGAGGGCAAGCGCCCGGAGGGAAAGCGGCTGCGCGTCGCGATCCTGATGGGCGGACCATCCCCCGAGCGTGATGTCTCGCTGACCAGCGGGCTGCAGGTGCTGCAGGCGATCGACAGGCGCCAGTACGACCCCCTCCCCTACGAGATCACGCGCGAGGGAAAGTTCCTGCCCCGCCCGGATCTGCTGCGGCTTGCCGGGCCGGGCGCATCTGTCCAGGTCGGCCGCGTCCCGGCGGCCAAGGGCTCGGGAGCGCTGGCGCGGATCGAGGAGGCGGTGGGCGACGGGACGGTGGACCTCGCCTTCATCGCCCTCCACGGCCCCTATGGCGAAGACGGGACGGTCCAGGGCCTCCTCGAGCTCCTCGGCATTCCGTATACGGGTTCGGGCGTGCTGGCCAGCGCGCTGGCGATGGACAAGCTGCGCAGCCGCCAGGTGGGCCAGGCGAACGGGCTGCCCTTCCCCAAGTTCGTCCTCGTCGACGGAGGGGCCTGGCCGGGCAACCGGGTCGAGCTGGCGGCCCAAGTGGCCTCGGAGCTTGGGTACCCCTGCGTGGTGAAGCCCAACGCCCAGGGATCCAGCATCGGCGTGAGCGTCGTGCAGACGGCGGACGGCCTGGTGCCGGCGGTGGAGCGTGCGCTCGAGTACGGCGATCTCGTGCTGGTCGAGGAGCAGCTGCGGGGGACGGAGCTTACCTGCGCCATCCTCGAGGACCCCAAGACCGGCGCTCCGATGCCGCTCCCGGTGATCGAGATCGTTCCTAAGCGGGAGTTCTTTACCTATGAAGCCAAGTACGAGCCCGGCGCGAGCGAAGAGATCATCCCCGCGCGCATCAGCCCGGCGATGAT
>Ga0137376_10001095_pt1 | contig 14549 bp, 14 predicted proteins | sample SagtaG_23_FD_104814 | JGI IMG/M metagenome (GOLD analysis project Ga0137376, IMG submission 104814) | Vadose zone soil microbial communities from Sagehorn Ranch, Mendocino, California, USA - Sage2_L_20_16 metaG | ecosystem: Environmental > Terrestrial > Soil > Vadose zone | place: USA...
CGAAGGAGGCATAGCATTGATCGCAGCCGAGCCGGCCGGAGTCCCGGAAGTCGCGCAGCGTGCTGCCGCACCCCGGGCAGCGCAGCGCATCGCCCGCCGCTGGCACGAGCGCGCCGGCACCGCCTCCCTTGACCACCGCGCCCAGGAAGTTGCCCAGCGGGCTCTTCAGCACCGCGCCGCCGGTCTCGACCCCCTTCTGCTGGGCACACTGCTCGCACAGGTGGAGCGTGACCTTGGAGTCATGCTCGACCTGGGTGAGGTTGATGATGGCGTCGCGCTCTTTGCAGTTATCGCATAGCATCAGGGAATCGCCTCGACCGAGCTCACGGTGGTGAGCCGGCCGTCCTCCAGTAACAGAATCCGGTCCGCGCGTCCGGCCAACTGCCGGTTGTGCGTGACGACGACCACCGCCGTCTCATATTCCCGCGCCAGCCGGAAGAACATCTCGTGCAGCCGCTCGGCATTGGCGTGATCCAGGTTGCCGGACGGCTCGTCGGCGAGCACCACGCTCGGATCGTGCACCAGGGCGCGGGCGACGGCGCACCGCTGCTGCTCGCCGCCCGACAGCTCCGCCGGCCGGTGACTCATGCGTCCGGCGAGCCCGACCTCGGAGAGCACTTCCTCCGCCCGGGACCGCGCCTTGCGCGGCGACGTGCCGCCGATCAGCAGCGGCATCATGACGTTCTCGAGCGCCGAAAACTCGCGTAGTAAATGATGAAACTGGAACACAAATCCCAGCTTTCGGTTCCTGAGCTCCGCCGCGCCACGCGCGTCGAGATCGGCGTAGCGCGAGCCGTCCAGCCAGATGTCTCCGGTCGTAGGACTGTCGAGTGCGCCCAGGAGATGCAGCAACGTACTCTTGCCCGCGCCCGACGCTCCGACGATCGCTACGAACTCGCCGCGCCGGACCTCCATGTCGATGCCACACAGGATCTCGAGGAGCTGCCCGTCGCCGCCCGCGAACACCCGCCGGATCGCCTTCGCCACGACGAGCGCGTTCATTCGTAGCGGATCGCGGTGACGGGGTCGAGCCGCGCCGCCTGGGTGCTCGGGTACAGCGGCGCCAGCGTGGCGATCACCAGGCTGGCGCCGATGACGGCTAGGGCGTCCAGCGGATTGTTCAGGACCGGCAGATGATCGATAAAGTAGATCGACGGATCGATCGGGATCAAATGCCCGTTGTTCACGCTCGTCCCGACGACGATCCCCAGGACCGCTCCGAGCGCGGTGCCGACGAGTCCGATGAACACTCCCTGAATGAGGAATACCCGCCGGATCCTGGTGCGCTGCATGCCCATGGCGAGCAGGATGCCGATCTCGCGTGTCTTGTCGCGCACCACCATCGTCAGGGTGCCCACCACATTGAACGCCGCGACGATGCAGATCAGGAACACGACGAGCCCCATCGCCAACTTCTCGAGCTTGAGCGCCGAGAAGAGCCCGCGATTCTGGAGCTGCCAGTCGAGCGCGCGGTATGGGTAGCCCAGGATCGATTCGATCTGCTGGCCGGCCTGCGTCGCCTGCTCGGGATGGGCGAGTCGCACCTCGATTCCGGTCACGGCATTGCCGAGGCCCGCGAAGTCCTGCGCCGAGTGGCGCGGCATCAACACGTAGCTGTTGTCGTAGTCGTACATCCCCGTTTCGAACGTGCCCGTCACCTCGTAGCGCCGGTACTTCGGAATGAAAGCGCCGAGGCTGCGATTGAACTGCGAGCCCGCCGGCGCCACCATCGTGATGACGTAGCCCGGATAGGCGGACAGCTTGCTCGCGAGCCGAGTCCCGATGGCAACACCACCTTCCACGTTCGGCTGGGTCGTGCGGAAGCTCAGGTCACCTTTCGTGAAGTAGTGCGGCAGGCTCGTGACGGCGTGTGCCCCCGTATCGGCCTCGACGCCGATCACCATCACACCCTCGGCATAATCATGTCCGGCGGAGATCAACCCTTGCGTCATCACGAACGGGGCCGCCGCGACCACGTCCGGCATCCGCCGCACTTTCGCAAGCGCTTTCGGCCAGTCGTCGAGCCGCAGCCCCTCGCCGTATGTCAACACGCGCAGATGCGGATTGACCACCAGGATCTTCTCGCGCAGGTCGTTCTGCATGCCATTCATCACGCCGAGGACGATCACGAGCGCCATGACGCCGATCGTCACGCCGCCGACGGCGATGACGGTGATCAGCGACAAGAGTCGCGACGACCGGCGGCTGCGGAGATACCGCATCGCCACGCGCAGATCGAGCCGGGACGGCCAGTTCGTGGCCAGGACGAACAGCGCCGCGCCGGTCGCGACGACCAGCAGAATCTTCAGCGCCACCATGGCGATCGCCATTATTCAGGCCTGAGCATCGGGAACAGGATCACGTCGCGAATGTTGGTTTGATCGGCCAGGATCATCGTGAGGCGATCCACGCCCATGCCCACGCCGCCCGCCGGCGGCATGCCGTACTCCAGCGCCCGGATGAAATCCTCGTCGAGCTGCTGCGCCTCGGCGTCGCCGGCTGCGCGGAATGCGGCCTGCTGCTCGAAGCGGCGCCGCTGCTCGTCGGGATCGTTCAACTCGCTGAACGCGTTGGCCAGCTCGCGGTGCTGCACGAACAGCTCCCAGCGCTCGACCCGGCCCGGATCACCGCGCTTGGGCTTGGCGAGCGGCGAAAGCGCGACCGGATAGTCGAACACGAACGTCGGCTGCACGAGCTTCGGCTCGACCGTCGTCTTGAACACCTCGTCCACCAGCTTCGCCCCGTTCAGCTTCTCGATTTCGACCGGCGGGATGTTGTGCCGCTTGAGCACGGCGCGCAGCTCGGCGTCCTTCACCTTGGCGAGATCCACACCCGCGTGTTCGCGGACCAGGTCGTAGTAGTCCTTGCGCGCGAACGGCCGCTCGAACGACAGCGTGGCACCGTGGCGCTCGAGCGCCTTCGTGCCGAAGAGCTGCTCTACCAGGCCGGCGAGCATTTCTTCGGTGAGGGCGGCCATGTCGTTGTAGTCGACGTACGCCTCGTACCACTCCGCCATCGTGAATTCCGGATTGTGAAATCGCGACAGCCCTTCGTTGCGAAAGTCGTGACCGATTTCGTAGACCCTCTCGAGACCCCCGACGAGACAGCGCTTCAGGTAGAGCTCATCGGCGATGCGCAGATAGAAGGTCGCGTCCAGCGCTTCCCAATGCGTTTTGAACGGAATCGCCGCGGCGCCGCCATAGAGCGGCTGCAGCACCGGCGTTTCCACCTCCAAATACCCCCTGGCATCGAGGAAAGCGCGGATCCCCTGGACGATGCGCGTGCGTAGCCGGAAGACTTCCCGCACCTCGGGATGCACCGCGAGATCGGCGTAGCGTTGGCGGTAGCGCAGCTCCGGGTCGGACAGCTCGCCGTGCTTGACGCCGCTCGCGTCTTCCTTGCCAAGCGGCAGCGGCCGCAGCGCCTTCGCGAGCAGCGTGAGCCGCGCGACGCGCAGCGTGATCTCGCCCGTGCGCGTCTTCATCAGCCGGCCCTCGACGCCGACGTGATCGCCGAGATCCAACAGGCCGAGCAACTGGTAGGCGTCGGGGACCTCGTCGCTCTTGAAGTAGAGCTGGATCTTGCCGCTCGCATCCTCGAGGTGCGCGAACGTCGTCTTGCCGTGGGGCCGCAGCGCGACGAGCCGGCCGGCCAGCGTATAGCGCGCCGGATCATCGTCGCTCTTGTAGGCGTCGAGTGCCTGCCTGGCGGTGGCGTTGCGCTCGAACCGGTACGCAAACGGCGCGACCCCGCGCTCGACGAGCTCTTTCAACTTGTCCCGTCGCGCCGCTTCGACGAAGCTCCGTTCCGTCTCCGCCATTACGCCGCCTTGCTCCCGAAGCGCTTCAGGAACGCCTCGATGAACGGATCGAGATCGCCATCCATGACCTTGTGCACGTCGCTCACCTTCAACTCGGTGCGGTGATCGTTCACCATCGTGTAGGGCTGGAACACGTACGAGCGGATCTGATTGCCCCACGCAATGTCGGTTTTCTGCTTGTCCACTTCGGCCTTCTTCGCGTCGCGCTCGGCCACCGCGCGCTCGTACAACCGTGCTTTCAGCATCTTCATCGCCGTCGCCTTGTTCTTCCCCTGGCTGCGCTCCTGCTGGCACGATACCACGATCCCCGACGGGAGGTGTGTGATCCGCACCGCAGACGACGTCTTGTTGACGTGTTGCCCACCTTTGCCCGAGGCGCGGAAGACGTCGATCCGCAGATCGTCATCCTTGATCTCGATTTCAATCTCGTCGTCCACCTCGGGATAGACGAACACCGACGCGAACGACGTGTGGCGCCGCGACTGCGAGTCGAACGGGGAAATCCGCACCAGCCGGTGCACCCCCTTCTCCGCCTTTAGTAACCCGAAGGCATACCGACCCCGGATCTCGATCTCGGCCGACTTGATGCCGGCTTCTTCACCGGGGAGGATGTCCAGCACGTTGACGGTGAATCCGTGCCGCTCGGCCCAGCGCGTGTACATGCGCACGAGCATCTCGGCCCAGTCCTGCGACTCGGTGCCGCCCGCGCCAGGATGGATGGTGAGCAACGCGTCGCGCGGGTCGTCGGGACCCTGCAGCAGGTTCTGCATCTCGAGCGCCTCGAGCCGGACGGCGATTTGATCCGCGTCCGTCTCGAGCGAGCGTTGCATAGCGAGATCGACGTGGGATTCGGCTTCGAGTAGCTCGTTAAGCTCGCGGCCCTCATCGACGCGCTTGCGCAGCGCGTGATAGGGCTCGAGCCATCCCTTCAGCGATTTGACTTCGGCAACCGTCGCGCGGGCGCGCTCCGAGTCGGCCCAGAGCGAGCCGTCCGCCATCTTGTGCTCGAGCTCCGCGAGGCGCGCGGTCTTCCCGTCGACGTCAAAGGAAGCTCCTGAGCTCGGTGAGACGGCGATCGAAATCGGCAAAACGGTCGGTCAGGCTCATTAGAACAGCTTCTTTCCCCCAGCGAGAATTTCGTTCAGCGCTTCGGTCCAGAACGGCGTACTCGCCATATCGTTGCCGACCTGCTCGACATATTCCTGCCAGCTCCTCTCAATCTCATCCTTGAAGAGTTGGGGCAGCGTGCCGTCGCGAATGCCCTGCTGCCGCTTCTCCGGATGATACACGAGCATGTCCGAGATCAAAGCGCGCGCGAGCCGCCGCGCCTTCTGCTTCGGATCCTGCACCATGAACGGGTTCACCGGCCGGAGCGGCCCTGTGTTGCGCTTCCCCAGCGTGCCGGCACCCGCGCCACCGGCTGCCGGCGCCGGTGCCTGAGCGGCCGGCGCGGCCGCCGAAGGGCGCGGCGGCGGAGGGGGGGGCGCAGGACGCGACGGCTGCGGGGGCTGCCGCGGCGACGGGGGGAGGGGGAGGGGGGGGCCCGGTGGCGGCGCGGCCGCCCGCGTCGGCGGTGCGGCGAACGGTGACGCCGGCCGCGCCGGCGCCGTGGGCCGCGCAATCGCAGGCGCGCTGGGCATCGCCGGCCGCGCGGGCGGCGCCATCGCAGGCCGGAACGGCGCGGCTGGTGCCGCAACTGGTGATGCCGCGGGCGCCGCTCTAGGCGGGGGCGGCATCGGCGGAGCGGGCGGCCGCGGCGCAACTGCCACGCCTGCCCCAACGCCGTCCCGACTCACCGCGAACACGTTGCTGCACACGCTGCAGCGCGCGCGCAAACCGCCGGCGGGGACCTTGGCCGGGTCCACCCGGTACACGGTTTCGCACGACGGACAGGTAACGTTCACTCCTGCTCTTCCCCGCTTTCCTCGTCGCCATCGCGGTCGTGACGCCGGTCGACCACAAACACCGAACCGGCCTGCGTCTTCGCGTAGCTCTTCATTTCCGTCGCCAGCTCGCTGACTTGCGCCGGGTGCGCGAACCGGCGGTGTTGATTCGTGACGACGCCGATCGACAGCGTCATCAGGGGCACGCGATGCAGCTGGCCGCGCCGGTCCTTGCCGAAGTAATACCCCGCGCGGCGGTCCTGCTCGTTGTACTGATACGGCACCAGCGTATCGAACACGTCGAGCACCTCGCTGCACACCGCCGCGATGCTCTCGATCGGCAGCACGAAGATGAAGTCGTCGCCGCCGATGTGCCCGACAAAACCCTGCTTCCCGAGCATGCCGCGCACGACGTCGTGCAGGATGCGGGAGAGCAGGTAGATCACCCGATCGCCGTCGTAGTAGCTGTAGCGATCGTTGTATTCCTTGAAGTGGTCCAGGTCGGCGTAACAGACGGCGAAAAACTCGCCGAGCTCCATGCGCCGCTTGATCTCCCGCTCGATCTCCGTCGTCCCGGGGAGCCGCGTCGAAGGATTCACTGCCACGTCGCGCTGAGCCCGGGTCACCAGGGCGTCGAGCCGCCCCGCCTGCTCCCCCGGCTCGAACAGCGGAGTGATCACTTCGTCGGCCCCCGCCGCGAACCACTTCCGCACCGTGTCCGTCGCATGGCGATTCGTCACCACAACCAGCGGGCCGATCGCCGTGTACGCGTCGCCCTTCAGCCGGGCGCACAGCTGCATGCCCTCGTCGCCTGCGGTCTCCGCGTCGATCACCACCAGCGTTGGCGGCGCGCGTAAGACTCGCTCTTCCACCCCTGCCGCCTGGGGTAGCGAGATGATCGGCCACCCCTTCCCGTTGACCCAGGCGGTCACGACGTCAGGTACGGAACGTCCAGCCGGCGAAAAGAAGAGAATGGCTTGGCGCGACCGCACCTTACTCCTCTCGTAAGGGTAGAAACCGCCTAAACTTAGGCCTCGTCGCCTATCGTGTCAAATTAACTGCGTGGAGTGGGTGTCTCGGCGGTGTAGGCGTCGCGCAACTGCACCGGTTTGCTCCGCGCGCGCGCGCGAATATTCAGCATCTCGACGAACACCGAGAAGCCCATCGCGAAGTAGATGTAGCCCTTCGCGATATGCTGCCCGAGCCCATCCGCGATCAACGACACACCGATCATCAGCAGGAAGCTCAGCGCCAGCATTTTCACCGTCGGATGGCGGTGCACGAACGCGCTGATGGGCCCCGCCGCGAACATCATGACGCCGACGGCGATGACGACCGCGGCGATCATGACCCACAGGTGGCGCGACATCCCGACCGCGGTGATCACCGAGTCGAGTGAGAACACGATATCGAGCAGGGCGATCTGTCCGACGACACCCATGAACGTCGGGCGCACGTGTGTGCCGGCATGTCCCGCGTCACCCTCGAGCCCCTCATGAATCTCGCGTGTGCTCTTGAAGAGGAGGAACAGTCCCCCGGCAATCAAAATGAGATCCCGGCCGGAGAACGAACGACCCAGCAGCTGAAACAGCGGCGCGGTCAGGCGGATAACCCACGCCAGCACGGCGAGCAAGGCGATTCGCGTGACCATGGCGCCGGTCAGACCGACGCGGCGAGCGCGTCCCTGTTGGTCCCGCTCGAGTTTCCCCGCAAGGATGGAGATGAAAATGATGTTGTCGATGCCGAGGACGATCTCCAGCACCGTAAGCGTGACGAGACTGACGAGGATTTCGGTCATAAGAGGGTTGCGGCGCTAAAACGGGAGCGAAAACCGGATCTCCGAGTAATGCGGAGTCACGGTGGTTCGCATCGAGGCGCCCCGCCCCGCGGCCGCGCTCATCCGCGCGGAGATAAGGGCGTCCACCGCGCTGATCACGTGATTGGCGAGCAGCAGACCGATCTGATTCTGCGCGCGGCGGAACGCCGTGTCGCTCCGCTTGATGTAGTCCTTATAGACCTCGTGCTCGAGCGAATGATCGCGCCAGCTCCACTGGAAGTTGGGGCCGACGGCACGGGCCTGATAAAACTGCAGCGCGTGCCAGTACTGCGGCGACGTCGGGTCAGGGGGAACGTCGGGATCCTCCCAGAAGGTACGGCGGGCGAGCAGCCACACGGCCCCGTTATAGGTCTGGCGGTTCGTGTCGGGAACGAATGCGCCTCCCGGATCAGCGTCATAGCTGCCGCTCTCGGCGAAGCGTTCCATCTGTTCGTAGTACTCGAAGACCGTGTCCTTGCGCACCGGTGCGTAGTCCCGGCGCGCGACGTCGAAGGCGAGATCCTGGAACCGTTGCGCCTCCCGCGTCGCCTCGTGATCGAGCTGCAGGAACCGGGACAGGAGATACACCTCAGCCGCGAGGTACACCGCGCCGCGGTCTTGATTCGCCAGCAACTGTCCGGTCCCCGGAACCAGCAGCGAGGCGAGCGGCCGCACGAACTCGGTGGGGGATTGCTGCTGCTGCGCCGCCGCGCCGCTCGCCCCTGCTCCAGCCGCCACCGCCGCAATCGCGACAACTCGCGCGATGCGGGCGGGGGCGGCTCCCTTCATTAGAATGTCACCCGGAACGAGAAGAAGGTCGGACTCTCTACCTGCAGGTCCGAGCCAGCGAGGAAGGCGCGGGCCAGGTCGACACCGAGCGAACCGCTTTCGATGCCGAATCCCACGCTCGGCCCACCGAGCCCGTCCTGGACGAAGGCGTACCCGGCACGCACCCGGACGAGTTTTTGGTAACCCACGTCGATGCCGACCCGCGTTTCTGGCTGGCCGGCTTGCCCCCAGGGGCTGTCGAGGTCGGCGGCGAGCTTCACGTCGAACCGTTGATCGGTGCCGCCTGTGCCGCCCGCGAAAGGACGTAGCCGCAGCTCGTACTGCGCGCCAACCGCGAGCCGGGTGGGCAGTTCGTCCGCCTGCGCATTGTTCTGCACCTGCAGCCGGAAGCCGACATTGCGGAGGACGATGCCGATGCGGAGCGGACCGCCAGGCCCCGAGCCGACGCTGAACTGTCCCCCGAAATCGAGCGCGTGCGTCGCGCCGGTGCCGGTGGGAAAATCGCGGCAGTCGCCGCTACAGTCCACGCGAAACTGCACGAGCTTATAGCTGATGCCGAAGACGAACGAGCCCGTCAGGTTTGTCGCGTACGACGCGAGGAACTCGAAGTTGCGCGGTGCGATCCGCGCGATCGTGTTGCCGTTCTGGTCGGTGCGATCCAGGTCTCCGTAGTCGACCAGGTACACCGCGCCCCCGAACACGCCGATGCCGCGCGATGGAAAGTAGGCGCCCAGCACGTTGCTGCGGCCGGCGACGAGCGTCGCGGAGTGCAGGGCGAATTCATCATCGGTCATGGTGGCCAGGCCCGCGGGGTTCCAGAACGCCGCTTCCCCCCGCCCCGCTGCCGCGGTCGCCGTTTGACCCATCCCGACGGCCTGGGCCCCAACCGGAAACACGAGGAAAAGTGCCCCGGCGTTCAGCGGCAGCTCCTGACCATCTAGGCGGTTTGGCGGTTCGGCGGTTAGAACGAGGACGGCGATTGGGAGAACCCAACCGCCCAAGCGCCCAACCGCCCAACCGTCAAAAACCTTTCGCCTCATCGATGAGCATGATCGGGATGTCGTCCTCGACGGCGTAGATCAGGCGGCAGGCATGGCAGGCCAGCGCCTCGGGACTTTTGCGATACTCGAGGGGCCCTTTGCACTTCGGGCAGACGAGAATCTCCAGGAGATCGGGGGCAAGACTCATGACGTACCGTACCCCAGTCGTTTGAGCGAAGGCGCGTCGCGTCGCCATTTCGGCAGGACTTTCACGTGGAGATCGAGAAAGACGCGTTTGCCGAGCAGCGCCTCGATTTTGGCGCGCGCCGCGGCGCCGAGGGCTTTGATCGTGCGGCCGCCCTCGCCGATGACGATACCTTTCTGGCTGTCGCGCTCCACGTACAGCACGGCCCGAATATATACCGGCTCGGCGCTCTCTCGGAACTCGTCGATTTCGGACGCAACGCTGTAGGGCAGCTCCTCGTGCAGCTGCTCGAACGCCGCTTCGCGAATGAATTCCGCCGCAAAGAAGCGCAGCGGCTGAGTCGCGAGCTCGTCGGGATCATAATGAAAGGGGCTCTCCGGCATGCAGTTCCGTAACGCCGCCAGAAAGCCGTCGATGCCCTCGCCGTTCAGGGCCGAGACGGCAACCTCGGACGAGCCGAGGGGCGGACGGGCGGAGGGGCGGACCACGTCGGACTTTGTGTACACCATGACAACCGGCGCGCGCGGGGAGTGCGTCAGTCCAGCGACGGTCGCGAGCGGGGGCGCCGGGTATTCGCTAAGCGGATGCAGGTACGCGATCACTTCCGCGTCGTTGATGGCGCGCAGCGCGGCAGCACGCATCGTTTCGTGCAACTGGTACTCAGGCTCGAGCAACCCGGGGGAGTCGGTGAAGATGTATTGCGTGTCGTCCTTCGTGAGCAGCCCGACCACTGGCAGGCGCGTCGATTGCGGCTTCGGGGACACGATGGCTAAGTGCTCCCCTACCAGCGCGTTCAAGAGCGTGGACTTGCCGACATTGGGCCGGCCGGCCAGGACGATTGTGCCGCAACGAGTCATGTTGCAAAGTGTAGAACAGAGACGCTCAAGATGCGAGCATTAGTCGTTCCGACTGTCGTCGTCACGTCGAGCTGCGCGCGGCTGGCGGCACCCCTCCCTCTCGTGCTCACCACGCAAGCCCGGCTCGGCCTGGCGGAAGGCTTTGGCCCGGGCATCGTCTCGGCGTCCGCGCACACGATGTCATATCGGCTCGATGCGCCCGCGCACGTAATCGTGCTGCTGGTCATGGATGACGGGTCGATCGAACCGGTGCAGCCCCTGGGCAGAGGTGATCCGGTGATGCCGCGCGGCAACCACGAAGTGGCGGCCTCGGACAAACCCGGCATAATTCCGGGGCGTGGTCGTCCGGTGTCGCTGGTTCCCACCAGTCGCGACGCTGAAGCCGGCTATTGGCTGCTGATTCTGTCCGACGCGCGGACGCTGTCGTTCGAGCTCGAGTCGCGTATCCAGGCGCTCGACATCGACGCCAATTCACTCCTCGACACGGTGCGCCAGATTCCGAGCGCGCTCGTCGGCGGCCGCACGACGAACTGGAGCGCTTACTACGTAGGATTCGCCGTTCTGTCGCGTAGCAAGTGATGGTTCCCGAGATCTCATTAGCGCGGGGGATTCATGATGCGAGAACTGCGGCTGCTCACCATCCTCACCCTGGCGATGCCTGCGGTACTCGGCGCCCAGATCGACCAGGATGTGCGCGGCGCCGTCGATCACTTCGGCCCGGGATTCACGGCGCTATCGGACGGCCGGGTCGATTTCCAGTTGCTCAGGCCCGCAAGTGTCGTGCTGTTCTGGGTGACCCCCGAGGGCCGGCTCGATCTGTATTTCCCACTCCGGAGCCGCGACAAGACTCAGAAGCGCCCGGGCAACAACGCGATCAGCACCAGCGATATTCCCTCGCCGATCGAGGCGCCGGTCATCAGCGGCGCGCCGGTGTCGGGGCGCGCGGGACAATTCACGCCGGCGGGAAGCTTCTTGACCGCCCCGCCGCCGCGGAACGACAGCACGCAGATCGCGGGCTACTGGGTGCTGCTGACGATCGATGCGCCCATCACGGCCGTGGACATCCAGAACCGGTTGAAGCCGATGTCCCACGATGGCGGCGGTCTCGCGATCATCGACCGCCTGGGGCCGGTGCTTGTTCCCCAGGGCACCCTCTGGGCGCAGTACGTCGCGGCCGTGGCGTTTCGGTGATGGCTAACGCGCCGGGTGCGGGATCGACAGCGAATCGGTGACGGGATCCCAGCCCCCGCCCAGCGCCCGATACAACTGCACCACCGCAACGCGTTGCTGCCGCTGCACGCTCGATTCTCCCAGCTCGGCGTCGCCGAGCACGCGCTGCGCGTCGAGCAGCGTGGTGTAGCTGTCCACTCCTCCGTGATAGCGGTCGGCCGCCAGCACGAGCGCGCGCCGCGCGGCAGCCACCTGACGCACCGAGGCGCCGACTTCGATCTGCAGCTGTTGCAGCGCGACCAGCCCGTTCTCGACCTCGCGGAAGGCGTTCAGCACCACGTTGTCGTACCGCGCGACCGCCGCTTCCGTCCGCGCCCGCTCGACCTGCACCTGCTTACCGCTCCGGCCGGAATTGATGATCGGGAGCAGGACATTCGTGGCCAGGTGCCAGAACCCGGTCCCCGCCTTGAACAGGTTGCTGATGTCGTCGGTGCGTGTCCCGCCCGCCCCAGTGAGCGAGATCGTGGGAAACCGTGCCGCGATCGCCGCCCCGATCATCGCGTTCGCGGACCGCAGCTCCTGCTCGGCCTCACGGACGTCGGGTCGACGCTGCAACAGCGCCGACGGCAATCCTGGCGGGACTTTCGTGCGGAACTCCTGGTTGATCAATGCGGCACCCCGCGGCACCGTACCGGGCATGCGCCCCAAGAGAACATTGAGCTCCTGCTCCTTCTCACTCGCCTGCAGCCGAATGTTCGCGACGCGTCCCTCGGCTCTCGCGAGCTCCGACTCGCCCTGCCGCACGTCGAGCTCCGACGTCAAGCCGCCCTCGAAGCGCGAGCGCGCCAGTTCCAGCGACTGCCGGCGCTGTTCGACCATGGTCTGGGCGATGACCGCTTGTTGATCGAGGTCGCGCAGCTCGAGATACGCGCGCGCCACATCCCCCACCACGGTGATGATGACGCCGCGACGCCCAAACTCGCTCGCCAGCAACGTCGCTTTGGCGGACTCGTTGAGTCGCCGCAGGCGACCAAACAGATCGAGCTCCCAGCTGAGAGTCGCGCCAAGCTCGAAGAACCCGTAGTTGCCGGTACGCAGGCCGAGCAAGGTGTCGCTCACGTTCACCGCACCGGCCGTGCCGGTGACGTTGATCTGTGGCAGGAATTCGAGCCGCTGGATCCCGAGCCGCGCGCGGGCCTCATTCACATGCGCCAGCGCGACGCGCAGATCGCGATTCTCGCGCAGGGCGATCCGGACCAGCTGCTGCAGCGTGGTGTCGCCCAGCACTTCCCACCAGGCGAGGTTGGCGTAGGACGAGTCCTGGGTTGAAATCGTCGAGTCGCGCCAGTGCTCGGGGGTCGCGAGCGGGGGCGTCTTGAAGTTGGGCCCTACCGCACATGCTCCAGCCACGAGGGCGACACCAACCGATGCCAGCCCGTATCTCACGGTCGTCCGCATCAGTGAGTGCTCGACGCCTTCGCGGCGAGTGCGGGTACTTCGGGCGCGGCCCCGGCCGATCGCGGCGCGCCTCTCCTTTCTTCGCTCTTCTTCCCGAAGCTCCAGCGCTGCGTCCAGGCGTACAGTCCCGGAATGATGAACAGCCCGACGACCGTTGCGATGAGCATCCCGAACACGACCGCCGTGCCCATCACGTTCTGGGACGCGGCCCCGGAGCCGCTCGCCCGCATCAGCGGGACGCAGCCCAGGATGAACGCGAACGCGGTCATGAGGATGGGGCGGAACCGCAGCTTCGCGCCTTCCAGCGCGGCGTCTTCGATGGGCGATCCCTGGTCCTGCTTCATTTTCGCGAACTCGACAATCAGAATCGCGTTCTTGGCTGCCAGGCCGATCAGCATGATGAGACCGACCTGGACGTAGACGTTGTTGTCGAAGCGGAACACCCAGGCGCCGAGGAACGCGCCGAGCGCGACCAGCGGCGTATCGAGCAGCACGGCCCAGGGGAGCCGCCAGCTTTCATACTGCGCCGCCAGCAGCAGGAAGACGAACACGATGGCGAGAATGAAGGTCGGCGCGGCCGGCGGAGCGACCTTCTCTTGATACGACATCCCCGAGTAGGCAAAGCTCATCTCGGACGGCAACACGGTGTGCGCCACCGTCTCGAGCGCGTGCATCGCCTGCTTGGAGCTGTAGCCCGCCGCCGGCACGCCGCTGATCTCCACCGACCGGAACAGATTGAACCGCGTGGTGATCTCTGTTCCCGACGAGGGCGTGACGTGGAGGAGTGTCGAGAGGGGCACCATGTCCGACGTGGTCTTACTGCGAACGTAGAGCTGGCCGATGTTCTCCGGCTTTACGCGAAATGCCGGCTCTGCCTGGACGTACACGCGGTACAACCGGCCGAATCGATTGAAATCGTTGACGTAGGCACCGCCCATGAACGCCGACAATGCCGAGAATACATCATTGATCGGCACGCCCAGCTCACGCGCCTTTTCACGGTCGAGCTGGACCGAGACCTGGGGAGTCGTCGGGTTGAACGAGGTGAAGAGGTTCGCCAGCTCGGGCCGTTGGCGCGCCTCGGTCAGGAACGCCTGCGTCTGCCGGCCCAGATCCTCCACCGTCAGCGTGCCGCTTCGGTCCTGCAGCAGGAAATTGAAGCCGCCCGCGGCTCCGAAGCCGGAGATCGTCGGCGGCATGAATGGGAAGGCCACCGCGCCGGGGAGCTGCGCCAGGGCGGCACCGACGGTTTTCTGGATACCGGCGACGTGCAGCGCCTTCCCTTTGCGCTCTTCCCATGGCTTGAGCCGGCAGAAGAACGAGCCGAACTCCGGGCTGAAGCTGTTGGTGAGCATGCCCAACCCGCCGATGGCGTTGCACGCGTCGACGCCCTCGGTCTGCGCGAGGATGCCTTCGATCTGCCGGAGCACGGCGTCGGTGCGCTGCAGCGAGGAGCCGAGCGGCAGCTGCACGTTGATCATGAAGATGCCCTGATCCTCGTCGGGCACGAACCCGCCGGGGAGCACGCGCGCCAGGCCTCCCGTCAGCAGCGTCGCGATCCCGATCACGCC
>Ga0137376_10001098_pt1 | contig 14538 bp, 9 predicted proteins | sample SagtaG_23_FD_104814 | JGI IMG/M metagenome (GOLD analysis project Ga0137376, IMG submission 104814) | Vadose zone soil microbial communities from Sagehorn Ranch, Mendocino, California, USA - Sage2_L_20_16 metaG | ecosystem: Environmental > Terrestrial > Soil > Vadose zone | place: USA...
CAGCGCCACGATCGCGGGCACCGAGTTCCACACGGTGACGCCGGCCTTCTCGCACAGTTCCACCCAGTGCGCCGGATCGGTGGCCTTGTCGTAGTCGGGCAGGACGACCGCCGCGCCGGCCGACAGCGCACCGAAAACGTCATATACGGAAAGGTCGAAGTTGAACGCGCTGATGCCGAAGAACCGATCCTCGGGGCCTATCCCGAAGCGGGCGTTGCAGTCCGCCACGACGTTGTCGACGCTGCGATGACTGACCATCACGCCTTTCGGCTCGCCGGTGGTACCCGACGTGTACAGGACGTAGGCGAGGTCATCCGGGTTCGCGCCGACCAAGCGCGGTATGGGGCGAGCCGGATGCGGCGCGTCGCTGCCGGCGTCCAGGATGTAGGTCGCCGGTAGCTCTTGTGGAGGTCCGGTGACCCCGGCGACAGGCTCCGCACGAGGTCGCTCCTGTGATTCGGCAGTGACCGGGTCGGTGAGAATGCAGCGCACCCGCCCGTCGCGCAGCATGTAACGCTGCCGTTCGATCGGCAACCCTGCATCGATCGGCAAGTAGGCGGCGCCGGCCATGATCGCGGCCAGGATGCCGATGACCTGCTCCGGACCGCGCCGCATGACCAATGCCACCAGCTCGTCGCGGCGCACCTCGTGCGAGCGCAGCCACCAAGCCGCCGCCGAGGCGTGCCGGTACAGCGTGCCGTGGTCGATCGTGACCGCACTGGTGATGATGGCCGGAGCGGCCGGGTCGCGCATCGCCTGGCTGATCACCGCATCGTGCAGCAACTCGGCCGGACGCGGGGTGGCCGTGTCGTTGGCCAGCATGCGGCGACGTTTCTGCGCTGCCGGAAGAAGATCGAACGTGGTGGCCACCCACGCCGAGCCGTCGGCCAGCAGGTCGAGCACGGTCTGGTAGCCGGCGACGAGGTCTGCGACAAGGCCGTCCGGGAACAGTCCGATCACCTCGTCGAACTGCACCACCACCCCGCCGTGCTGCTCGAACGCGAACCCGTTCAGCCACACCTGCGGAGTCTGGCTGGACGTGTACACCTCGGGGCCGAACAGCTCGAGTGCCGACCCGTCGACGTCCTCGCGCAGGTAGCCGATGGCGCTGTTGAACGTGTACGGCGCACGGCCCGCTGACGGGCCATGCCGGCGCCCCAGCTCGCGCAGTACCTCGACCCCGGAGAAGTGCCGGTGGTCGATGTCGCGCCGCAGCCTGGCCTGCAGGGCCTGGGCGCGCTGCTCGAACGTCGCCCGGGGATCACGCTCGATCTCGACCAGCATGGTTTCGGAGAAGTTGCCGATCGCGTCCACGATGCGCGGATGGATCGGCGGGCGATTGGCCAGCGTGGTTGCCAGGATGAACCGGTCGCCTGCACCCCAGCGATGCAGGGTTTCCGCATATGCCGAAAGGAGGATCCCGGTCGGGGTGAGGCCGGCCTGCGCTGCCCGCTCCTTGATCGACGTCCACCCCGACGCGGCGAGCCGGGCGACGTGCTGCCGGAACCTCGGCTCGGCGATCGCGCCCGGGCTGGCCGCCAGCGGCAGGTCGGGATGTGGGGGCAGCTCGTCCAGCCGGGACAACCAGTACTCACGCGAGCGTTGCGCCGGTGCCTTCGTGCGCGCAGCCTCGACGGCGGCCACGTACGCCGCGAACGACGCCTCGGAACCAGGCGGCTCGGGCTCGCCCTGGTAGGCCGCCCACCAGTGCTGGAAGAACAGGAACATGCTGATGCCGTCCATGATCAGCCCGTCATGGTCGACGTAGAGCACCATTCGGTCGTCGGCCAGCAGCGCCACGTCCACGGCGAGCAGCGGCGCGGTGGCGGCCGGGAAGATTCGGTGCGTTCGCTGCTCGCGCAGCTCGCATCGCCGCTCCTGCTGCTCCGCCACGGCCAGGCCGCGCAGGTCGTGCCTGGTGATGCGTACGTCGACGGCCGGCGCCTCAACCTGACGGCCGTCCGCAGTGAAGGACGTACGCAACGCGCCATGCCGGGCCACCACGGCCCGCAACGCCGCCTCGAGCCGATCGAGGTTCCACGCGCCCTCGACCTCGTGATAGATGTGGCTGGCTACGTTGCCTATCTCGACCGCGTCACCGCGCCCGATGAGGAAGCCCCGCTGCAGCAAGGTAAGCGCGAATCCCGTTTGCCGCGCGGGCAGTTCGAGATGGGCGAGCAGTTGTGTCTTGGCCTGCTTGATTCGGGCTACCAGCGCCGGGTCAATACGCTCGCGCGGGCCCTGCAGGCGCAGATCCGTTCCGGATGCGCTGATGCGAAGGCCGCGGTCCGTGATCTCCTGCAGCAGTTCGGCTACCGGAGTCATGCCGGGGGCACCTCGACGGTCGCGGAGCCAGCCGCGTCGAGAAGCGCGGCGAGCTGGGCGATGGTGCGCTCACCGAGCAGCTCCTCGATGGTGACGTCGACGCCGGTCTTCTCCAGTACCTGGTACTGCACGGCGATCGCCTGCAACGACGTCATGCCCAGCCCGACCAGCCGGCTGGTCGGGCTGACCTCGTCGACCGGCAGCTGCAGCGCCTCGGCGACGCGCTCGACCAGCCACTCCTGCAACGGCGGCGTATCGACAGCGAAGAACGTCTGCCCGGCCAGCCCGATCTGGGTACCCGGCGCGACCAGGGTCACCGTGCTCGGCCAGGTTGCGGGCGGTGACGCGCCCAGGCAAGCCGCCAGCCGCGTCGCGAACCGTGGCATCACCGGCGTTGCCCCGTTCGCCAGCAGCCGCGCCGCGGCAAGTTCCAGTGCGAGGGCCGTGCGCGCCTCGTCCTTCCACTCACCAATGCCGGTCACCGGCTGCTCGCGTTGCCCGAACGCCACGACGTCCTCGACGATCCCGTGCAGCGCCCGGGCTGCCTGGTTCAACGAGAACCCGTCCTGGCCGAGGCTGGTGGTCAGCTCGCCGAGGCGGCCGTCGAGCCGGGCCAGGAACGCCGTGTGCTCCGGCGTCCATACGCCGGCGTCCGGAGCAACCCCGCCGTATCCCGACTCCACCCGCTCGCCCAGGTCGGTGAGCCAGCGCTGCCACGTCGCGATCAGCGTCTCGTCCCGGAACGCCTCGTAGCGGCTCCACGCGAAGTTGGTACGCCGACCTTCCGGGCGCGTCCACGACAGGTAGAACCGCAACGAGTCCACAGTGGACGGATTGAGCACGTCCTTGCCCCATACGGCATGCCGGCGGCTGGTGGAGAACTTGTCATCGTCGAGCAGATAGAACTCGTTCAGGTTGTAGTCGATGTCCGGCGTCCAGTCCGGATAGGCCAGCTTGTACAGCGCGGGGCAGAAGATCGCGTGGTAGAACGTGTTGTCGAAGCCGAGGAAGTGCACGATCTTCCAGTCCGGGTCGGGGGAATCTGCTCGCCAGTCCTCGCCGACCTCGCGCCCGACTGCCTCGATGCCGTGCAGGAATCGGTAGGCCATGTCAGCCCAGACCCAGATCACCTGTCCGTCCAGCGGCGAGTCGATCGGTTCGACGCCCCAAGACGACGGGTGGCTGATCGCCAGGTCGAGACGCTCGCGCCGGAACAGCCGATCGGTCAACTCTTTCACCCGTGCGGGTACCCGGCCCATGTGGTGGTGGGCGACCACGTCGGGGCCGAGCTCGCGCAGTGCGAGTGAGTAGCGGGCGATCCTGCCGTGCTTCGGCGTTGCCGTGGATGCGGTGGCCTGGGGGTCGACCAGGTCGGTGGCGAAGTTCGGCTCCCCGCACTCCTCGCACATGTTGCCGCCCGTGGCCGAGCCGCACGTCGGGCACGAGCCGGTCACGTCCACCTCGTACAGGTACTGGCCGGACTCACCGTCGAACAGCGCGTCGCCGTCGGCGACGGACACGAACGGCGATGTGGCCACGCGGGCGAAGAAGTCACGCACCCCGTCGACATATCCGGCGTCCTGATCAGACACCGTGTAGTGGTCGACACCGATGTCCATCAGCTTGTGCGTTGCCAGGATCTCGGCGCTGTAGTGGGCAGCGGTCTCTGCCGGTGTTCGCCCTTCGCTGCGCGCGGTACCGGCTACGTAACTCTGGAAGTCGTCGCTGCCCGCGATGTGCCACACGCGCGCGCCGTTCATACGCTGGAAGCGGGTGTAGACGTCCGCCCCGAGGTAGGGCCCGGACAGGTGCCCGAGATGCAAATCGCCGTTCGGCGTGGTCGGCGAGGAGAAGACGAAGATCGGCCGCTCGTCGAACCGGCGCCGGCCCGGCTTGGCAGCGACCCAATCAGCACGCGGCGCGTCGCGCCAGTAGAAGGTCGCGAACAGCAGGTCATCCTCGCCGGTGTTCTCCAGATGATGCGTCTCGAACGGCTCGAACTGGATGACCATGCCGGACCACACCGGTCGGCGTCCTGAGTCGACGACGAGATCGCCGTGGCCCTGCACGATCACGAATGTCTCGGTCTCGTCGTGTTGATGCGCGTCCGACCGACCGGCCGGGGCGACCCGGCCCCAGTTCGCGCCCACGCCCAGAGCCTCGACCGCTCCCATGTCGATCTCGCCGAGGTCGATGCCGTAGGAGCGGTGCAGCCGGTCCGGATCATACGTACTGATGATCACGAGCAACTCCTTCGCGGGAAGTCAGCAGATCCACGGCTTCGGCGGCGATGGCCGGGGCGAGCCGGTAACCCGAGCCGCTCGCGGCGCCGGCGAACACGACCCGGCCGGCACCGTCCATTGCTCGCACCACCGGTTCACGGCTCGGGCTGTACGCATCGCAGAACACCCGGCCCGACATCGCGGCGTCCGCCAGCTCGGGAACGTGACGGCGCAGGCAGGCTCGCCCGGCCGCGATGTCGGCAGGCGACACGCTGCCGTGCAGCGCGTCCGGATCCACGTCCCACTCGTCGCGGGTGTAACTGAACAGTTGGTATCCGTGCTCTGCGATAGGCAGCAGGAACGCGTCGTCGGCGAAGACCGCCAGCCCAGCATCGGCATCCGGGCCCAGGTCCACGTGCAGCGCGACGATCTTCTTTACGCGCAGTCGCAACGGGGCGAGCAGGTTCCGCCACGCCGGCGCGGCGATCCACGGCCCGGGCGTCAGCACGACCCGGTCGGCATACAGGCGCTCGCCGGTGCCGAGCTCGACAGCCACGCCATCTGGACCGGGGTCGATCGCGGTCACCTGTGTGCCCTCGCGGAACGTGACCTGCGGGCGCAACGCGTCGGCTAGCGCCTCGGCCAGCCCGCGGACGTCGGCGTACTGGCACCCGTCCACGCGCCAGTTACCGGACGCCTTGCGCAGATTCGCCTCGTCCAGGGTGATCGCGCGCAGCCGGTCCGCCGCGGATGCGTGCACGTGTGCGTCGAGGGCATGGATCGGCAGGCCCGGATCGTCATGGGCCAGCGCAGCGTAGTAGCGCTGGCTGTACGCCGTCATGGCTCGCAGTCGCGGCGTCGCACCGAATGGCCAGTGCAGACCGGCTGATCGCCGGCTCGCGCCCTGCCCGATCGCATCCCGCTCGAGGACGGTGATAGTGCTTCCCGGCACTCGGGCAGCGACTTCACGCGCCGTCATCACGCCGACGATTCCGCCGCCGATGATTGCGAAGTCAGCCATATCGTGCCTACATGTATTGCGCGGTAGGAGGCTTTGTCGTCCACTCAATGAAGGAGCTCAGTGGGTCCTCGGATTGCGTGCCGCAAATGCGATCGAGGATTCGCTGACTGCGCCACGCAAGCAAGGACAGATTTGGATCTGCGAGGCCGCGCTGCTGGCGTGCTGCGTTCTGAATGAATACATTGTTAGTGGGCGGGCCGTCCCACTCTACCGCGAAATTGCGGTCGATTTTGTATTCGCCGTCCTCGTACTGGAATCGGTCGGCAATAGGCGCAAGGAATTCGGTGTCGGCGCGGTGGTAGCCGGTCGCCCAGACGACGACGTCGAACTGCTGCCGCTCCACGATGTCCGGGTGGTACAGATGGCTCAACGTGAGGTCCCAGCCGCCGGACGTCGCATCGGGCACGACGTCCACCACCGACCGGTTCGGGTAGAGCGCGATGAGGTCGTCGGCGTTGCGGACGAAGCGACGGAGGTAGATCGCTTGGTAGATGCTGCGCAGCGTCGACTCAGAGATGCCGTCGCTCGTGAGCAGGTGCCTGGCGTTGAACTCCCGCCGAGTCTCGAGTGGCAACGTCGCGAAGTAGTCGCTGTGGCCGGGCATGTAGTAGTCATTGGTGAACGGCGAGTCGTCCAGCGGCAAGAAGTTCGGCCGACGCGAGATCCAGGTGATACGCCGTGGCAACTCGTTGTCGTCTCGAGTCACGAGATCGAGGAACGCTTCGGCACCGGACTGGCCGCCGCCGACCACGCCGACTCGTTTACCGCCCAGTCCGCGCGCCTTGCTGAGGTAGTCGCTGACGTGGAATTGGCTAGCGCCCAGGTGCGGGACGGCTGCAGCTGGCACCCTGGGCGCGCACCCAACGGCGACGCTGACGTTGTCGGCGGTCACCGTCCCGTCGTCGGTGCTAATCACGAATCGGCCGTCGAATTCGACCGAGCGCACCTGCTGCCCGAACACCACATTCGGATTCCGCTCGGCCGCCCAAGCAAAGTAGTCGCGGAATTCGGCGCGCGGCACCGCCTCGAACTGAGCGTTGAGGAAGTGGTACATGCGCCCCTGCGCGTGCAGGTAGGCCAGGAACGAGTACGGGTTCGTGGGATCGGACAGGCTCACCAGGTCCTTCAGCATCGAGACCTGTAGCATCGCGCCATCGATCTGCTGGCCATCGTGCCACCCGAACGTGTCGCGGCGTTCCAGGAACAGGTTCGTGAGCCCGGGCTGGCTGTGCATCAATGAGACCAGACTGAGGTTTGCCGGACCAACGCCGATGCCCACGCACCGGAAGTTCTTTCCGCGCCAGGCCCGGTCGACCTGTCGCCCCTCGTCTTGATCCACCGTGATCGCAACCTCCGATCGGTTTCCTCCGGGGGAATTTGCGTATGCCCCTTTTCCCTCGATTCGACCAGAGTCGCGAGACGGCTAATCGGCCGTGCCTGCGGCAACAAAATATGCACAAACCCGGCTATCAGAAAGAGCAACCAGCTACCGGTTCTATTGCCCAAATCATGACCGTACTTAACCCCGATATTTGGCCATAAAGGCACAGCTCAATTCGTGCACTGTGCTCAACTGATTACCGAGTGCTGCAGCCGGGCTTACCGTAGCTCGCGGCTCCAAGTGTGTCAATACACCCGTTGACTGGCAAAGATCCACAGCAACGCCAAGACCGCAATGATCATCCTGAATACCAGGATTCCGGAAATTCGGATGAATAGGTGAAATCGCGGTGGGGTTAGGCCCGGGCCAACAGCTCCGTGGCGTCTTGCTCGTCGACACGCACAGGACCCGGCCTCAGCACGGCAAGCGCGGCCTCGTAGCCGCCCTCGACGTGCAGGTCGACCAGCCGCAACTTCGCGATCAACTCCGGCCGTCCGGCCCAGGTGATCAGTTCCGCCGGAGCGTTCGGCGCACTGCTCTGCAGATCACGCGGATCGATCCGCAGTCCGTCGCCAGTGCACTTGAGTACGGCCTCCTTGCGCGCCCAGTATCGGGTGAACAGCGCGCGCGGCTCATCACATTGGTCCAGGCTGGCCCGCTCGTCGGAGCCCAGCACGTGCTCGACGAGCGCAGCGTGGATCTGCTCGTCGATCATCTCGACGTCCAGCCCCACCGGATCGTGCACGGCCATGGCCACGCCGATCCGCTGGCCGGAGTGGCTCACCGACGCTTGCAGCGGAGCTGGCAACCGCGGTTTGCCGTGCGGCCGGCCGCAGGTCGGGCACCCGCGCTGGATCGAGACATCGGCAGCCGGTCGGCCGAGGCACTGGCCCGCGAGCAGCCTGAGCAACGCGGCACCGAGCAGGAACCGGTCCGCGTCCTCGGCGCGGCGATAGGCGGCCAGGCGTGACTGCTCGGCCGGATCGAGCAGATCCTTGAGCCCCGGTCGCATATCGGCCGGCGTCGCCCACCAGACGGACACGACTGCGGGGCCGTCGACGTCGCGCTGCGGTCCCGGCATGCTCACCTGGCAAGGTCTGGTGATCGGCGCGTCACGCCCTCAACCCAGCCGTCAGCGTAGTGGATCGGGGTCTGCGGAACGGATAGCTGACAACCGACTTGCCTTGCCCGAGGAGCGGGGCTGGATCGTCGCATCTCCCCCGTCTCAGTCGTCCACGCGTGTCTTGGTCACGGTTCCGGCTATGCCGGAGTTCGGCCGGGCGGTTACCGGCACCTCATGTGGACGCCCAGGCCCACCGGTATCGGCGGGCCTGGGCAGGGAGGCGGCTAGCTTGGGTCAGGCGACGGCGACGGCCGCTTCTTGCACCTGAGGCATGTCGCGCTTCTTGACGTTGATCAGGACGAGGGCCGCCACGACCGCGACAATGCCGAAGATCGCGGCCACCAGGAAGCCCTGGCTCGAACCGTGCGCCTGGACGGCGTGGAAGGCGTCGAGTGCGGCATGGTCCGCGTACGCAGCCGACGACGCGGGCTTGCCGGTCTGCGAACTCGCGAGCAGCTCCTGGAGGTGCTGCTGCGATGCGCCGGCCAGTGAACCGATCTGCGATTTGCCCTCGCTCTTGGACGCGCTCGCGAACGCCGTGGCCAGCACCGCGAGGCCGATCGAGCCGCCGACCTGCTGGCCGACGTTGAGCAGCGCGGACGCGAGCCCGGTGTCGGTGTCGGTGACCTTGGTGACCGCGACGACGGTCAGCGTGACGAAGACCATTGCCATGCCCGTGGCCATCACCATCATCGGCGGGAACACGCCCGTCCAGTACTTGGTGGTGGTGTCCACTTGGGCGAACCAGAACAGCCCGGCCGTCAGGAGCCCCGAGCCGACCGTGATCAGCGGCTTGGGCCCGACCCGCGGCAGGACCTGGCTCACGATTCCGGAGCCCACGATGATGACCGCGCTGAACGGCAGGTAGGACACACCGGTCCTCAGCGAGCTGAAGCCCATGACGCCCTGGATGAAGAACGTCATGAAGTAGAACATGCCGAAGAGGGCGGCGCCGATAATCAGCATGATCAGGTAGGCGCCGGCCCGGGACCGGTTGGCGAAGATCCGCATCGGCATCATCGCGATCGCCGAGCGCGACTCGTACAGGACGAACGCCCCCAGCAGCACGACACCGGCGGTGAGCGACGCGACCGTCGTGCCCTGGCTCCAGCTGTGGTTGGCGGCGTTGATGAAGCCGTAGACCAGGGCCACCATGCCGGCCACTGACAACACCGACCCGAGGATGTCGAACTTGCCGGACAGCCGCTCGGACGTGTGGATGTAGAGGAAGCCGCCGGCCATCAAGGCCAGGCCGATCGGGACGTTGACGAACAGCACCCACCGCCAGTCGAGGTACTCGGTCAGCACACCACCGAGCAGCAACCCGATGGCCGCACCGCCGCCGGAGACGCCGGCGTAGACGGCGAACGCCCGGTTGCGCTCGGGTCCTTCGGCAAACAACGTGGTGATGAGCGACAGTGCCGTCGGCGCTGCGATCGCGCCGCCGATGCCCTGGATAACCCGGCCGACCAGCAGCAGTTCGAAGGTGGTCGACAGGCCACCGAGCAGGCTGCCGAATGAGAACAGGCCCAGCCCGACGATGAACATCTGCCGACGGCCCAGGATGTCGGCGGCTCGCCCGCCGAGCAGCAGCAACCCGCCGAACGCGAGCGTGTAGGCGTTGATCGCCCACGTCATGTCGGTCTGGCTCTTGTCGAAGTAGCGCCCCATCGACGGCAGCGCAATATTCACGATCGTCGCGTCCAGCACGACCATGAGCTGGGCGCCGGCGATGAGCAACAGCAGCAGTGCCTTGTGGGTACTGCGGCGTGCCGTGGTGCGCGGCGCCGCCGTGGCGACGTCGCCTTGAACCGTGTCGGTCACAAGTGTCTCCATGAGGTCTCGTATGTAGTGACTGCGGCTGGCATACTGGTAGGGAACGCGAACGTTCCCTACGATGGAGAACAGTAGCCGCGGTCGATAAGGAACGCAAACGTGCACTATCAGGTTGGCCTCAGGGACCGGCCGGAAAGGTCTGGAAGACAGTGACGGTGATCTCGGCGGCCCCAACGACGCGCAAGCGCGGCGCGGCGCTCGAGGACGCCATCCACGACGCAGTCTTGGCCGAACTGGCCGAGGTCGGCTATGCGGCCTTCACGATCGAGGCCGTGGCCGTGCGCGCACAGACCGGAAAGGCCAGCATCTACCGCCGCTGGGAGACCAAGCAGGACCTGGTGGTCGACGCCTTCCTCGCTCGCTTCGGTAGGCCCGACGACATCGTCAGCGAACTGCTCGTCGACACCGAGGCGTCGACCCGCGACCTGCTGGTGAGATTGGCCACTCGGATCTGCCAGGTGTCCGACGAGGCCGGCGAGGTCATCCGCGCCGTCGCCTGCGAGGCGACCCGCGACCCCGACCTCGCGGCCGCGGTCGAGCAGAAGGTGCATCGGCCCAAGCACGCGGCGTTCGTCGAATTGCTGCGGCGCGGGGTCGATCGCGGTGAGGTCCGCCCGGAGGCCGCGCGCGGTGTGTACGCCGATGTGCTTCCGGCGATGCTCACCTACCGGATGGTGCTGAACAACCAGCCCGTCACCAAGCACAAGGCAATCGAGATCGTCGACCACATTGTGATGCCACTCATCTCGACGAGTTGACCGGCCTGCTTGGCTCGATCGCGACTCGCGTATCGGTTCGCGGTGCGTCGGCCGCAAGACAGCAACGCCCGGTCCTGAGCGTCCCCCGAGCTCCGGGGCCGAGCTGCCCCTACGAGGCCATCGCGACGGGCATTGTGCCGGTGACGCCGGGTGGCTGGTTCGCAACGTGAAAGGCTCCGCCAACGCGAACTCGAACATTGAGCCGCCCGCTCCACGCGGAGTGATCATGAATCGGGCACCGGTGCGGCGCCTACGATGCGAAGGCCCGACCTACGTCGCATGCATCGCGCAGGGCGAGTAGTGCCTCAGGCGGCGTCGAGAGACGGCACCCGCGGGCGCCACGCCGTCTCACGTATCGCAGCACGTGTCGCCGCGTCTTGGTCACGGTTCTGGTCACGGGCGCCGGACCCGGGCCGACCCGGGGCACCCGACTCTGGCCTGTCCGTCCGCACGCAGCGGCCGCTGCCCGATCGCCGCTTGCCGCCGCGCGACTTTCGCTGGATCCGGAGACGTAGTCAACGATGACCTTGTCGTCGTTGACGATGATGGCGTCGGCGTCCACCACCGGCACTCGGGAGTGGGTGCCATGCAAGGTGCCGTCGCCGCGATGTCGGACAAGCGCACAAGGCGCCCACCGGCTCATCGGGTCGCGACGCCCCAGGCAGCGGTATTGACCGGCCAGAAGACCGAGTTCCGTAGCTTCCGTCGCTCCAGCTGGACTTCCGTGAATCCTGCTTGCCGGATCGTGTCGGGCGTGTGCCGGTGTGGGTCGCACCCTTCGAAGAGCCACCCCCAGGGTCGGCGGATCGCCCGTTGCGCGAGCGCACGCATCCCGCGCCGCGGCGAGGCGACGTGCTCGACGAAACGGAATCGCCCGCCGGGTCTGAGCACACGCTGGACCTCGGCCAGCACGCGCCCTGGATCAGGTGTGGTGCACAGCACGAGTGAGCAGATGACCTCGTCCACGGAGGCGTCGGGCAGCGGGATGGTCTCCGCGCCGCTGGCGAGGATAGTCACCTCTACTCCCACGGCAGCGCACCGGCGGCGTAGTCGATCGTGCATGCGCAGGCTGGGTTCGAGGGCGTAGAGGTGCGCGCCGGCGGGCAGGTGTTGCAGGTTCGCACCGGTCCCTGCGCCGATTTCCAGGATGGTTGAGTTGCGCTCGATGCCGCCGAACGCTGCCTGCTTATGGAAATGCGCGATGTGGTTGAGGTAGCCGGCGAAGGCAGTGAAGAACCAGGCGTTGAATCGGCTCACCATCCCCATGTCGGACGTTCCTTGGTTCGGCGCCGGAGCGTCGACCTGCGGAGTGGTGCTCTTGTCGCGTGCCATGATGTTGATCCTTTGGCAAGAGATGGCTAGCCAGAGAGGGCAGTCATGCAGGTTGGTCGGTTGCTACGCGGCCGACCGATTGCCCGCGCTGTTGAGGTACGTCGAATCGGGGCACTCAATGGCGAGGAGCGCCTGGACGGACACGGCACCGCTGACGAGACGATCGGCAAGGCGCAGGCGCGCGCCCCAACGCCTCAACAGCGAGACGACTACTCCGTTCTCCGGCGACACGTCGAAGGTGAAGCTGCGGACGCCGCGGCGGTCGGCCTCGACCGCCAGCGCGGCGATCAACGCGCGACCCACGCCCCGCTGCTGCTCATCGCTGACCACGGCCATGGCAAGATCGGCGGTGTCGGGCTCGGCGGTGAGCCGGTGAAAACGTCCCTCACCGATCGGCCGACCGTCCTGAGAAGCGATCAGGACGACGTGGCGAACGCCGTCCGCATCGGCGAGAGCCCGCAACATCCGTTGTGGGAAGCGTGGCATCGGCGCGAGGAACCGGAGATAGCGGTCTCGTGCCGACAGGCACTCGAACAGGCGGGCCAAGACATCGACGTCGCCGCGGTCGAGGTGGCGGATTTCGATGTTTGCGCCGCAACGCTCCGGGCTCTCGGCATTCAGCAGCGGGATGGACGATTGGTTCAGCGATGACATGACCGGCTCCTGCTCGTTGCGTCACGCCAGCTGCGTGACACGACGAGCATGGGAGCCGGGTCTGCCGCGGCGCTGTCGTGCGCCTGTCGGTTGCCTGCGGTACCGATTAGCGGCCAGCGCCGGCGAGGAATGCGGCGATGGTCTCGACGATGCGTGGCAGGTCGCCCGCGTCGGGGAGGTGGAAATGTCCTTCGAGCGGGACGAGCGTGGCATCGGGAATGCCGCTGGCGAGCTGTCGGCCGCCCTGGTACGGGATGACCCGGTCGCCGCGATAATGCATCACCAGCGCGGGTGCGGCCACCTCAGCGAGCAGACTGCTGACGTCGCTGCCGTACATCTCCTCCAGGTATCCGGCGGCTACGTCGGCATCGGCGGATTCGCGTAGTACCCGGGCAAGGTGCCGTGCCGCGTCCGGCGACGCACCCGGTCGGTAGAGGTCGGCGAGAGTGTTTGCCCCGATCCCCCAGTGGCTGCGCGCGAGCCCGACGAACGACTGATTGAGCTCCTCGCTGCGGAAGACCTCGAATGCGTTTGCGAACGTGCCGAACAGGACGAGGCCAGTTACCAGGTCTGGCCGGCGCGCGGCGAGCGCGACCACCGCCGGGCCGGACTGGGACACCGCCAACAGCGCCGCCGGACCGGTGAGCTCGACCACGGCCTCGAGTTCGGCCACGGACGCAGCAAGCGAGAAGTCCACCTCCTCTGACCGCGACAGGCCGCACCCGAGCCGGTCGAATAGCGTCAAGGTGGTGCATTCGGCCAGGTGCGCGAGCAGCGACGAACGCGGGTCACGGCCGGAGGCGATGACATCGAGGCTGGTGACCCACGCCGGGGCCACCACCAGGCGGGATCCTTCGCCCACCGTCGCGTAGGCGATCCGGTGCCCGGCATGCCGTAAATAGCGCACCTGCAACGCGTCCAGGCCGGCCGTGGCGGGCTGGGCCATCGCGGCGGGAGTCCGCCGCGATGGTGACGCGGCAACGTCGACGGAGTGGTTGAGGATCTCGGCCTGTAGTCGCTGCAGCGCCACCGACGGCTCAAGCCCAAGCTCCTCTGCGAGCCGCTCTCGGTAGTCCTGGTACAGACGCAAGGCCTTGGTATGCAAACCCGCCGCGTACAGCGCGCGCATCAGAACCGCCCGGGCCGTCTCGCGCAGCGGGTTGGCGACGACGAAGGCCTCCAACGCCGGCACCACCGACTCCGACCGCCCCAGATCAACGAGGAGGCGCGCTCGCTCCTCGACCGCCGTCAGCCGCAGCTCGTCGAGTCGGATGCCCTCTAAATAGGCCGGCAGCACGTCGCCGAACTCGCCGTACGCCGCACCCCGCCACAGGCCGAGGGCGTCGTCGTACAACCGGACCGCATCTTCAACGCGCGCCGAGCGCGCTGCGAGCACGCCGTTCTCGAAGCAGGTGGCGTCCACGTCATCCGCGCCGACTGTCAGCGCGTACCCGGGAGTTCGCGTGACCAGGGCGCAGCCGTCAGAGAGCACATCGGCGAGCGAGCGTCGCAGCCGGGAGACCTGGCTGTGCAGCGCCGCCGACGGGTTGTCCGGTACTGCACGTCCCCACAGCAACTCGCCGAGGGCGTCGGCAGCGATGGTCTCGCCGCGGGCGGCCAACAGTGCGGCGAGCAGCGTTCGCTGCCGCTCGCCTTGCACCGCCCGCGCACCGCCGGGCCCGAACGCCTCGAGTGGGCCGAGCACGCGGAACCTCGGTGAGTCCGCCACCAGGCAATTGTCCCGCGTCCCGGCGATCGCTTCGGCAGGTAGCGGGAGACGACAACGCCCAACAGCTCGCCGTCGGCGAGCACACCCCCCAAGGAGAGCACCGGCCCCGGGTCGAGATCCTGGACGACGTAGCCGGGCCCGAGCCTGGCGGCGGCGG
>Ga0137376_10001100_pt1 | contig 14535 bp, 16 predicted proteins | sample SagtaG_23_FD_104814 | JGI IMG/M metagenome (GOLD analysis project Ga0137376, IMG submission 104814) | Vadose zone soil microbial communities from Sagehorn Ranch, Mendocino, California, USA - Sage2_L_20_16 metaG | ecosystem: Environmental > Terrestrial > Soil > Vadose zone | place: USA...
CGAGCATGTTCCACAGGCCGACGACTGGATTCCGCTCCCGCCCGCCGCCCTGGTAAACCCGGGGAGCGTCGGCCAGCCTCGCGACGGCAACCCCGATGCCGCCTACGCGGTCGTCGACCTGGAGGCCGGAGCGGTGCGGTTCGGCCGCGTCCCCTACGATCTCGTCACGACCCAGGCGAAGATCCGGCAGGCTGGGCTGCCGGAGGTGGAAGCGGTCCGGCTGGCGCTGGGCCAGTAGCTGCGCCGGGCCGCAAGCTGCGACGCTGTGGCCTGACCTAGAATTGGGACTCGATTCAATGAAGCTGGTGATTGTCGGCTGCGGCCGCGTCGGCGCAATGGCGGCCGTCGCCCTGTCAAGGGCGGGTCACCAGGTGACCGTCGTTGATGTGAATCGGCGCGCGTTCGATCGGCTGGGGAGCGATTTCACGGGGGAGATGATTCTCGGCAACGGGATCGATGAGGATGTCCTGCGCCAGGCCGGCATCGAGACTGCGGATGGCTTCGCCTCCCTGACCAACGGCGACAATCGAAACATCATGGCGGCCCAGATCGCCCGCGAGATTTTCAAGGTCCCCCGGGTGATCACCCGGATCTACGACCCGATGCGCGAGGATGTCTACCGTGAGCTCGGCCTCGACACCGTCTGCCCGACGCTTTCCGGGGCAAAAGCGATCCATGCCATGCTGAAGGAATGAGCGAGCCAATGTACGTCATCGTGATCGGCGGCGGGAAGGTGGGCTACTACCTGAGCAAGCACCTGCTGGATCGAGGCTACGAGGTCACGCTGATCGAGAAGGACCCACGCCGGGCCGAGGTCCTGAATTCGGTATTGGGCGAGATCGTGATGGTGGGGGACGGCGACGAGATGGCATTCCTCGCCACCACGGGCATGGAGCGGGCCGACGTCGTGGTGGCGGTCACCGGTGACGACGAGGACAACCTGGTGTCGTGCCAGCTGGCGAAGCGGAAATTCCACGTACCCAAGACCGTCGCCCGCGTCAACAACCCGGCCAACGTGCGGATCTTCAAGACCCTGGGGGTCGACGTGGCGCTGAGCGCCACCGAGGTGCTGCTTGACCTGATCGAGTCGGAACTGGCCAACAAAGAGCCGGCCCGCCGGTCAGCCGCCCAGCCCTAACCCCACCTGCCCTCCCCCAAGGGAAGGAACCGTTGATAAAAAGAAAAGCCGGGTTTGCACCGGCTGTCCAGTTCGCGCTACGCTACGTTACGCTTTACCGATCTTGTAGATCTTCGTGCCGCAGGTCGGGCAGGTTCCCGTGGTCGCGGGCTTGCCGTTCTTCATCGTGATGTGCTGCGGGTTCGAAATGTCGACCTTTTTCTTGCACTTCAAGCAATATCCGGTAACCGCCATGACACTCTCCTTTGCTGGCTGCTGAACGCCCGGGGCGCCCAAAAATCCGCCTGATGATAGCACAACCCTCCAATTCGCTTTGTATTCAAAAAATCGAGCAAAAACAGTGGGCGCTCAGCCCGTCTCCTGGTAGCGCGCCAGGATCACGCTTGCATTGTGCCCGCCGAGCCCAAAGGAGTTGGAAAGGGCGACGCCGACATCGGCGTGACGGGCCTCACCTGGAACGTAATCGAGATCGCACTCAGGATCCGGGGTCTGCAGGTTGATGGTCGGCGCGATCATCTGATCGCGGATCGTGAGCGCGCACACCACGGCCTCCACCGCGCCCGACGCCCCCATCATGTGGCCGGTCATCGACTTGGTGCTGCTCACGGCCAGCTTTTCGGCGTGCTTGCCGAATACGCGGTGAATCGCATCCGTTTCGAATTTGTCGTTCATCGGGGTGCCCGTGCCGTGCGCGTTGATGTAGTCGACCCGCTCCGGCTCTATCTGGGCTTTGCGTAGCGCCCGCCGCATGGTCAGAACCGCGCCCTCGCCCTCGGCGGGCGCCGCCATATCGAAGGCGTCGTTGCTCGACCCGTAGCCGATCACCTCGGCGTAGATGCGGGCCTGGCGGCGGCGGGCGTGCTCGAGGTCTTCCAACAGCAGGGCGCCCGCCCCCTCGGAGATCACAAAGCCATTTCGGTCTCGATCGAAAGGCCGCGACGCCTGGGCCGGATCCACGTGCTGAGCCAGCGCCCGCATGGCACAGAACCCGGCATAGACGACCGGGATCAGGCACGCCTCTGCACCGCCGGTCACGATGGCGTCGGCATCCCCCCGGCGGATGGTCTCGAACGCTTCGCCGACAGCTCCACTACCGGTGGCGCAGGCGGACACCACCGCCATATTCGGCCCGCGCAGGCCGAGGGCGATGGCGATGTGCCCGGAGGCGGTATCCGTGAGCATGTTCTGGATGAATGTGGGGCTGACCCGCTTCAGTCCGCGTTCCTGCAGGATTCGTTGCTGCTCCAGCAGGACGGAAAGACCGCCGGCCGCGCTGCCGAACACGACGCCGATCTCGTCCAGCAGGCCGTTCTTCGCGAGCCCGGCATCCATGAATGCCTCCTGGGCGGCGATCACACCAAGCTGCGCGTAGCGGTCCATCCGGCGCAGTTCCTTGGGCTCGACCCGGCCGGTCGCGTCGAATCCCTTGACCTCGCCGGCGATCTGAACCGGATATTCGCTGGCGTCGAAGAGCGTGATCTTGCCAACGCCGGACTGCCCTTCCAGCATGGCGGCCCAGGTACTGGGCGCGTCGAGCCCGACGGGGGTTACCGCCCCCAGCCCGGTTACGACGACGCGCTTCATGCCTGCGGGAACGGGCTGAGCGCGCGCGCCACTTCGCGGTCGTTGAGAGTCACGACGTGCGCCTCCCGGCTGGTCCGCCGGATCAGGCCGGACAGGACCTGCCCCGGGCCGATTTCAAGGAACTCCGCGCTTCCCCGGGTCACCATCTCGAGAACCGATGCCGTCCATTGAACCGGCTTGAGAATGTGATCGGCCAGCTCCTTGCGGATGTCGTCGGCGCTGGTCAAGATCTGGCCGGTGATATTGGCCACAACCGGGATTCGTGGCTGGCGCAGCGGCAGGCGGGCCACGATCTCGGCGAACTGGGCAGCGGCGCGCGCCATCAACGGCGAGTGGGAAGCGATGCTGATCGGCAGCCGGACGACACGAACGGCGCCGCGAGCACGAGCGAGCTCAGCTGCGCGATCGAGCGCCGCGGCCTCGCCCGAGAGCACGATCTGTCCGGGCGAGTTGGCGTTCGCCAGGGTGATGACGCCGCTGGCGGCGGCCTCGGCGACCACGGCCTCGACTGCCTCCCGCTCGAGCCCGAGCACGGCGAGCATTCCACCCGGGCGCTCGTTTCCGTTCTCCTTCATGAGGCGGCCGCGCTCGCGTACCAGCAGGAGCGCGCTGTCGAAGTCCATGACATCCGCGGCGACCAGGGCGGTGAACTCACCCAGGCTATGCCCGGCGACGTAGCGGGGGGCGATCACCTGACCCATCGCCTGCCAGCGCTCGCGCATCACATTCAGGCAGGCGATGCTCACCGTGAGGATCGCGGGCTGGGCGTTGATGGTGTCGTTCAGGTCCTGCTCGGGGCCCTCGAAGCAGAGGCGGCTCAGCCCGAAGCCGAGGATGTCGTCGGCCCGCCTGAAAACGCGGCGGGCGGTCTCGGATACCTCGTACAGGGCCTTGCCCATACCCACGTATTGCGAGCCCTGGCCGGGGAAGACGAAGGCCATGGGCCGGCCACCGTAGGGGGCGATCACTGCGGCTTTTTGATCAGGCGACGGATACCTTCCCCTTGACGTAATTCCAGGCCTCGCCGACGGTGCGAAGCTTCTGGGCGTCCTCATCCGAGATCTCCATCCCGTATTCCTCTTCGAAGGCCATGATCAGCTCGACGAGGTCGAGGGAATCGGCCTGCAGGTCCTCGGTAAAAGAGGCGTCCGGGGTTACCTTCTCGACGTCGACGCCAAGTTGCTCCGCGATGATGCTCCGGAACTTGTCGAAATTCGCTTCGGCCATCCTACCCTCCTCCTGGTTTGGAGTCCGGGCGCGGGGTCGCGCCCAAATTTGGTGTATACAATAGCGAACCGCAGCGTTCCGCAGTGAATACCGGGGCGAGCTCGTAGAGATCTATCCCAATCGGTCACCATTGGTTACGGCCCGATTTGGTGACCTTACCAACGTTCGTAACCACGCGGAATACCTCGACTTAGAATGAGGCGTGACTTCTGTCCCTATGCCGTCTGTTATTCAAGCGCGCCGTGCGGTGGCCCTCAGCGCGATCGCGGGACTGGGCGTCTACCGCCCGCCCGCCAGCACCCCGTCGGCCAAACGGCTGACCGGCTCCGACGTCACCGGCGTCTCGTATCGGGTGCGGGCTGAGCACGGGCTGACGACGGCCTCCCTGGCCGCGGGCGCGGCCCGGGCCGCGCTGCGGGCTGCGGGCATCGACGCTTCGGATCTCCAGATGGTCATCGTGGGAACCACGACACCGGATGTGCTCTGGCCGTCGACCGCCTGCCTGGTCCAGACCGACTTGCAGCTGCCGATGGTCGCCAGCTTCGATCTCTATGCTGCGGAGACGAGCCTGCTCGCCGCCCTCAATGTAGCGACCCACTACGTGGCGGCCGGCGCCCCGGCCGTGTTATTGATCGGCGCTGAGTCCGACAACCAGCTTGTGGACCTGCCTGGGCAGGGCGCCGCGACGCATGGCCGCGCCGCGTCCGCCGCGGTGTTAACCCAGGCGGGCGGGGACGGCGGCGTGCTTGCCAGCATGACCGGCGGCTCGGCCCACCCCGACGCGAACGGTGACATGGTGGACCGGACCTTGCTGCGCGGGCTGACGGACGGCGTCACCGAGTGCTTGCGAAAAGCGAACCTGACGCTGCCCGACATCGACCTCGTGATCGGCGAGCAATCGGCACCCGAGATCATGCAGGCCTGGTGCAAGGCCAGTGGCGTATCCTCCAGCCGGCTTGTGCTCAACCCCGCACGCTATGGGTCGCTGCTCGCGGCCGCCCCCCTGATGGCCTTGCACGATACGGTCGTGGAGGGCCGGCTGCATAACGGGATGACCGCGCTGCTCCTCGGTTGTGGCAGTGGTCCGTCCTGGGCCGCCGCATGTGTTCGCTGGGGGGGCGGAGGCACCGTCGAATGGTGAATGGCACCCGGGTGGTCGTCACGGGCACCGGAGCCATCACCTCGCTCGGACACACAACCCGCGAGACCTGGGAAGCCGTGAAAGCTGGCCGGTCGGGGACTCGCCGGGTGCAGGCCTTCGACCCATCCGCAACCCCCAGCCAGGTGGCCAGCGAAGTGGTCGACTTCAAACCGGAGACCCGTCTCGATCGCAAGGAAGCTCGCCGGATGTCTCGGTTCGTGCAGTTTGCGATGGTGGCCACCAAGGAGGCGCTCGAGGAGTCCGGGCTCCACATCACGGAGGCAAATCGTGACCAGGTGGGCGTGCTGGTGGGCAGTGCCATCGGAGGGCTCGAGCAGATCGAGGAGGCGCATACCATCCTCAAGGAGCGGGGACCATCTCGAGTGAGTCCCTTTACCGTGCCGATGATGATCGCCGACATGGGCGCCGGCCAGATCTCGATCTCGCTCGGAGCCCGTGGACCGAATTACTGCACCGTCTCCGCCTGCGCCTCGGGCGCGCATGCGATCGGCGAGGCCTTCGAGATCATCAGGCGGGGCGACGCCACGGCGATGATCGCCGGCGGCAGTGAAGCCTGCGTCACGCCCCTGGCGCTGGCGGCGTTCTGCGCCGTCCGCGCAGTCTCGACACGCCACATCGAGCCGAGTCGGGCCAGCCGTCCATTCGATCTGGAACGCGATGGCTTCGTCATGGGGGAGGGCGCCGGCATCCTGGTCCTCGAAGAGCTGGAATCCGCAGTCAAGCGCGGGGCCCCAATTCTCGCCGAGGTGGTGGGTTACGCCGCGACCGCCGACGCCAGCCATATCACAGCGCCAGACCCGGTGGGTGCCGGTGCCGCCCAGGCTATGAAGCGGACCCTGGAAAAGGCGCGGGTCGCGCCGGCGGACATCAGCTACATCAACGCCCACGGCACCGCCACCCAGTTAGGCGACGTGGCCGAGACGCTCGCGGTCAAGGATATTTTCGGGGATGCCGCCTACCGTATCCCGATCAGCTCGACAAAGTCGATGCTGGGCCATCTGCTCGGGGCGGCAGGCTCGGTGGAGGCGGTGATCTCCGTCAAGGCCGTCGAGGAAGGCGTGGCGCCGCCCACCATCAATCTCGAGCACCCGGACCCGCAATGCGACCTCGACTACGTACCGGAGGGGGCCCGCGAGCTTGACATCAAATTGGCGCTCTCCAACTCGTTCGGATTCGGCGGCCATAACGCCTCGTTGCTGTTCAAGCAATTTCGGGGCTGACGCTTGATCTTCCTCAGCGATTTCCTCAACGCTGAGGTGGTCGACGTTCGACAGCACCGCGTCGGGAGGGTTCGAGACCTGGTGGTCGTGATGACCGAGCCGTTCCCTCGCGTCACCGGGGTGATTCTGAAGAACAACCGCAAAGTGCGGTCGCTCGATTGGTCGGTGGTGCGAAGCTGGGACAACAAGGAGCTGAGCCTGAAAGTCGACGAGCCGAGCGTCCAGCCGCACGCCCGGGCCGATAGCGAGCTCTGGCTATCCCGACAGATCCTCGACAAGCAGATCGTCGACATGGACGGCCGCCGGGTGGTGCGCGTCAACGACCTGCAACTTTCGCAGGTCGATGGGTCGATGCTGCTGGTTGGCGTGGACATTGGAGGGCGTGGGCTGGCCCGCCGCATCGGGCTCGAAGGGATCGGACGACGGCTGGCCTCGACGTTTGGGATCGACTGGCCGCAAAAGTTGATCTCCTGGGAGGCCGTCGATCCGGTGAAGAGCGACGTGAGCTCGGTCAAGTTGCGGATCGCGCATACCAAGCTCGCGAAGCTGCATCCGGCGGACATCGCGGATATCGTCAATGAGCTAAGTCCTGAGGACCGGAACGCGGTGTTCGCGGCCCTGGACGACGAGAAAGCCGCCGATACCCTGGAAGAGATCGACGAGCCGCAGATGCAGGCCTCGATCCTGGAGCGGCTCGATGTCGAACGCGCGTCCGACATCCTGGAAGCGATGGCGCCTGACGAGGTCGCCGACCTGCTGGCCGACATGCCGCGCGAGCGGGCCCAGTTGCTGCTACAGAAGATGGAAGAAGACGAAGCGGAGGATGTCGAGGAGCTTCTGGCGTATCGCGAAGACACCGCCGGCGGCCTGATGACGACCGAGTACGTTGCGGTGCTACACACGCTGACGGCCGCGCAGGCGATCGATCGCTTGCGCCAGCTGGAGCCCAATGCCGAGTCGGTCTATTACGTCTATGTCGTCGACGAGGAGGAGCATCTGCTTGGTGTGCTCTCCTTGCGCGACTTGATCGTGGCGAAGCCCGAGACCAAGATCCGCGACTTCATGATCAAGAACGTCATTTCGGTCGGCGTCGATGCCGGCCCACGCGACGTGGCCGAGGTCACTTCCAAGTACAACCTCCTGGCGGTCCCCGTGGTCGATCAACACAACCGGATCCAGGGCATCGTCACGGTCGACGATGTGATGGAGCGAGTGATGCCGGGACGGACGGGCGGTCGTCGCCGCCGGATCTTCTAGGGGCCGCTGATGCGGCCGAAGGCCCTGGATCGGCCGCTCGGCCTGCTGCGAAGCCGGCGGGCCCGGTTGTTCGTGTTGCTGTCGGTGGTCGGTCCAGGGATCATTACCGGCACCGTCGACAATGACGCCACCGGAATCACCGGCTACGCCCTGGCCGGCTCGCAGTTTGGTTACGACCTACTGTGGCTGCTGATCGTGACAGCCGTCTGCCTGGCCGTCATCCAGGAAATGGTCGCCCGAATGGGGACCATTACCGGTAAGGGGCTGTCCGACCTGATCCGCGAACGCTTCGGTGTGGCGCCGACCGTGTGGGTGATGATCTTGCTCTTCATCGCCAATGCCGCGACGACGGTGGCGGAGTTTGCGGGCATCGCCGGTGCCGCACAGCTCCTCTTCGGCGAGTTTGCTCGCTACATCGCCATCCCGGTCTCCGCATTCTTTGTTTGGTTTCTCGTCCTCCGCGGATCATTTCGCGTCGTCGAACGGATCCTGCTCACCCTCGCGCTCGTTTTCATCAGTTACATCGTGTCGGCGTTCCTGGCGCACCCGAAGTGGGGAGACGTGATTCACCACACGGTGGTCCCCACGTTTCACGCCAGCGCGCCGTTCCTGCTGATTTTCATCACCATCGTCGGCACCACGATCACCCCATGGATGGCGTTTTTCCAGCAGTCAAACGTTGCGGATAAGGGATTGAATCCCAAGGACCTGTGGTTCGAGCGGATCGATACCTACACGGGGATTCTGGCCCTGAACCTGGTCGCCTTCTTCATCATCGTGGCGACCGGCGCCACCATCTTTGTGCACCATATCCCCGTCGATCCCTCGGATCCCTCGGCCTTCGCGAAGATCGCCCTGGGACTCAAGCCGCTGGCCGGTCAGTTTGCCGAGCAACTGTTCGCCATCGGGCTGCTCACGGCCTCCTTGATGGGGGCGTCGGTCCTTCCGCTGTCAACCACGTACGCTATTACCGAGGCATTCGGATTCGAGCGGGGGATCGACAAATCGTTTGGGGAAGCGCCGGCCTTTCTGACGATCTACACGACGATGATCGTTCTCGGCGCCGGCATCGCCTTGTTCCCCGATGCCCCGCTGGCCTTGATCACGAACCTTCCCAACATCGTCAACGGGATGCTGCTGCCCCTCCTCCTGCCGATCCTGATCGTGCTGGCAAGTGACAAGCGGATCATGGGTCGTTACGCCAATACTCGGCTTTTCAACGTCGCCAGTGGGGCGGTCTTCGTCTTCCTCTCGCTGGTGACGCTCGCCTTCCTGGCCTCGATCTTTTTCCCGGGTCTATTTCGCGGTTAGCTGGCGATCGGCCTCCGTCCGGAAGGCCGACTCGGCCTCGTCCCCGAAGAGAACGAATCGAACGTCCCGCAGCGACGTGGCGGCCGGTGCCAGCGCGACGACCTCCTCCATCATGATTCGGGCGCATTCGCCGACGGGGAAATGCGCAATGCCGGTGCCGATCGCGGGAAGGGCGATGGATCGCAGACCCCGCTGATCCGCGATCTCGAGGCTGCGCCGCGTCGACCGGCGCAGGCTCTCGGCGGTGGTGCGGCCGCCGAGCCTCATGCTGGCGGCGTGGATCACGTGACGGGCTTTGAGCCTGCCGCCGCCGGTAATCGCCGCGTCGCCGACCTCGATTGGGCCGACGGTCCGGCACTCCGCCTGGATCGCCGGGCCGCCTGCCCGGGCGATGGCGCCCGCGACTCCACCTCCCAGCTCGAGGTCGTTGTTCGCGGCGTTGACGATGGCATCGACATCCTGAGTGGTGAGATCGCCCTGCTGGACCTCAACGGTAAGGCGGTTGACGCGCCAGCTCACGCGGTCGGTTGACCCTGCCAGGCCATCGCCGCCATTCGCGCCTCGACATCCGCCCGAGTGATGGGCTGCAAGCCGTGGACGCTGAAATGCTGGATGGTGAATGAGGCGAGCACCATGGCATAGCCGAGCGCCAAACGCACAGTCTCCTCGTTCTCCACCTGCTGCTCCGCCAGGCAGCCAAGGAAGCCGGCGGCGACCGCGTCGCCCGCCCCCGTGGGATCGATCGGCGGATCCACCGGTAAGGCAGGTAGATGGATGTCCTCGCCCTGACGATAGAGCGTGGCGCCCTTCGGCCCTTCCTTGATGACAAGGCCTCGCAGGCGGAAGCGGTGGCGCAACTGCGCCGACGCCGCCTCGATGGTGTCGACCTTGGCCAGCGCCATCGCCTCGGACGCGTTCAGGAAAAGGTAGTCGAGCCGCTGCAGGACGGGCTCCAGCGCGTCCGGTTGCTCCCGGATATAGAGCTTCATGGTGTCGCCGGCGACCAACCAGGGATGTTCGAGTTGCTCGAGGACGCGCAGCTGGTGACGCGGCTCCATGCTTCCCAGGAACACGATCGGAATGCGGCGCTGGTCGGGGGTCAGGCTTGGACTGAATCCCCGATACGCCCCCTGGTCGGATCGTTCATTCCGGGTGGTCCCGGTCTCGTAGTCATGCTCGGCAAACCAGCGATAGGTCGGCAAATCCGACGCGACCACGCTGCGGAGATCCGATCCCGTACTACGCTGGGCGGCCACAAACGCCGGCATGAAGTCGGGGCCGGCGGTGGCGACGATCGAGACCGGCGCAAACAGCCGAGCGGCCAGGCTGAAGTAGGTCGCCGATCCTCCGAGGCCATCGGTGTTGGCGCCCATCGGCGTGCGGACATCATCGCGGGTGATGGTGCCGGCGACGAGCAGGCGCCACGGTTGCTGGGATCGCGTCACGAAGTCCCAATTCTCTCGAATTTTCCCTCTCCCGCGTGCGGGAGTTCAGGATGGGGACCGAGTCCTCTACTACACCGCCAGGAGTTGCGGATCCGGACGCGCCAGCTCACCCTCGACGGCGGCGATGAAGCGCCGGACCGCCGTCGGGTCGGTGACCAGCCACGCTTCCTCTGGTTGATCGACGTCGGGCCGGCAGATAAGAGCCATCGCCGTGTCGTCGCCCAGGACCGCACTGAACCACAGGTGCGCCAACCAGCCCATGCCCGGATCGCGCCGGTCCGCCTCTTGCGGCAGCGGCGTCGTATCCGGCGTCGTCACGACGGCCCGCCGGGCGCTGCGGACCAGGGCAATCTCGGTTTCCCACTCCGCCCGGACGGCGGCAGGGTCGGGACGCCCAAGGTAAACCGTATAGCGGCCGGGGCGCATCGTCGCCAGGCTCTCGACCACTCGGCGCAGCAGTGGCACGGTCGAAACGTCGGCAACTGGCCGGCTCCCCGGGGTACCGTCGATAAGGGTTGCCATCTCGCCCATGACCGAAGGCTAGCACAAAAACGGGCCGAATGCAAACATCTGTTCGTAGGCGGCGGAGCTAGGGACGGAAGAGGGGAATGACGTTCCCTCCGCGAGCACGCCGGTGCGAGCGGGCGGCCACCATCAGGTCCTCCTGGGCCTCAAACAGCACTTCCGCGGTCCGCTCGACGGAGCGATCGATGCCGAGCTTCTCCGTATAGGTGCCGTCTAGCTGACCAAGCAGATGGACGATGCGCCGCCAGATGTGCGCCGGAATCAGCTTGACCTCGCGCAGCCGGCACTCTTCGACAGCGTCGAGCAGTTGATCGGTCTCGCGCAATTGATTGCGTGGAGTGCGAGCGGTGCGGCGTTGCCAGGCCCAGAAGCGGTGCTGGGCAATTTCCAGAACGGTGCGCTCGATCATGACCTAAGCAGCCATGATAGTCCGTGAAAGGAGTATCTGATGGAAGAACGCATCGAGAGTCAGTCCGTCTACAACGGAAAACTGTTTCAGGTGTTCAAGGACCGGGTACGTCTGCCGAACGGAAATGCCACGACCAGAGAAATCGTGCGCCACCCCGGTTCCGTTGCTATCGTTCCGCGCCACAAGGACGGTCGGGTCGTCCTCGTTCGCCAGTATCGCTACGTTACCGGCCGCGAACTGTGGGAGATCCCGGCGGGGACACTGGATAAGCCAGGTGAGGGGGTTGCGGAGGGGGCGCGTCGAGAACTGGCGGAGGAAGCGCGCCTGAGCGCCGGCAAGTGGACCACCCTCGGCAGCGCATATTTGATGCCGGGTTACTGCGACGAACGCATGACGTTCTATCTTGCCGAGGACCTGTCGCCGACCGAAGGACACGCGGAGCTCGATGAGTCCTTCAGCGTGAATCCCTTCGACGTGCACGACCTGCAGGTCTTGCGATCCAGCGGAGAGCTTCAAGACGCCAAGACTCTGTTAGGGCTGGCCTGGGCGGGCGTTCCCCTCTGGGACGAACCGCGGCCACGGCGCTAAGCCCCACCCGGCTACTCTTCCTCGTCGCCGCCTTTCGACTTCTGGTACGCGGCGATCACGGTCTGCGCGGCGTGAGCCGGGACTTCTTCATAATGCGAAAACCTCATCGTGTATCGCCCGCGTCCCTGCGTGATCGAGCGCAGATCGATGGGAAACCGGTACATCGAGGAGAGGGGCACCTGTGCCTTCACTTTCTCCATGTGATCACCCGATGGCTCCATGCCGGCGATCTTGCCGCGCTTGCCGTTGAGATCGCTGATGACGTCGCCCATGTTGCGCTCGGGCACCAGGACCTCGACGTCCATGATGGGTTCGAGCAGCACCGGCTTGGCCTCCATCACCGCCTGGCGCATGGCCATCGCGCCCGCCAGCTTGAAGGCGATGTCCTTCCCGTCCACCGCGTGGGTTGATCCGTCCAGCAGGCGGACCTTGATGTCCACCAGGGGGTTGCCGGTCAGCACCCCTTGCTCCATCGTTTCCCGGACACCCCTCTCGACTGACGGTCGGAAGTTCTGCGGGATGGAGCCGCCGAAGATCTTGTCTTCCCAGATGAAGCCGGTGCCGCGCGGAACCGGGGCGATGTCGATCACGCAGTGGCCGTAGAGGCCGGCGCCGCCGGACTGCTTCTTGTACTTCTTCTCCGCTTTGGCGCTGCTGGTGATCGTTTCCTGGTACGGGACCCGCGGCACCGCCAGGCTGCCCTCCACGCCGTATTTACGCTTCATTTTCTCGAGCACGACGTCGAGATGGATGTCGCCCATGCCGTGCACGATCGACTCCTTCGTGATTGGCTCATGTTCCAGCGTCAGGGTTGGGTCTTCGTCGACAAGCTTGACGAGCGCCGCGTTGACTTTTTCCTCGTCGGCTTTATTCTTGGCACTGACCGCGGCGCTGTACGTCTGCTCCGGGTACTCGATCGGCGGCAGCCGGAGTGGATGGTCGCGGCTGGCGAGGGTGTCACCGGTCGCCGTCACCTGCAGCTTGCTGATGCCCGCGATGTCACCCGCCACGACTTCGGTGGCCGGCTCCAGGGCCTTGCCTTTCGGAAACCCGATCGTGCCGGCCCGCTCGGGTTGGTCCTTGGCGGCGTTCAGAAGCTGAGTACCGGGTGTCAGCACCCCTGAGACGACTTTGACGTAGCTGATACGGCCCACGAACGGATCCGCCGTCGTCTTGAAAACAATGGCCCCCAATGGTCCGGCCGGCTCGCGGGTCAAGGTCTCGGCTTGCTCGGTGCGCGGATTCACAGCCTCGACTGGCGCGGCCTGTTTCGGCGAAGGCAGGAGCGCCACGATCGCGTCGAGCAGGGTGCCGATGCCGGTCGACTTGACGGCGGCCGCGCAGAGAACCGGCACAATCGTTCCGGCGGCCACGCCCTTGGCCAGTGCCCCGGTGATCTCAGCATCGCTCAGCTCACCGCTCTCGAGATACTTTTCCAGCAGGGCGTCGTCCGTTTCGGCGGCGGCTTCGACCAGCGGTGACCGCCGGGACTCGACCTCGGCCGCGAGGTCCTTTGGCAGGGAGACCTCCTTTGGGCGGCCTTGCTGGTCGAACGCATAGGCCTTACGGGTCAGGAGGTCGACCACACCCGTGAACTCGGTCTCGTGGCCGATGGGCGCCTGGATCGCAACCGGGCGCGGCGAGAACTCCTTGAAGGCATCAACGGTCTTCCAGTAATCAGCGTTTTCCTTGTCCATCTTGTTGACGACGACCAGCGTAGGGAGGTTGCGGGCTCGCAGCTGCTGCCAGGCGAGCTCCGTCCCGACGATGACGCCGGTGCTCGCCCCGACCACGAGCAGGGCCCCCTCGGCTGCCCGCAACGCGCCGCAGACATCGCCGGTGAAGTCCTGGAACCCGGGCGTGTCGAGCAGGTTGATCTTGTGCTCGTGCCAGGTCAGGTGCGCGATGGCGGTGCCGATCGAGATCTTTCGCTTGATCTCTTCGGGCTCGAAGTCGAAGGTCGTGTTGCCCGCGTCCGGCCGCCCGAGGCGATCGACAGTGCCTCCCGCGTAGAGCATCGCTTCCGCCAGGCTTGTCTTGCCGTCGTGGCTATGCCCGAGCAGGGCAACGTTTCGAATTTTGTCGGGATCGATTCTGGCCACCGCTTCTCCCTCTCCCAAAGAGAGTGTAAATCGGAAGCTAGTCGATCGGCGCCAGCGGAATGATCTCGACGGCGCTGCCCACCGCCACCTCGCGGGTGCCCTGCGGGACGACAATCAGGCAGTTGGCGTCGGCCATCGAACGCAGCACGTGCGAGCCCTGGTCGCCGGTCAGCTTGACCGCGACCCGGCCGCCATCGCGGCGGGCGATGCCGCGGAAATACTGCTCGAGATGCGGTGGATTGACGAGCGGATCTTCGGTGATCGCCGTCAAGCGCGGACGCTCGAGGTCCGTACGCCCCTGCATCTTCAACAGCGCCGGCCTGACGAAGAGCTCGAATCCGACCAGGGTCGAGACCGGGTTGCCGGGTAGCCCGATCAGTGGCACACCGCTCACCGCGGCGAACAGCAACGGCTTGCCTGGTCGCAGCGCCACCTGCCAGAAGTCGACGGCTTCCTTCTCCTCGAGCAGCCCGCGGACCAGGTCGTAGGCCCCCATCGACACCCCCCCGGTGCTGACGACCAGCTGCGCCTGGTGAACGTTTCGAAGCCGGTCCAGCAGGTCCTGCC
>Ga0137376_10001105_pt1 | contig 14505 bp, 25 predicted proteins | sample SagtaG_23_FD_104814 | JGI IMG/M metagenome (GOLD analysis project Ga0137376, IMG submission 104814) | Vadose zone soil microbial communities from Sagehorn Ranch, Mendocino, California, USA - Sage2_L_20_16 metaG | ecosystem: Environmental > Terrestrial > Soil > Vadose zone | place: USA...
ACTCATCGTAGTCTAGTTCGGCGGAAAAAAATTACGGGATGCTTGACTTCGCCGCAGTATCAAGCTCCTCTTCGGCTTCTGGCTCTTCAATAATCCGTTCTTTGACACTCGTAGTAGCATTTGTCTTTGCCTCTTTCTTGCGTTTCGCCGATTCCTTCAGTTTCTCCCATCGTTCTTTATATTTCATAATCATCGCTTTCTGGTTTTTAAGGTCACTCGAATAGTTCTTACGCCGAGGTACATCAAAACATACATTCTTCTCGTTCTCAATACGTAGCGCTCGATTTTCTTCTTCGAGTTCTTTGATTCGGCGCAAATACTGTCCTTCGCGACTGGTGTTTATGCCTGGTAGCGGAACAGGCTGCGCATTAATGTTGAGGCCGCTCAGATCTACCCCAGGTCGAGATGCCATCGTAGAGGCGCTCATGACGCGTTGTGCCTAGTGGGGGTAATGATGTTAGATGTAAGTATAGAAATGTCATCAATGCCTACTTCACGTGTAGCCTGGAATATGCTGTCACGTAACTGCATATCCTGCTCCTTTCTCAATTGGATGGCGCGTTCCATGGTTTCTAATCGCTGTCTCATAGACTCCATATCGGTTTTTAATTGTACATTTTCGCGTTTCAAAGCTGCCTGTGAGAGTCCCGAATCTGTGGGGACAAGATAGAACGAGTCGGACATCTCATCGTCTGTAGCGATGGACTTTTTTAAATAAATGAAAACGACATTTCGACATATCTTACCTTTTTCAAGAAGTTCGTCAACGTCCTCAAAATCATCAGATGACAACGATGTACGATATGTGTCGACGGAGGGTGATTTTAGGGCCTCGAGACCGATCCCTATCCGCCTTGAGAGGCGTGCAAAAATGGGTTCCTCAATTTCCGTATCTGTATTGTCATCGTCATCCTTCTTGTGTAACGTAGATTTGGCCATTCCGGACTGCGTTCGCGTGTCCTCCATCCCCAACGGAACAGTTGCAAATGCCACGGGTTGAGATAGATTGTCCAGCATCCCCTGCATTATGGTCCAGAATTGATTAAATGCATCTCCTGGATCAGACTTGGTGTGGTTGAATGAGGAATAGATAAACATCAACCAAAACAGACGTACTCGTTGTCCACCCAAAAGCATAAAAGATTCGTCCACAGTATCAATCATAGGTCGCAGTGGAGGGGGGGAAGCAGAGCCCTGAGGTGTTTGGATATCACTCAGTTGTACTCCACGTACCAGTGGAGTCACAGGACGTTCTGGCTTGTGGGGCATATTGGGATCCTTTCCCTCTTGTTTTAGCTTGTCGATTTTGCGTTGCAATTCCTTCTCTGCTTTGCAGTGGTCATTATAAAGCATACGCAGCGTGCGTCTTGCCTGGAATATGTTGAGAAATTAATTTTGCATGGCGTAGCAGCAGAAAGCTAAACTGATTCGTCATGGCTACGCTCCACTGCAGCCAGGTAAGCACTGGCAGACTTGGCGTGCTCTTCGGCTGCTAGGACGAGAAGACCGTTGTTCCAATGGTCCTCTGCATTTGCAGCATGTTGATGAGCCTGAAAAAAGAGAAAGCGCAGGTCAGAAAACGCAGAGAGCTGATTGTTGATATTCATTCACTCTGTTCAGGGGGAGATCTGGCAAGGACATTGAGGCGGTGTGTGACGTACGTGACATTGCCTGTTATTGCGATTGCCCACCATGTCCGCCGCTACCTCATCTCCTCAGTATGCCCGTTTCTTCTTTCTTTCATCTCTTAGCACTGACACATTCTTAGTGGCGCACGTAAAATAAGGATAACAGGTATCTTATTAATCGCTGCTCCGCACCCGCTTTCTCAAGCCTAGTCGCTTTCAGTGGTCGCAGCCGACGGTCTCTCAAAGCGTGACGTCTTCCGATTACCTGACCCCTTCGCCGTGATTACCGTGGACGCTGAACAGACTCACACAACTAGTGTCATAAAGAAGACTCTTAACCCCTACTGGAACGAAAGTTTCGACATGTGAGCGGATTTGTCTCTGTCTTAGCAGAGAGCAGAGCAACTCATGCTCATTCGCTCAGCAATGTCAAAGATTCTTCTGTCGTCGCAGTGCAGATCTTCGACCAGCGCAAATTCAAACGACGAGATCAAGGCTTTCTAGGAGTTGTCAACATCCCGGTTAGTGAAGTTCTAGATTTCTCGATAGGCGGCCATGGTATGTTCATTTTACAACACCCATCACCTGCTCACATTTGAATTTCTCAGAGATGCTCACCCTTGACTTGAAAAAATCAAATGACAATCTCGTCGTCCACGGCAAGCTAATTTTGTACCTCTCCACTAACGTTGCACCGCCGATCACAAACCCCGGACCGTCTCAGATACCCGGACTGAGCAACGCACTCTCAGACATAACACTAAGCACATCTCCTGGGGCCAGTACGTCTAATTTAACGTTGCAGCCCTCGACGTCCAACCTCTCGCGGACGCCAAGTTCCCACGCTACAACCTCTGACACGAGCCCCCGCATGTCCATGCCCGCGCCTTCTGTAGCGACGCCTAGTACGACAGATACTGAACAGCGCCAATCACAATCTACAATACATAGCACGACTTCAACTTCAGCGCGCCCAACAAGTTCCTCCACCTTGGCTGCCACAAGCCCCTCAATTCAACCAACTCCTCAATCCCAGCTGGCTGCACCTACCAACAACGCTCAGAATGCCCAAATGCGCAACTTTAATCCCACTGTCGATCAGTATGGCCCATTACCTCCGGGCTGGGAGCGACGTATCGATCCGCTAGGTCGAACTTATTACGTGGATCATAATACTCGTTCGACTACATGGAACAGGCCTTCTCCGAACGCAGCGGTTAACACTACTGCACAGCATACTGAAACCAACGCTGCGCGTGATCAACATGCACGGCGCGTTCTTGCGGATGACCTCCTAGAGGCTAACAACCCCAATTATCGCAATACTATCTCAGGAGGTCCCCCTGCCATGTTATCCACAGGAAATACTACTGCAGGCAGCGGCAGTCTCCCCCATGGTTGGGAGGAGCGGTACACGCCGGAAGGCCGCCCGTACTATGTTGATCACAACACTCGTACCACAACATGGGTTGATCCCCGTCGTCAGACTGTCATTCGAGTCATGGGCCCCAACGGACAAGGTACTGCTTTGCAATCACAGAACATCGCACAGCTCGGTCCCTTACCTTCCGGTTGGGAAATGCGCCTTACTTCCACCGCGCGAGTTTACTTTGTTGACCATAATACGAAAACAACAACCTGGGACGATCCTCGTCTTCCATCCACACTTGATACAAACGTACCTCAGTACAAGCGCGATTTCCGAAGAAAGCTAATCTATTTCCGAAGTCAACCTGCTATGCGTGCACAACCAGGTAACTGTCAGATCAAGGTCAGGCGGAACCACATCTTCGAGGACAGTTATGCCGAAATCATGCGACAAACTCCAAGCGATTTGAAGAAGCGACTGATGATCAAGTTCGACGGGGAAGATGGTCTGGACTATGGTGGATTGTCAAGGTAGGATCTCCCTCCTTCACCTCTTCATAATATCGAAATATATGATTCTTTCAGAGAATTCTTTTTCTTGTTGTCGCATGAGATGTTCAATCCATTTTATTGCCTGTTCGAATACTCGGCCCATGATAACTATACGCTACAAATTAATCCTGCGTCAGGAGTTAATCCAGAGCACCTAAATTATTTCAAGTTCATTGGCCGATGCCTTGGGCTCGGTATCTTCCATCGCCGCTTCCTGGATGCCTACTTCATTGTCAGTTTCTACAAGATGATTCTGAAGAAGAAGATTACATTGGCAGACCTGGAAAGCGTCGATGCTGAGTTGCATCGCGGACTGACTTGGATGTTGTGAGTTTTATTACCGAGTGCAAGATTGTTCCTTTTGTTAACTTCCTTATTACAGAGAGAACGATATCACTGACGTGATTGACGAGACTTTCACCACCACAGAAGAACGGTTCGGTGAAATGGTAACCCTCGAGCTTAAGCCAGGGGGAGAGGACGTCGATGTTACTGAAGAAAATAAGAAGGAATATGTTGACTTGGTTGTTGAATATCGCATCTGCAAACGCATCAAGGAACAGTTTGACGCATTCATGTCCGGCTTCAGCGAACTCATTCCCTTGGACTTGATCACTGTCTTTGACGAGCGTGAACTAGAGCTTCTCATCGGCGGCATGTCAGAGATTGACGTGTAAGTCCCCACGTTGAGAGAAGCGGCTGACACTGACCATACGTGATAGTGATGACTGGACGAAGTACACTGACTATCGGGGATACGAGGTGAATGATGAGGTTATCCAGTGGTTCTGGAAATGTGTGCGCAGTTGGCCCGCGGAACGAAAGTCGCGTCTGTTGCAGTTTGCTACTGGCACGTCGCGAATCCCTGTCAATGGCTTCAAGGATTTGCAAGGGTCCGACGGTCCCAGGCGGTTTACAATTGAGAAGTCCGGCGATCCGTCTCAATTGCCAAAGAGTCATACATGTTTCAACCGTATCGATCTGCCACCGTACAAGGATTATGCTAGTCTTGAGCACAAGCTCACACTTGCTGTAGAGTATGTGCACATTCTTTTATGTTGTATGACATGCTCAATATCAATGCAGAGAAACTGTCGGCTTTGGCCAAGAGTAATATCCTGCTCTTGTATTTATCATTATGCATACCACACCGAATCTCGTATAGTGTATTTCAATCTCATTATCTGTTATCCCCTCGATAAAGCTTAAAGTGTCACCTCTTTCTCTACTATACTTGCCGGTTCAAGGAAACATATATCAAATATTAAATATAGACCTGTAAGTCAGATATAGTACAGAGTCAGAGGTATCTAACAAGGTAATCATCGTTTTTCAAACGCAAACGCGATATAGATGTCTAGTTCAATGAATATTAATTTGCCGGTAGAACATTATCAGAAAGGGACGTACTCGCTGCTTCCCATTGATCCTCATTCATAGAGCTTGCCCCTTCTGCATCGACAACTTTCATACGGACCATCAGCGGACCGAGTTCGGGGTCTTTTTGGTGCTCCTCATAGACATTATGGAATTCTTGCCGGTATACGAGATGGAGTTTATACTCTGACGCCATTCTTCGGGATGGTTCGTGCCTGATTCATATAGTGATAAAGGAAACACTTACTGAACAAAGCTATCCCAATAAACAACATATTCTGGTACATTGTCCACAGCGTCTTGGAGAAAAAACCAATATTTGTGGCCAAAAAGGGGTTTTTCATTCCGCTTTTCAAATGTGACTTTGTACACCGAGTTACCGAACGACAGATCTTTGGCGTCAGGCGGCAAGCTGTTGAGTTGCTCTCTGTAAACAAATGAGAAAACCTACGTCAAGTGCCAACGACGGAACAGACCGCCTCACAATAGAAATTCGGCGTTGGGTACCGTGCCTATGAATACCCCACCTGTCCGAAGGTATTTGCTCACGTTCTCAAGCATGCACCGAACCTTTTGCAGCGTTTCAAAGGCGTAATGCATACAAAATTGCATGGACACGACATCAAAGGGTTGAGAGAGCATGGCAGGCGTGAACGCCTTCGACAAAGGTTCCGTATAGCAGTCTAGCGCTGCAAACTTGGCATCGAAGGGACGACGTTGTTCCCATCTCTGACGCGCTTGATCAACGGAATTAGCCGCGATGTCTGTCAGAAGAGTGAGTCTGGTCTCATTAGTGATGGGAGGGGCAAGCGTACCAACGCCGTAGTATTCCTTAACGCGCGCTTTTCCCCACTTGGTCATATCCCCCCCTTTGCCGCATCCCATATCCAACACTTTTCCATTTGGGCCGCCCCGTGTGCCTTTGCCCGGGCTCTTGGAAAGCACGGGATGGGCAAAGCGAGTGATGAGAACTGATTTCACCCAGTTGTTGAAGTTTTTGAGGCCGATGATGGGGGAGTCAGCACGCTGGACGACGCCTACGTCCGGTCTGGAGTTGTCTGCAGGGGACCGGTTACATTACGCAGCACGGTTAGGAAAAACGCACAGTGGTCGACAACAACGCCGACATCGCCTGCGAGCCTTTTCTTGGGCGGCTCGGCCTCTGGCGACGAGCTGGCACGTCTTTTGCGCTTTGCGAGGCGCCTGGCGCCTTGGCCGCAGAAAGACTTGTACATTTCCATCTCAGACTCAGTAAGGGGGAGCATGACGAGGTCAGGGGGAGAGAATCTGGAGGAAGGACTATATGGGGAGGGAGACATTGGAGGAGGATCGTTGAGGAGGACGGCAAGGTCGGTCGCCCTTCGCGAGGCTGTACTCGAGCTGCTCGTTCGGAGCGCATCGCGCACTGGATCAAACGCCGGCATCGCTGCGGTTCCTCCGCCAACGCACCTCTCCTCTCACAGATTACGTAACCATTCCCATAGCTCCCCACTCGACCGCTCGACCATCCTCGCACGCGCCCGAATTCCATCTTCTGCCTGCGCAAGTGACAGGTTGTACTTCGACGTATCTTTACCTTTGAAGAACTCTACCACCGCCTCGTAGTCCTTCTGCGCAGAAAGACTTCCAAATGACAGCTGCATATTCATCAGCGCCAAGACCGGGCCATGCACAACACCGTCCTCACCGTAATTAGATGCGACAGCATAAAGTTGCTCTCGAATCGTTTGTACAACTAGGGGCACATTAGCTGGTCCCCTTCATATCGCAGAACTCTTACAGCATCATATTCCTTTTGGAAAAATTGGGCCAATGCACGCCGCGTCTTAAAGTTCGTTACGAGTCCACGGAAAAAGTACAGCGTGTCCTGGTCCCGCGACTTGGTCATTACAAAGTCAAAAGTCTTTTGGATCAGCTCAGGATTCTCTGTCGCTCCCATTGCAAGTCTGTTCATTATTTAGCACTCAACGTATCAATAGAGCGAAACTTCTTACATAGACGCAAGTCGTGCCGTTGGCGTCTTGGGCTTGTTATGGATGTTTTGGATCGCTTCGTATTCCTCTGCACCCCCATATTGGACGGCCTACAGAATGTTAAGCATGGTTCCAGGCACATTAAGATACGCACCGTTTTATACGTAATCCTCAAAAGATCTGCCGGAATCTTTGAATCGTCACCTGTCTTCATGTAGTAGGCAAACCGATCCCGCAATTCTCGGACAACCCTGTAAAATTCCTTATTATAGTTTGAAATGAGTTTCAGTTTCGAACTTGCCCTTCATCGCCCGCCAGGGCCGACTGCGTGATAGCACAAGTCCTCAGCGCTGTGACATCCGAAGTTTCCCCGTCTTTATATTCATAACCGAGTTTATCAACCAATGGAGTGAACAGCGCCTATCGGGAGTCAGGTTCTTCCTTTTCAAGATCAATCTATCATGACGTACCCTGCGGAACACGTTCAATTTATCCACAATGTCTCCATGCTCCCACCAAATGGAAGTAATGGCAGACAAGTTGTCTGCAATACCAGACCAAACGAGATCTAAGTCATGTGAGCCGACGTCCACGCACGAACTCGAGCCCGGGCGACTCACACTCTTTCTCGTGTTTCAACCTGTCCACCAAATTCAATGCACTGCTGAACTTCATCAAACCCGCTTTTGATAATGCCATAGCGTCATGAACCAGCCCGAGCCGGTCATTGAGAGAAAAGAGTGAATTCTCTTTTGAGGCCTCCTCAGCAATTTTTTCCAATCTTTCAGGTGTGTAGAGCACTCGATCTAACTCGAACGATCAACAGTAATCACAATTAGATGAAATGGACACTTGCAAACACCAGTCGTGCCGGCGTTCAGCTTAAAAGGTCGGCTAGTATCCAGCGGAATCGTCGTTTCGCGATCTCGAAGAACCAGGGTCCTATCGACCATTCCTTTGCCATTTTCATCCACGGTCAACAGACTCAGAGGGATATTCCTGACGTAATGCAATTAAATAAATCACCAAGAATATAATTTTACTTGCCATATCGTCTCGTTCTCTTTTCCTTCCGCGCGACCAGTCTCTAGGAACCGGTCCTGACGAATGTGGATCCCATTTGGGTTCTCAGTGACGGTGAGCACGGGGAATCCAATCTAATAAACGATGTCAGTATTATATATGTATGCTTTTTGTTACTTCACTTTAGAAATCCAGTTTTCCATGAAGCTGATGACATCGAGGCCTTTGCCATTTTTATCATCAATGATCAACCTGTAGTATACCAAGCCTACCTGTAGCCTCTGAGATGCCTTGCCAAAGATCTTTTGTCACACTATTGCCGTAAAGTTTCTTCTTCAGATATATTGAGACTCCCTTCAAAAATTTATCCTCTCCGACATAGTTGGCCAGCATACGAAGCACTATGATAAGATTATTTTTCAAGTTGCTTCATTGAAAAATATGGCCATACCTGAAGCGGCTTTCGAATAAGACAGGGCATCAAATATCTAAAACAAGCTCAGTTGGACAACAGTTAGCCTCTATACACCAACCTGGTTAATTTTATTGGCGTCTGGACAATCTACCTCGATAGGATGTGACGAGAGCTTAGCATCCAAACTCAGCGCAGAGTTGAGATGCTCCGTGATGAAAGAAGAATCGACTTTCCATTCTGGAAACACTCTACAATGTTGTTCAGATGAGGCAAACGGCATTCTAATTGAATACTTGCTTATCTATTACCCACTGTAAGCATTTAACGTCTGTCGCGTCTTTACGGACTTACCGGCAATGATAACTTCACCCATCTACCCAGTTACATTCAGACGATGGATTGAACTGCGAAAAGATGAACACAAACCAAGGTTGCAAAACCTATACCACAAAAGATTGTCAGCACTTTGACGCAATGCAAATTGAGTAGAATCACCTTCATTCAAGTAGAGATAATTCCACCATTCCATCGTCGTGATGTTTCCAAACCTATGAGAATGAGCAACGGGAAACCTGCAAGACAGCTTTACTAACCACATGTGTGCAACTTCGTGGCTTTGGGTCGCCATGACATTTTTCTTGGCACTCAAATCTGAATTTTTGGGATCAAGCAAAAAAGCCGTTGTTCGTCCTGTGATAAGCCCCCAATTCTCCATGGCACCTTGTGGGAAATGTATCAGAAAAACATCCAGTGCGAAACGTAAATTGCCTACCGGCGTCGAAATCACTAGCCTTGATTTTGAATCAATGCCTATTGCTCACAATCAGGATACCATACTCACAACTAACGTATCCAGCTTCGGGAGAGGAAATGCGACATCGAAAACTTTTTCGTATAATGGTAAAACATCAGCTTTGACATCAAGCGCAAATTGAGCCTGGTGGATTAGATCAGACGTTGCTAAATAGAAGCTTCAGAACACCCATTGGCAGAGCTATGACAACCAGTCTTACCGTAGATCCGGAGAGGTATGGTTTTCTTGCTTAACGGAAGTTCCACAGTCTTCTCCAGGTACTCAAATGGACCATTGGCAAAAGCAACGATGTAGGACGACATAGGCGGTGTTGCTTGGAAACGAGTGATTTTCCACTGGTCTCCACTTGTGGCAAATGATGAGAGGTACTTCGCAACTTCATCTCCCGAGGACAGAGGATCATATTCTTCCTCACTGACAACAGACATATTGCTCAAGTTGGTTGTACCGTGACGAGAGATCATGGTGATCGCAAAAGTCGCCTTGAGGAGAGGCTCATCCCAGCAAGGGAATGCACGCCTCGCACTAGTTGGCTAATGTAATGAAGGTTATCACTTAATTGTATACCGAGCATAGTTTTCCAAACACACCTCGAATTGAGTAAGTGAATAGTACTTCGTCTGACCTCCTGTTTCGTAAGATGACTTGTAATACCCCACCATACCACCACCAAGTTTACCCTCAAAGCCGATCTTCAACTCAGCCTTGGAGCCAGCGGGAAGAGAGGCAGGAATGTCATACACGACACGCTCTTGAACTGGGTCGAACGACTGGAAAGAGAGTTCCTGGGTTGTCACCAAAACATCGGAATAGATTGTCCTATGCGGTCATAATCAAGATGATGCGAGCATACAAAGTCAGTTGGCAGTACATACGCGCTCCCAAGTTTGAGTTCCGAACTGTTCAACACAATACGTGAGGTATCCTTCTTAATATCAAGGCTAATCTTTACGAAGCCCTGGTATTCAGTCTTTTCCAGATCTGTCTTGATTGTAACATCGTAGTGTATCGGCTTGACATCGACTGGGAGTCGATATTGGTTCTGTAACGTATCTGCTGTGCTTGCAGTCATCTGGACCGACTTCGTGCAATAAAAGCGTGATGTCCACAAAAAAGCACTTGATATGTTGTTGTATGACCTAAGGCGGAAACCGGCTTCAGATTGCCTGGTTCGGTTGGCTAATTGTTTGATTTGTGTTCTGCCATCAAAGGGACTTTTATAAACAGAATGAACACCAAGACAGCTCGTTTGTAAATGCTTCCTCGTGAAAGGACAAGGAGGAATCGCCGTGATTAGAACTTTCCGTGCATGTTGTGATTGCATGAAGTCGCGGTGAAACTAACGGAAGATGAGTGTTATAATTCAACCTGACCCTGATCATAACCTCCGGATCAACAGGAACAGTTGCTAATCATGCGTAAATACACCCATCCTTATACTGTCACATGACCACATCATTCACATTGAAGGGCGTAGGGGCAGTGGGCAACAGGGTTTTGGGGAATTTGGACGACAGGCTAAACCTGTCGTGCGTCTGTATGACGTCTTTGATACCCTGCACCATATCTCTTTCCGAACCGAGAAGTTGATAAAGGGCATGAACCATCTTCCGTTCATGATCAAGATATTCATTCGCTAGGTCTACCATTTCATCGTAATGTCGTGCACTTTCACCGCAGCATAAAATCATCTGCCTGAAGTAATGTAGTATATCAAGTCACGTACCTTTCTCTTTGCATTATTTGCATGTTCTTTGCGGTGCCTTCTAGGATTTTCTGTCGTGTCGCACCAATGTCACTCCTGACGTCACTGAACCTCCTTGCTGTATTGCCCACGACGGCCTGATGAATAGGAGTAAGGACCTGCCAGGCGGAATGAAAAAGGGCATAGTACCTCATGCATTTGGCAGATGACCTTAAAGCGGATTCATCAAAAGAGATGCGAAAGACAGAAAACAGAGATAACAGACTTCTGCAATTCTTGGTATGATATCTGCATCAGCCTGAGACTTTGGACGATCAAAGTAACTCTCGGCACTTTGTCGCTGAGAAGTTTGGGTATGAATATTAGTTTCTATGGGTCGCTAATTATAATCATGCACTGATAATGAAAGAAATATCGCCTACCAGTTCGATGCCGCTTCTGACGAGATCTCAAGACAAAAATTTGTGTATGCTTGTTCTCTGTCGCAGTGTGAGTGTTTCCGTTCATGAGAGTTGGAACAACGAAAGAAACAGAAGCCCGCGAGGTAGCCGTCTTTCGGCCTTGAGGATCAGTTGCATGCGTAAGTGTTACATCTTCGACCTTTTCTCCCTCGCCTGCTCGTCGTAATAATGACTCTCTTGTCATAGTGTTCGATGCTTCCATGGTAGGAGCCACGTTCTTTACTTTCTTCGACAGGTCCGCTTGTTCTGTTGATTTTATCGCCTGTGCTTCCATCAGGTTTTCCTGAAATAACACCCCAGCACCGTAATCCACATCTTCCTTTATTTAGTATCATTATCATCAGGATGTTGCTCGTCCAGCAATAGTACCCACCGCATCATCACTAGTCAAGTCAATGAGAGTCTTGGCACGACTTGCGTCAGTCTGTGTCTAGCGTCTCCAAGCTTACGGCCATCATATCGCATACATCGAATTCCTCACCTTCCTTGGTTTTAAAAGCTCGAATGTGCTCTGTTCTCTTTGGCTTAATGTCATCTTCAATGATGCATGACGATTTTGCTCCGTGCCTGCTTCCCCAGAACCATTATCCAACGTAGCAGAAATAGCATGGGTCCCCACTCCATTCGGTCGTAATGGGCTCAATACTTCATAAACATCTTGGACGTGTTGGTAGTTCGATTGCATAGCCTCTCTTTCCTTATCTCCTTGCGCAAGAAGCTCCTAGATAATGTGTGAATGAGTGCAACACAGCTAGTGATAACGAAACTCTACTGACCGATGCCACTGTTCCGACATCGCGGGTGGCGGCTGTGCTCGCTGCTTCAACGTACAACTTCGTATTTCCTCCAATCACACTTCCTCTTAGTGGTGGCATGCGAGACAAATTTTACTCTATGCCCTCTGACGTTGCTAAGCGCGTATCCCCTGCATCAGATTCCATGGACATAATCCTGGCTTTCCTCACATGTCTTCCATGTTTGCAATTTGGCATAGCATTAGAAGCTGAGTTAGTAGGAGGAACAGGATGGTGCGAGGATCGTGGAGTAAGCCTGCTTGTGTCTTTGGCTTCTCTATCATTTGTTTCTTGTGTCACCTCCAACACGCCCGGAAGCTCGGCACTGTCCCTCGTTCTGCTAGAGGGCCCGGTTTTCGCAGCTCGTTTTTCCTTTTCCGGGATGGAGAGCGGGGATGCGGCATGTATTGACTCTGCCCATTTTTCATTTCGTGCTTCAATCGATTTGGTTCTCTTGCCTGCAACTTCAAGATCCGAGATTTCTGACAGTTCCTCGTCGCTTGCTCCAAAGATGGCATCAAGCCGTGGTTTAGTGAGGTCTATCACCTTATTGTCTTGAGAACCAGAGATTCCTGGAGAATTCGATGTTTTCGTGCATTGGGTTGGCCCGTGCGGCGTCCTTACGCACTCTCCTTTTTTAGAGATCGCACTGGGAGATATGCGCAATGGTGAGGTAGCGACGTATTGGTTGTCAATATCTGTCGGCGATTTGGATGATTCCCAGACTAGATGATGTATGTGAGGTGCGAGGAAGGAAAATCACCATCAACACACGTTTGGTAAGATTTTCGATTTTTTCCTGAAAGGGTGATTCAGTCTCGCGGACTCGTATTTGAAGGAAGTAAACCTCTAAAAGGGGTGGATTGATCTTGTTCCTCGAGTCGAAGGAGAGCTCCACATTCCTCTCAGCCTTGGACTGTTTTTCGTGAGAAGAGCCCATAAAACATCTCTGAAGCAGAAGAGTTGGACGAAAACCGCACATATAGCACGCAACATTAGCTTACTAGTTTGCGCTTCCGCAAGATAGTGGCGAAATCGCGGATTTTTTCCTTCCTTAGATCGAATGCTATCGACATATCGTCAGTCTTATCCCGGATAATAAGCGAATGTCCTAGGAGAGGCGACGACGAAACAGAAACGGTGACTGTTGCCATGAATGCCGATGGCGAGGAAACTTGAATTCGTTTTACCGCGTGAAACGGCAGTTGAAATGTTTCAAATTGTCCGTCCTTCGTTATACGATGGTCAATCAAGGCCAATACAAATGATGGATTGCATACTTCAGCAACACTCGCAATGAAAGCATTTTTATCGGCGTATATGCGACTGACTATATAGGACGCCCTCTGAATTCGTATTTGTGTCGTCTCGAAAGGTTGAGGACTATTGGCGATCAGCACAATGAATGCGGTCTTTGATTTGACATACTATGAAGAATCCAATTTTGCAAGCGCGTCAAATATTTTTGTTGATGTTGCATCCCACCCGGTACAGCTGGCGCGTTCTAGGAGCTGAACAATCTCGGGGTTGCATGCAAACTCCCTAGGATCAAAAACTTCTTGAATGAATTTGTTTCTCCTTTCTGGTTTTTTTGCGGACGGAATGATGTTTCCAACAAGTTCCAGAAGAGCCTCCAGAGCTATAAAATCTGTTCAAGAGTAGAATGCGGTAGCGATTTACACGTGAAGCAGTATACCCTTGCATTGCCTCAACATCAGGCCGAGACGTTTACTGTCGTGTGTTTTAGCCACTTCACCAGTAGTATAGATTGACGCACCCGCCGAGCACATTCGGATCTCGCAATTTATGTTGGTTCCCAGGGTGAGAAATGGCAGACTCGGACAAGACTTGGAAGACCTGCCAACACAGTATCTCGACTAAGTTGCATGCTCTTATGGAATGTACTTACTGTGCAGAGCAAAGCGTCTTGCACATCCCGGACGGCGTTATCTGGTAGAGGGAAAAACTCGCGGCACAGGAACGAGTAAAGTGCAGAAGCGACAAGCGCCTGGTTTTCGTCTATTCAAACGCCAAAATAATTTAGTTATAATTATCTCATAAGTTCGAAAAATGGCTGGCAACTTGTTTGGTATTGTTCAAGGTAGTCCTTGCCGTAATGTTAGCGTTGCAGTGTCTTTACTGGACCGACACGCACTAGAACGCCCGATAATAGAGATTTGTGAGCATTATCACAGGATTCCTTTTGCTTTACATCATCTGGATTTCGAGACCTGATATCTGAAATGGCTGCTAGAACAGCGGTAGCATATCGGAGAGCAGATTTAAGCGCAATCCGATATAAAGGCAGCATACGACTACGAAGTATCAGAGTCAATTTCGTGAACGTCGTTTCAGGTATACGAGATGATTTCTATTCAAGGTCATTGATACCCCG